>ERZ791740.6-NODE-6-length-302483-cov-7.606204_pt1 | contig 302483 bp, 297 predicted proteins | sample MGYA00510041_ERZ791740 | MGnify/ENA primary metagenome ERZ791740 (study PRJEB30046, sample SAMN00791959) | human gut metagenome | study: EMG produced TPA metagenomics assembly of the A metagenome-wide association study of gut microbiota in type 2...
CTACGCCGCATGATTTGCCAAATTTTGAAAAATTATTGGGTACAGGCGAAAGATATGGGCTTAAATTAAGCTATAAAGTACAGCCTTCTCCGGACGGTTTAGCGCAAGCCTTTATTTTGGGTGAAGAATTTGTTGGTAACGATAGCTGTGCCTTAATTTTGGGTGATAACATTTTTTACGGCGCAGGATTAAGTAAACATTTAAAACAAGCTGCTGGTAATAAAACCGGCGCAACTGTTTTCGGTTACTATGTAGATGATCCGGAACGCTTTGGTGTTGTCGAATTTGATGCGGATGGTAAGGCGGTATCTATTGAAGAAAAGCCTGTGCAGCCTAAAAGCAACTATGCAGTAACCGGCTTGTATTTTTATGATAACAATGTTTGCAAATATGCCAAAACACTTAAGCCATCCGCCCGCGGTGAATTGGAAATTACCGACTTAAACAAAATTTATCTGCAAAATGATAAATTAAATGTAATTACTTTGGGGCGCGGTTATGCTTGGCTTGATACCGGTACGGTAGACAGCCTAAACGAAGCTGCGGAATTTGTAAAAGCAGTGGAAACAAGAACCGGCATACTCATTGCCGTGCTGGAAGAAATTGCCTATAACAACGGTTGGATAACCAAAGAGCAGCTTTTAGAAAGTGCGGAAAAATATGGTAAAGCTCCTTACGGGCAGTATCTTAAAAAAGTTGCTGACGGCAAGATAAAATATTAAATTTTAGAGGGATATAATTATGAAAATAACTAAAACAAAACTTGACGGCGTGGTAATAGTAGAGCCTGATGTATTTGGCGATAACCGAGGCTTTTTTATGGAAAGCTGGAATAAAAAGAAAATGGAAGAAGTCGGTCTTTATTACGATTTTGTGCAGGACAATCATTCTAAAAGTACGGTTAAAGGTACACTGCGCGGCATTCACTTTCAAAAAGGAGATAAAGCACAGGCGAAGCTTGTGCGGTGCGTAAAAGGAGCAGTGCTTGATGTTGCTGTTGATTTGCGCAAAAACAGCCCTACTTTTAAACAATGGATAGGGGTAGAACTTAGCGAGGAAAATAAAAAGCAGCTTTTGATACCGCGTGGTTTTGGTCATGGCTTTGTAACTTTAACCGATGATGTAGAGTTTTTATATAAAGCGGATAATTACTACGCATTGGAAGCAGATGCCGGAATACGCTGGAATGACCCGGACATCGGCGTAGATTGGTGTGTAGAAAATCCGATTTTATCTGAAAAAGATAAGAATAATCCGTTTTTGAAAGATATGGTGGAGATTTTTTGAAAAAAGTATATATTAAAATTCGTAATATTATAATTTATTGTTTTTGGAAAAGTATATATTTTATTTTATTATTTTTTGGACAATATAAAACTATAAATAAAGAAAAGATATTAGTGATCAGCATTCAATTAATTGGTGATGCAGTTATGGTGTCTCCTATTTTTAAAAATTTAGTTAAGTATAATAATATTGATTGTGTTGATGTTCTATGTTCAAATTTAGAAAAAGATGTTTTTGAGCACTGCAGATATGTAAAAAATATATTAGTTATTAATAGTTTTGAGGAATTCATAAAATCAAAAAATATAAAATGTTTTAGCAGGGGTATTTATAGATTGTGGTATTGTATGTATATTTTTAAATATACATACAATAATATTAGAAATAAGTATAGTATTATTATTGTACCAAGATGGCATATGGACTTAATGTTTATTTCAATAATTTCTCTTATAAGTGGTGTTAAACATAGATATGCTTATAGTGAAAATACGTCTAAAGAGAAAAAAATAAAAAGATATTTTCAGTATCATTATTTTACGACGGTTTATAATCATGGAGCAGCTTGTCATGAAAGTGAAAAATTTTTAGATTTAATAAAAATGATAGGATATAAAGTGGAAGATAAAAATATAGCTTTAACGCACAAAACAACGAATAAAATCCCCTCCGGAATAAAATACGCGGTGCTTGCTTTGGACACATCTAATAATAAAAAAGAATGGGATATAAATAATTTTTTGAAAATATCTGATTTCTTAGAAAAATGCGGATTGTGGATAGTTTTGTTAGGTGTAAAAAAAGCTTATGGTGAATATTACGAAAGAAACACTAACTGTATAAAATATATAAATTTGATAGGCAAAACGACTGTTTCTGAAGCAATTGATATTATTGCTGATAGTGAAATTTATATTGGTTGTGATACAGGGTTGTCTCATATTGCTGCAGCAGTTGATGTTAAGGGAATTGTTATTTTTTCAAATTCAAAGTTTGAAGAACCGTGGCAACCGAGTTCAGTAACAAGGATGAGACCTAAAAGCAATAATATTATAGTAGTTCAGCCTGATTTACCATTGGCACCATGCAAAACTATATGTATAAGTGAATATGCTCATTGTGTAAATTTAGTAGAACCTGAAAATATAATAGAAATAATAAAAAAATTATTAATAAAAGGTGGTTTAAAGTGAAACTCATTATCACCGGCGGTGCTGGGTTTATAGGCAGCAACTTTATATATTATCAGTTTAAGCATCATCCGGAAGATGAATTTATTTGTTTGGATAACCTGACGTATGCAGGCAATTTAAACAGTTTAAATGATGCGATGGAACAGACGAACTTTAAATTTGTGCGCGGTGATATTGCTGACCGTGATTTTGTTTACAGCTTGTTTGAAGCGAAAAAGCCTGACGTTGTGGTAAATTTTGCAGCGGAGAGCCATGTCGACCGCAGCATTTTAGAGCCGGAGCTGTTTTTGAAAACCAACATTATCGGCACGGGCGTGTTAATGGATGCCTGTCGTAAGTACGGCATTAAACGTTATCATCAGGTAAGTACAGATGAAGTATACGGCGATCTGCCATTGGACAGGCCTGATTTGTTTTTTACGGAAACAACGCCGCTGCATACATCAAGCCCGTATTCGGCATCTAAAGCCAGTGCAGATTTATTGGTTTTGGCATACCACAGAACGTATGGTTTGCCGGTAACAATTTCCCGCTGCTCTAACAACTATGGTCCATATCACTTTCCGGAAAAGTTAATTCCGTTGATGATTATCAATACTTTGCATGATAAAGCTTTGCCGGTTTACGGTGACGGCGCTAATGTGCGCGATTGGCTGTATGTTGAAGACCATTGCAGTGCGATAGATTTAATTATCCGCAATGGGCGCGAGGGTGAAGTTTACAACGTCGGCGGGCATAACGAAAAAAGTAATTTGGATGTAGTAAAAATTATTTTAAAAGCGCTGGGCAAAAGTGAGGATTTAATTACTTTTGTTAAAGACCGCCCCGGTCACGACAGGCGTTATGCAATAGACCCGACAAAAATACACAATGAACTTGGCTGGCTGCCGCAGACGAAGTTTGAGGACGGAATAGCTAAAACGATTGAGTGGTATTTAGCCAATGAGGATTGGTGGCAGGAAATTATCAGCGGTGAATACCAAAAGTATTACGAAAAAATGTATGGTGAAGGATAATGAAAGTTTTGGTAACAGGTGCCAATGGGCAGCTTGGTTATGATGTTGTAAAAGAACTGCAAAAACAAAATATTGAATGTTATGGGGCAACTCGCAAAGATTTTGATATTATTGATTTTAAGGCAACGGAAAATTTTATTACTAATTATATGCCGGATACAATAATACATTGCGCTGCTTATACTGCTGTTGATAAGGCAGAAGATGAGCCGGAACTTTGTTATAAGGTTAACGCCGAAGCTACTGAAAATATCGCTAAAATTTGCAAAAATATAGACGCTAAAATGCTTTATATTAGTACGGATTATGTTTTTGATGGTAGAAAAGACGGATTTTATGAAGTTAATGATAAAACAAATCCGATTAATGTTTATGGAAAAAGTAAGTTGTTAGGGGAGAAAGTAGTACAAAAAATAGTAAAAAAATATTTTATTGTACGTATTTCTTGGGTATTTGGTGAATATGGCAATAATTTTGTAAAAACAATGCTGCGGTTAGGTAAAGAGCATAAAGAAATTAATGTTGTATCTGACCAGTATGGAAGCCCTACTTATACTGCTGATTTAGCGCCATTATTGATTGAAATGATAAAAACGGATAGATATGGTATTTATCATGCAACGAATGAAGGCGTATGCAGTTGGGCAGAATTTGCAGAAGAAATATTTAAAATTGTTTATATAGATACAAAAATCAATCATATAACAACAGATGATTATCAAACAATAGCTAAAAGACCATTAAATAGTAAATTGAGCAAAAAGAGTTTGATAGTAAATAATTTTAATATTTTGCCTAATTGGAAAATAGGAGTAGAATCATTATTGAGAAATAATATAAAAAACTAATGCTTAAAATAATTATTAAAATCTGTTTATAATATATTTCAAAAACTTTCAATGGATTGAATAAAAAATGATTAATCTCAAAAAAAATTATGATTCAATAAAATATATAATTTTTATTTTTTTAATCTTTACTCTAGCTGCGCCTATGTTTAATGCTGTAAACAGTATTGTGATGGCAATAAGTGTTATTTTTGTAATTTTACAATATAAACGCATAAGCTTAAAGGCAATTCCTTTATCAATAGTTTATGCGATTTTTCTATTTATATCATCACTATTTATTTCTTCTTTTTTCATAGATGATAAAAAAAGTATAGATTATGCTTTTAAATTTTTGTATTGGATGTTACCTTTTTTTGTAGTATTTTATGGATTTCAGCTTTGTAAAAATATTAATATACCATTGTACAGTTTTACGATGGCTTTGTTAGTTTCAGCAGGGGCAGTGCTGTATCAGTATTATTTTTTAGATAAATTAAGACCGGGCGGTTTATATTTTCAGCCTAATCATTTTGCAAGTATGATGGATATTTTATTTCCATTTGCAACAATGTTTGTTTTAAAAAACTTGTATGAATGTAAAAATAATATTATAGGTGTAATTTTATTTTTACCAACAATTTTGGGTATATATGCTTTGTTTTTAAGCGGTTCACGGGGTGGATTAATAGGTATTTTTATAGGATTATTATTGACTTTAATATGCTATTATTTGCGTAAACAGAAAATTATTAAATTTATTGCTGTATTTTTCGGTATATTAATTTTAATGGTTTCATCGCTTTGGTATGCATATAATTCTTTTCCTGATTTATTTCAACGCGGTTATGATAATGAACGATTGCTATTAATTGAATCGAGTTATAATATGTGGAATGATCATAAATTATTTGGTGTTGGATTAGATAATTGGGAAGAGGTATATAATAATAAATATAAATTGCCGCAGGCGAGAGAAAATTTAGATATGCCACATAATATCTTGGCTTTTTTCTTTTCTACAACTGGTATACTTGGTGGCATAGGGTATATAATTTTTACAGGGGGAATATTTGTTTTTTTAATTAAACATTTACATAAATATCAAAATAAACAGATAATATTTATTGTATTGGCGATGATATGGGCGCTTTTGTCAATTAATATTCATGGTATGGTTGATATAGGATTAAACAATAAATTTGTAATGCGTTTGTTTAGTGGAAGTTTGGGTTTAACAGTAGCTTATTTATATGCAGTAGAGCAAAGCGGGGATTGTGAAAATGACAAAAAGAAATGCTAAAGTTACTATCATTGTGCCTGTTTACAATGTAGAAAAATATTTAAAAAAATGTTTAGATAGTTTGATAAATCAGACATATAAAAATTTAGAGATTATAGTTATTGATGATGGCAGTACAGATAGCAGTGGCAAAATTTGTGATGAATATTCTGCTAATGATGATAGGATTATAGTTATACATCAGAAAAATTCCGGATGTAGTGTTGCAAGAAATAATGGATTGGATAGAGTTACAGGTAGTTATTTAACTTTTGTGGATTCGGATGATTATTTGGAAGAAAATGCAATTGAAAGATTTATTGAAATTGCTATTAAAGAAAAAGCCGATATGGTAATTGGGGAAGCAACTACTTTTTTTTCACAAGGAATTAGTTATTTACCTAAATTTGATAATGAAAAACTTAACACGGAAGAATTAAAAGAAGCAATTTTAAATGATAGGATAGGGAGTCATGTAATTACTAAATTTTATAAACGTGAACTTTGGAATAATATTAGATTTCCGTTAGACTTGATTTACGAGGATTTTTATATTATGCCTTCAATTTGTTTTAATGCACAAAAAATAATTTACAAATGTGAACCTTTATATTGGTATAATAGGATGAATGAAACTTCTTTAACATCTTTAAAAAATGATTTTAATGCATGGCATAGGTATAGTAAATTTAAAGGATATTGCGAGCATTTGCGCATTGCTGAACTTATAGGTAAAAATGATATTGCAAAATGGGCAGAAAAAAAAGCTTTGCACGAAATCGTAAAAGCTTTTAGTAGAAATTATGGAGAATATTATCTTGTAAGTAATGTTGTAGAAGATATGAAAAAGTATTTATTAAATCATTCTGATATAATTAAAAAACTTTCTTTTAAAGATAGAGTTTTAGTATGGTCTATTTTAAATTATCCTTTTTTATGTAATTTGTACAGTAGAATTATATATATGGTATTCAAACTAAAAGTTTCAAAGAATAGGTTATAAAAAGGCAGCATTTTGATGCCGCCTTTTTAATCATTATTATCTTGATTAATATATATTGTACCTAAAGCTGTTTTTAACATGTCGCGAGTATATTTATATTTTGTAGAGGCAAGGCTGTTTGTTTCGTCATAATGATTAGATTTTATATCAAATATACCGCACATTAGCTCGTAAACTAAATCGTTTGTAAAATATTTATTTCTGTTTTTCGATAATGCGTTAAAGGTATCGGAGTGTTTAGTTATATATTCGTCAGAGAAATAAGCAAACATCGGAATTCTTACAGATGCGAAACCATCAAAGTCAGGTGAACGTCTATTATCAGGTTTGCATGCATGATCTGAGAAATATAGCATAGCCTGTAAGTTTAAATGTTTTTTTGCATATTCGAATACTTTTTCTAAAAAAGAATCTGTATAAGCAATTGTATTTAAATAGTTTGGCAATAAGTCATATTTACCAGGTTCTCCCCATTTTGTAAATTCTTTAGGATAACGGTTAATAAAATTAAAATGGCTGCCTTTGAGATGTAAAACGACGAAATTGTTTTCGGCAGGATTGATTTCTGGTAAATAATCAAGAAGTGACTCATCGTATTGTATTTGCTTTGAATTTTGCGATGTCCATTTTGCTGTTTGAGCAGTATTAGCTAAAACAGATACAGATGTAGATGAGCCTTCTAAATAACCTTGATTACTATACCAATATGTTTTGTAGCCTGCTTTATGAGCAATGTCAATAACTGAACATGATGAAGCAAAAGACTTATCATTATATTGATTAGCTTCTGTTAATGCTTTTTCTAAACAAAATATAGTATTTGTTACGGTAGAATATGTTTTTGGAAATAATATAAAATTTTTATTATCTTTTTTTGATAAAAGCCATGGTGTCGTGTTAAACTCATAATCAGTAAATGCGCTCATATAATCACGTGACTCAGATTCGCCTATAACCATAATAATAGTTGATGGTTTTGAAAAATTAGGTTTATTAGGAGTTACTTTTAATGCATTAATGCGTTTTTGTAAATTTGTTTGATAAAATAATGCTTGTTTAATATATTTTTTTACATCAGAATAAGATTTTATTAATCCTGTTCTGATAAATACTCCATGATTTTTTTTGAAAAGATATGTTGTTAAAAATACAGCTAAAACGATTAAGATAAAAGAATAAGATAATGGTAAAGATATTGTTTTGTAATTTAAGTTTAAATTTAATAAAAGTGATATGAAAAGAAAAATGGAACTTAATGATAATATATGATAGTAAATAGGGAGAGATTTAAAGTATTCTATAATTTCGTTATGGTGCGTACCTTGTATCATCAATAAAGCACTTTCGCTAATTACGGATTTATATAACAAATAATAAATCCATTGCACTATAGGAAGAAGAATTATTATAAACTCAATGATTGATATTACCGATAATAAAAATATAGGTAATATATTAAAATTAATTATTAAAATTTTTAATGATGTTAACCAACTTATACAATAAAGTCCGAATACTATATCTAAGTGAAAGCCAAAGTCTGGTGATGTTTTACGATAAGTTAGGTAATATAAAAGTGGATAAGTAATTATCCATGATAGACCAATGATTAAAGATGAAATAAAAATGTTTGAATTTAATGGTAATTGGGCTAAAATGGCAGGTAAAGATGCAGAGATTGCGCATGGTATAAATCTACGTAATTGTAAATATACAGCTTTATGTCCAAGTCCATGAGAAATAGATAAATAAAAAATATATGGGAGAATATAAAATGCCAATAGCATGAGGAAATATTTTAGTTGCATATTTTTCAGCCTTTCGTTGATATAATGTTGTACTATTATTATATTGCTTTGGCTTTGATTAGTAAAGGATTAAGTTGTTTATAAAATATTGTTTTTTGTATTAATTTATGTATTGAATATAAATTTATCATATTATATAATTAGTATAGACGTACGATAAGAACTTGGGCTTGTGTTTCGCAAGCATTGACAAAAATGGTAGGTCATTTGCATGATAGTGCCATTTGCATTCTTGATGCAATTCAGCATAATGAGTTATCGTACGTTTTTTATTTATGAGGTAGGTTTATGAGAAAATTTACTGATATTAATAATAGAAATGAGTTAGCAGATTTTTTATCAATAAAAAGAGGTTGGTTAACATATATTTTATATTTTAGCGATATAGATAATTATTATAAAACATTTGATATTCCTAAAAAGAATGGTGGAGTACGTCAGATAAAAGCACCCATTGGAAATTTAAAATATATCCAAAAGAGATTAGCGGTTGCATTGCAAGATTGTCAAAAAGAAATTAATGAAAATAACAAATTGTTTTGGAAAGTATCACATGGTTTTGAAAAAGGAAAAAGTATTATCACAAATGCTAAAGTTCATAGGAATAAGAGATATGTAATTAATTTTGATTTAGAAGACTTTTTTGATAGTTTTCATTTTGGCAGGGTTAAAGGATTTTTTGAGAAAAATAAATATTTTAAATTATCGGAAGAAGTTGCTTTATGCATAGCGCAGCTTACTTGTTATAAAGGAACGTTGCCGCAAGGGGCACCGACTTCTCCTGTAATAACCAATCTTATAGCTCCAATATTAGATTTTAGGTTATTAAAGATAGCAAAGAAATATAAATTAGATTATACGCGTTATGCAGATGATTTAACTTTTTCAACAAATAATATTCATTTTTTGGATATTAAAGATGAGTTTTGTGATGAATTAACAAAAGAAATAAATAAAGCAGGTTTTAAGTTAAACGATAATAAAACCAGATTGCAATTTAAAGATTCGAGGCAGATTGTAACTGGATTGGTCGTAAACAAAAAGATAAATATTGAGCGAAATTTTTATAAAAAGACTAGAGCTATGGCGCATTCATTGTACCAAAATGGAGAATTTTTTATTGATGGTAAAAAAGGAACGATGAAACAGCTTGAGGGAAGATTTTCTTTTATTGATTCTATTGATAAATATAATAACAAAGTAGATGACATAAAACACAGTAGTTCAAATTTAAATGGACGAGAAAAAGAATATAAAAAATTTTTATTTTATAAATATTTTTTTATGAATGACTTGCCATTGATTGTTACGGAAGGAAAAACTGACATAATATATATTAAAGCTGCTCTGAAAAAGCTTTGTACTAAATATCCGCAGCTGATTGAAGAAGATGATAATAAATATAATTTTATGCTTTCTTTTTTTGAACGTAGCAAAAGATTTAGATATTTATTTGGTATGAGTCAAGATGGAGCAGATACAATAAAAAATATTTATAATTGCTATGTTGATGGCAAAAATGAAGATATAAGGTTCCCAAATTACTTTAAAATTTTAAGTGTACTTTGTAATGTAAAACCACATAATCCTGTTATTTTAATTTTTGATAATGAAATTATTAATAGAGAAAAACCTCTGTATAAATTTTTTAATAGTATTAAATTTGAAAATAATGAGATAAAAGAACAGTTAAAAGAAAAACTGATAAGAGAAAATTGGATTAAATTGCCATTACAGGTGAAAAAAGATAATAATAATGAGAAGAGGATAAAAGAAATAAATAACGATAATAATTTATTTTTAATGACAGTGCCAATAATAAATGGAAAAACTGAGAGTGAAATAGAAGATTTGTTCAACAAAAAAACTTTAGAAATAAAAATTAAAGGTAAAAGTTTAGATCGAACAGGTAAAAAAGATAGAGATAAATTTTATACAAAAGATGAATTTTCACGATATATAATGGAGCACTATGATAAAATTAATTTTAGTGGTTTTGAAAAATTATTAGATATTATTGATGCAATTTTAAAAGAATATAAAAAAGAGAATGTACAATAAATATTAAAAAAGTGGTTATATTATGCCGATAAAAATAATTAAAATCATTCTTGCCGGGTTGCTTGCCGGGCATTTATTAAAAGCGAATAGAGTGCGTTCTGTGGCGCGGTTCAGCCGGGCAGGATGGGTTATGTTTTTTACGGCGGTTAAGTTTTTCTGGCTGGTGTTTAAATATGCGCGGCAGCGTGATAAGGAGTTAAAGAGAAAGCTTTAATGATTAACCTTATTTTAAATTTTTTACACTGGTAAGTTATAGTTAAGCAAAAGATGGTTGAGCAATATTAAATAAAATCGTCTAAAGGAACACACCATGCAAATCATAATTTCGCCGGCGAAGAAGATGCGTGTCGATAATGACGATATTGGCGCGGCACGTTTGCCGGTATTTTTAACGAAAACTGAAGAACTTTTAACTGCCCTGCGCGCGCTGGATTACAAAGGCCTGCAAAAGTTGTGGCAGTGCAACGACGCTATTGCGGAGCTTAATTACAACCGCTTGCAGTGTATGGATTTGCGCCGCAATTTAACGCCTGCCGTTTTCAGTTATGACGGTTTGCAGTACCAGCATATTGCGCCGAATGTTTTGGATGAAGCAGCGTTAAAATATCTGGAAGGGCATTTAAAAATACTCAGCGGCTTTTACGGAATTTTAAGCGCGTTTGACGGTGTTGTGCCTTACCGGCTGGAAATGCAGGCGCGGCTTGCCTGCGGCGGGGCAAAGAATCTGTATGCTTTTTGGGGCAGCAGCCTGTATGATGAACTTGTTAAGAACGATAACGAAGTTTTAAACCTAGCTTCCAAAGAGTACAGCAAAGCGGTGGAGCCTTACGTTACGGATAAAATCCGTTTTGTAACCTGCGTGTTCGGCAGCCTGCAAAACGGCAAAATTAAGGTTAAGGCAACGGAGGCCAAAATGGCGCGCGGTGAGATGGTACGCCGCTGTGCGGAAGAAAACGTGCAGCACATTGATGAAGTGAAAAAATTTACCGTTAACGGTTACAGTTTTTCAGGAGAATTATCCGGTGCAAACGAGTTTGTTTTCTTAAAATAAAAATATTTAATCTGCCTGCGGCAAATGCTGCGGGCTTTTTTATTTATGTGGGTTTAAAAGAAATTGCTGACGGTATAAAACAGATTTAAGATATTATCTGCTCTTTTACTAATAGCATAGTTTACAATAATACTAGCATAGCATAAATGCACAGAAACTGGCATAAAATAAATACTTTTGCAGGAAAATAATCAAAAGTACAATGCAAACAAAAATACACTAAAATTTAAATTTATTGTACAAAAACTTCTTGACAGAACTGTGAAATTCTGATATTTTTATTAGTGTAGTAAAGCAATAAAATACACTATTTATTTTAAAGTGGTATTTGCCACAACAGGTAAATACCACTTTATTATTTAAGTGAGGAGGAGAAAACATGGGTATTAAGGAAAATGCGTTTGCGTATATTGATGCGCACCGCAGTGAGATGCTGAAAATGTGGGAAGAACTGGTCAGCATAGACAGCGGCTCTGACTATAAACCCGGCGTAGACAAAGTTGTTGCCAAAGTAGCAGGTATTTTAACGGATATGGGCGGCAAAACACGTATTGTGGAACATGAAAATGCCGGTAATGCCGTTGTAAGCGAATTTGGTGACTGCAAAACCAGGCCTTTTATTGTTTTAACAGGGCATCTGGATACTGTTTTCAGCGACCCGGAAACGACGAAGAAGCGTCCGTTTACCATTAAAGAGGGCAGGGCTTACGGCCCTGGCGCACTGGATATGAAGGGCGGCGTTACGCTTGCCATTCACGGGCTGCAGGCCTTGCAGAATGCCGGATTTGACAAATATGCCTTTAAGGTTGTTTTTGCCGGTGACGAAGAAACGGGGCATAAAAACAGCGATTTGGCAGAAACCATGATGGCAGAATTTAAGGGTGCATTAGCAGCGTTTGATTTTGAAACTGGCTTTATGAACGATAACGTAGTTGTAGAGCGCAAAGGATTTTACCGTTTTATTATGGAAACCTTCGGGCGCAGCGTGCATGCGGGCAACGAGCCTGAAAACGGCCGCAACGCTATTGTAGAGCTGGCGCGCAAGGCTGTTGATATCGACGCCTTAACCGATTGGAACACCGGCACAACAATTAATGTCGGTACTATCGAAGGCGGCACGGTTGCCAATGCTGTTCCGGCTTATGCCAGAATGGAAGTGGATGTGCGTTACCTTGACCCGGCGGATTTTGAAAAGAAGAAAGAGCAGTTTGAAGTTATTGCCGGTAAGGTTTACATTAAAGATGTAACTACCAAAATGACGCCGGTAGCAGGGCTTGAGCCGATGGTTCGCCTTGACGGCAATATGAAACTGTTTGATGTGTATAAATCAGTTTACGAAGAAGAAGGCTTCGGCAGCCCGGAACCGATTTTAGTCGGCGGCGGCAGTGATGCAACATATACAACCAAAATGGGCGTGCCGACAGTATGTGCAGTTGGCGTAAAAGGCGGGCTTAACCATACGGTTAATGAATTTGCCGATGTAGAAACATTGTTTATGCGCGCCAAAGTATTTATTGGCACTGTTTTAAAATTATAATTAGGGGGGCTTATTGTGGCAGAAAAAGAAATTACTAATGTTGAAGAACAAAGTTATGAGCAGCATTTAACATGGCGCGGCTGGCTGTCTTTCATAGTTGTTGCTTTATCGTTTTCGGGCGTATTGAAAGGAATGGGGCCGTTAAGCGCATTTGATTTTACGGTACTGGTTGGTAAATTCGGCAAAATTGCTGAAGGTGCAAGTTTTATTGGTAAAGGCGGTACCGGCGCAAGCGAAGGCTTTATGTTTTCGCTGACGTTATTTCCAACTGTTATTTTGGCACTGGGCATTGTGCGTGTGGTTGAAAGCCGCGGCGGTCTTTTGGCGGCAGAGCGTATTATCCGTCCGCTGCTGCGCCCATTGATGGGATTGCCGGGTTATGTTGGTCTGGCGTTTATAAGCAGTTTTACCACTACTGATGTAGGCGCTGTTATTACGCGCGATTTATATGAAGAAGGCAAATTAACCGATGATGAGCGTACAATTTTTGTTGCTTACCAGTATGCCGCTTCCGGCACGCTTGCAAATACTATTAACTGCGGCGCGCCGCTGATGCCGATTTCCTTACTTTCTTTTGGCATTATTTTTATGGTAGAAATTATTGTTAAAATTATCGGCGCCAATATTATAAGATTTTACCTAGCAATGAAACGCAAAAAAGCAGTAGGGGGTGCAGGCTGATGGCAGCACAAGCTAAAAATAAAACAATATTGGAAGAATTTATGGTAGGCTGCAAAAAAGGTTTTTATGTTGGCGTAGAAAACATTATGCCTGCCATGGTACTTGCTTATGCGCTGATTTTGTTTTTGCAAATCAGCGGGCTGATGGATATTATCGCTTCGGCAGTTGCACCGGTAATGGCGTTGTTTGGCCTGCCCGGCGCGGCGATTGTAGCGCTTATTTCAGCTTTTTTTGCAAAGGCTGCCGGTGCTGCAACCGCAGCTTCGCTGTATGGCGAAGGCATTATTAATGCGGCGCAGGCAACAATTTTGTTTCCGGCAACAATTACTATGGGTACGCTGGTTGGGCATTTTGCGCGCTGCGTATTAACTTCCGGCGCCAACCCGAAGCACCATGCGCTGCTTTTGGCAATTCCCGTTATCGACGCTTTGCTGTCGATGATTATTGTAAGAGTTATACTTAATTTTATGGGCATTTCCTGCTAACTGGAGGAGAACAATTTTGGATATGAAAGAAAAGGCTTTTGGCTATATTGATGAACATCGTGACGGCATGATGAAAATGTGGGAAGAACTTGTTATGATGGACAGCGGCTCCGGCAACAAGCCGGGCGTTGATGCCATTGTGGCAAAGGTTGTCGGCATTTTGGAAGGCATGGGCGGCAAAACCCGCATTATTGAACACGAAAATGCAGGCAATATGCTGGTAAGCGAATTTGGCGACTGCAAAAATAAACCTTTTGTAATTTTTACAGGCCATCTGGATACCGTTTTTGACGACCCGGAAACCACCAAAAAACGTCCCTTTACCATTAAAGACGGCACTGCTTACGGCCCGGGCGCGCTGGATATGAAGGGCGGCGTAACATTGGCCATTCATGCATTACAGGCCTTGCAGAGCGTCGGTTTTGACAAATACGGCGTAAAGGTTATTTTGGCAGGCGACGAAGAAGTTGGGCACAAGCACAGCGATTTTGCCGGTAAGATGATGGAAGAAGCCAAAGGCGCGGCTTATGCTTTTAATTTTGAAACCGGTTTTATGGATGACAGCCTGGTGCTGGCGCGTAAAGGCGTGTACTGCTTTGCCATGGAAGCCTTTGGCCGCGGCGCGCATGTAGGCAATGCTCCGGAAGAAGGGCGCAGCGCCATTAAGGAACTGGCATACAAAATTTTGGATATTGAAGCGTTAACCGACTGGAGCAAGGGGCTTAATTTAAACGTCGGCGTTATCGAAGGCGGCACTGTGCATAATTCCGCACCGGCGTATGCCAAAATGATTGTGGATATGCGCTTTACCGACCCGGCAATGCTGGAAGCAATGAAAGCCAAATTCCAGGAAATTAATGATAAAGTTTACGTTGACGGCGTAACCTGCAAAATGACGCCGGTATCTTTAATGCAGCCAATGGTGGAACTGGAAAGCAGCAAAGAATTGTTTGAGCTTGTTAAAAAAGTTTATGAAGAAGAAGGCTTTGGCAGCCCGAAAGCAATTACCGTTGGCGGCGGCAGCGATTCTGCCTACACAACCATGGTTGGCGTGCCTACCGTGTGCGCTATGGGTGTTAAAGGCGGGCGCAACCATACGGTTGACGAGTTTGCCAATGTGGAATCGCTATTTATGCGTGCCAAATTAATGTGTGCCGTAATGCTGGCACTGTAATTTGCGGTTGACAACGGCGGCGCAAAACTTTATACTTAATTTAACTGAACAGGGGAGCTTACAGATAGGCTGAGAGGAAGCTGTGCGCTTCGACCCTAAACCTGATTTGGATAATGCCAACGTAGGGAATGTTTGCAGATGACGGCAAGTGCCTTGTTGGTGCTTGCCGTTTCTTTATATCAGGCAGTTGCAATTTAATATGCCGTTAGAGTGAGCAAAGCTCATGAAGGGGTGCACCACCGCGGGTGCAGGCTTCTTCATGGGCTTTTTTAATTGCGGCGGAAAGGAGAAAAGATGCGCGTTAACGGAAAAGAATTTGAGCTTAAACGCCGCGGTATGACGCTGGTTGAATTTTTGGCTGAGCATAACTACCGCGCAGAACTGGTGGCAGTGGAGCGCAACGGGCAGATTGTGCCGCGTGCGGAATTTGGCGCAGCCGTTTTAAAAGACGGCGACGAACTGGAAATTGTAAGTTTTGTGGGAGGAGGTTAAAGCCGTGGCAGATGATTTTAACGGGCAGCTTGCGCAAGTGCGCGTGGGCATTGCCGGGCTGGGCGGTTTGGGTTCGCACATAGCGGTGTTTTTGGCGCGTGCGGGCGTAAAACACCTGCACCTTGTTGATTTTGACCGCGTGGACGAAAGCAATTTAAACCGCCAGCATTACTTTCTGCGCGACGTGGGCATGCTTAAAACAGAAGCGCTGGCGGAGCAGCTTTTGGCAATTAATCCGGCGCTTAAAATTAAAACAGAAAATATAAAACTTACGGAAACAAACGCCGCGGCTGTTTTTAAAGCTGACGGCATTATCTGCGAAGCGGTGGACAGGCCGGAAACCAAAGCAATGCTTGTAAACACGCTGCTTGCCGCTTATGCGGATAAAACGCTTATTGCGTGCAGCGGGCTTGCAGGCGCAGGGCGCAGCAACGCCATTAAAACGCGGCGCATAAGCAAAAACTTTTATTTGTGCGGTGACGGCGAAAGCGGCATAGAAACCTGCGGACGGCTTTCGGCACCAAGAGCAGCCTTATGTGCGGCGCATGCGGCAAACCTTGCTCTGGCGCTTATTTTAGGATTGGAGGAATAACAATGGAAGATGCACTTGTTTTAGGTGGGCATAAATTTAACAGCCGATTTATTTTGGGCAGCGGCAAATATTCTCTGGAACTTATTAAAGCGGCGGTGGAAAATGCCGGTGCGGAAATTTTAACGCTGGCCCTGCGACGCGTAAATGACGGCGGCATGGCCAATATTTTAGATTATATCCCCAAAGGCATTACACTTTTGCCCAACACCAGTGGCGCACGCACCGCGCAGGAAGCTGTGCGCATTGCCCGCCTGGCGCGCGAGGTATGCGGCAGTGATTTTGTAAAGATAGAAGTAATCCGCGACAGCAAATACCTGCTTCCCGATAATTACGAAACAATTAAGGCAACGGAAATTTTGGCGGCAGAAGGTTTTGTGGTAATGCCCTATATGTACCCCGATTTAAACGCCGCGCGCGACCTGGCAAATGCCGGTGCTGCCTGCGTAATGCCGCTTGGCGCGCCTATCGGCAGCAACATGGGGCTGGTAACAAAAGAGTTTATACAGATTTTAATTGATGAAATTGACCTGCCCGTTATCGTCGATGCCGGTATCGGCTCTCCTTCGCAGGCGTGCGAAGCAATGGAAATGGGCGCGGCGGCAGTAATGGCCAATACCGCCCTTGCCACCAGCGGCGATATTCCCGCCATGGCGGAAGCGTTTAAGCTGGCAGTTAACGCCGGGCGCAAAGCTTACCTTGCCGGGCTTGGCGCAGTAACCGGGCGCGCGTCTGCAAGCAGCCCACTGACAGGTTTTATAGGGGAGTGACGCTGATGAAGGAAAAACAAAACCTTGCGGCAGCTGTGCAGGACTGCATGGCCTACCTGCCGGGCATGGAAGTAATAGAATCGGATATTTTGGATGAGGTGCAGCACGCGGCAGACAGCGTGGATTTTAACGCTTTTACGGAGCGGGACGTAAAGGCCGCGCTTATGCGCAAACACAAGACTGTACAGGATTTTGCGGCGCTTCTTTCACCGGCAGCGCTGCCGTTTTTGGAAGAAATGGCGCAGCAGGCAAGGCAGCTTACCTTTAAATGGTTCGGCGCGGCACGCAGCATTTTTACGCCGCTGTACCTTGCCAACTACTGCGAAAATTACTGCGTGTACTGCGGCTTTAACTGCCATAATAAAATTAACCGCTTAAAGCTGGACGAAGACGGCATGGAACGCGAAATGCAGACCATTGCCGCCACCGGCCTGCGTGAAATTTTGCTTTTAACCGGTGAAAGCCGCAGCATGAGCGGCGTGGAATATATTGCTTCCGCCGTAAGGCTGGCGCGCAAATATTTTGCTGTTGTAGGGCTTGAGGTATACCCGCTGAACAGTGATGAATACGCGTACCTGCATGAATGCGGGGCTGATTACGTAACGGTGTTTCAGGAAACTTACGATGTTGACGCTTACGCTAAACTGCATCTGGCAGGGCATAAGCGTGTGTTCCCGTACCGTTTTTACACGCAGGAGCGCGCGTTAAAAGGCGGCATGCGCGGCGTGGCGTTTGCACCGCTGATGGGGCTGAGCGGCTTTTGCCGCGATATTTTTGCCTGCGGTTTGCACGCATATTTGGTGCAGCGCAAATACCCTGCTGCGGAAATAAGCTTTTCGTGCCCGCGCCTGCGCCCGGCGGAAGGCAACGAACTGCCGCCCGAAGCCAACGGCACGGATTTACGGCATTTAGTACAGGCGGTGTGCGCTTACCGCCTGTTTATGCCGCAGGCAGGCATTACCGTTTCCAGCCGTGAGGGCGCCGGAGTGCGCGATAATCTTTTGCAGATTGCGGCAACGAAAATTTCCGCAGGCGTAAGCACGGGCATCGGCACGCACAGCAAACAGGAGCGCGAAGGCGACGAGCAGTTTGAAATTGACGATAACCGCAGCGTGGACGAGGTGTTTAACAGCATAAAAAAAGCCGGCTTACAGCCGGTGCTTACGGATGGCAGCTATGTATAAAAATTTTATTTGCGTTACGGACAGAAAAATAAGCCGCGCGCCGTTTTTGCAGCAGATAGAAACAATCTGTGCATTGCGCCCCGGAGCGCTTATTTTGCGCGAAAAGGATTTAACCGAAGCGGAATACACGCAGCTTGCACAGAAGGTGCAGGCAGTTTGCAAAAACTATGGCGTTAAATTTATTGTGCATACCTTCTGGCGGGCGGGGATGGCGCTCGGCGCGGACGGAGTGCACCTGCCGCTGCCCGTATGCGCCGCAATGACAGCAGCGGAGCGTTTGCAGGCAGGGCGCTTTGGCGTTTCCGTACACAGTGCGGAAGAAGCAAAGGCGGCGCTTGCTTTGGGCGCGGCATATTTAACAGCCGGGCATATTTACGCAAGCAGCTGCAAGCAGGGCGTGCCGCCGCGCGGCCCGGCGTTTTTAAAGGAAATCTGCACGCTGAGCCCGGTGCCTGTTTATGCCATTGGCGGCATCGGGCTTAATAAAGCGCAGCTTGAAGAAGTGCTGGCATGCGGCGCTGCGGGGGCGTGCGTGCGCAGCGCGTTTATGCGGTTTTAAAACTTAACGGCTTTAACGCAGAACATGGGCACGGGAATGTAAAAAATATCTTCGGCGGCGTAAATGCGGCTGCCTACCGTGGTATCCGTGCTGACGCTGCAAAGCCCGGTGCTTTGCAGAAATTTTTCGTCCCACTGCGGACGGTTATAGGCGCTGATGTCCAGCATGTGGTAAATGTTATGGCATTCGTCCAAAAGCTCCGGCGCAATATCCGCATGGGCGTTTTTGGCAGGCAGCTTCTGGCTGTGGTGAGCGCGGGCATATTCGGCGTCGTAATTTAAAAGCAGGCCGCCCGGTTTAAGCACGCGCAGCCACTCACGGTAGGCGGTTTCCGGGTGGGGCAGGTTCCACATTACGTTGCGGCTTATTACAGCGTCAAAACTTGCGTCATCAAAGTCCAGCGCTTCGGCGTCCATAACCATAAATTCTGCATTGCTGCGTTCTGCGGCGGCAAGTGCCTTGGCGGCTTCAATCATTTCCGGGGTCAGGTCAATGCCGGTAACGCTGTGCTTCTGCCCCAGCAAAATGCCAAAAAAGCCTGCGCCGCAGCCAATGTCCAAAATTTTTAAACTGCGGTTCTGCGGCAGGTGGCGCGTAATTTCCTGCTGCCATAAAAGCTGTTTTTCGCTGTGCAGCTCTGCCTTGCGCAGATTGGCAAAGCCTGTGCTGCGTTTTTGCCAGTAGCCTGTTATATATTCTTTTTCGTTTGTGCGGTGGATGATGCTTGCTGCGGAAATTTCACTCATAATAATGCTCCTTTAATCTATGCTTAAATCTTTGGTAATTTCGTAATAATCGCAGGGGTGCGCGGCAAAGCCCTGAACCGTGCTTTTCATTACCAGCGTCATTTTTAAATGGGCAATGTAGGCAAAGGTGCTGCCGTCAACCAGCTTCCGGCTGATGGCTGCCGCAAGCTCCGTGCGCTTTTCGGGGCTGAACTCGCAGCCGAGCTGCCCTACGAGGCTTTCGGTACCGGGGTTATAGTAATTGCCGCTGTTGTAGGCGCTTTCCTTCAGGACGTGGGTGGTAAAATAATACTGCGCGTCACCGGTGGGCGCGGTAACAAAGGCTTTGGCGTAAATATCCCACTCGCCGCGGCGCAGAAAGTCGGCATAACCGTCCGTAGGGTTAATTTCAAGGCGGATGCCTGTTTCTTTAAGCCAGCTTTGCGCTGCTTCTGCCAAAAGCGGCAGCTCCTGGCGGAAGCTGTAAGTAAGCCAGCGCAGGGTCAGCGGTTTGCCGTCTTTATCCACATAGCCGTCGCCGTCGGTATCCGTCCAGCCTGCTTCGGCAAGCAGCTGGCGTGCGCCTTGGGGGTTATATTCCGGTGCATGCACTTTAGCGCCGCCAAAAGGCAGGTTCGGCGGAAACGGCCCGGCTGCGGCAATGCCGTTGCCCATCAGCTGCACTCTGGCGAAAGTTTCCTTGTCAAGGCTCATAACAACGGCGCGCCGTACGCGTTCATCCTGCAGGGCAGGCGTGTTAAAGTTAAAGGCGGCCAAAAACGTGCGCGAGGTATCGGTGCTGCTGGTTTTATAAGCCGCGCTGTCTTTAAAAAGCGGCAGCGAAGCATAGGGCAGTCCCTGCGCGGCGTCAATTTCGCCGTTTTGCAGCGCCAGTGCCAGCGTGTTGCCGTCGGTAATGCTGCTGACGATAATTCTGTCCGTTTTCGGCACGCCGTCGTAGTAAGCGGGGTTTTTAACCAGCACAACTTCTTTCGGCGTCAGGCTTTCTACCATAAAGGGGCCGGTGCCGCTTATTTTTGTATCGTCGCCGGTGCCGCGGCTCATGTCAATAATGCAGCCGTAGGGGTCACACAGGTAGTTAATCAGCACCGGCACTTTGGCGGCCGATGTAATGGTTACGGTCTGCCCTTCGGCGGTAATGCCCGTTATTTTTAAATCAACCCTGGCGCGGTTGTGGCGGCTTATTAAATCATCCAGGCAGGCTTTAACGGCTGCACCTGTCATTTTGTTGCCGCTGGTAAAGTAAATATTGTCTTTTAAGGTAATTTTAACTGTGTTTTCATTAATAAATTCGTACTTTTCGGCCAGCCACGGCTGAGGCTGCATGGCATCGTCAAATTTAAAAAGCGTTTCGCCTACGCCGTAGCGGATGGCGCTCCAGCCCTGATAGGCTTCGTGCGGGTCCATACCGGCATTTTCGTTGGCAATGCCGTAGGCAGGCGTGCCGTAGCGGAATACCTTTTCGCCGTCAGGTGCGGCGTTGTTGCCGCAGGCAGAGGTTAAAAGCGCGGCGGAAAGCACAAGCAAAGCTAAAAATTTCATAGAATCACCCAAATAAAAAAGCCATGAAGAAACTGCCGCTTATCGAAGCGGTTACAGCCTTCATGGCTTTGGTTTATGTTTTAAAAGAATAATTTTAACAGCTGCTCCGGCAGCCCGGCGGTTGCTCCTGCAACCTGTAATTTATTATAAAACTTAAAGCGGACTCTATGTCAAGCCCTGCTGCTTAAAAAAGAAACAAATTTTACGTGCTTATCCATGTATTCGCCAATACTGCCTATAACCTTGCCCATGGTAAAGGCTGCAAGTATTGTGCCGAAGCCCAGCCCGTCCACACGTCCCAGAAAGAAAAAGGTCATGGCGGCGGTAATGGCAAGGCAGATAACGTCAAAACCTATTTTAATGCGCGCATATCTCCAGCCGGTAATGGCGGCAAGCTCGCGCGGAAAAAGGTCGGTTGGTATAATTGGCAGCTGGCAGCGGTTGGCAAGCGCCACGCCAAAGCAGATAACAATGTAGCTGATGATAAAATAAATAATATCAAGCGTCAGGCTCTGCGGCAGCTGCTTAATCCACATTTCATGCACGTCAATCATGGCGCTGAAGGCCGAGCCGACGAAGCTGAACAGGTATACCGGCACAAAGCGTTTGCTTAAAAGCATCAGGCTGAGCACCAGAGAAACCTGAAAAACCTCCGTCCACGCGCCGAGCGTTATAACCGGCAGCACATCGGCAAAGGCGTAAGGCACACTGGAAATTGCCGAAATGCCGGAACCGGAATGCAGCATTAAAACAACGCCCAGGCTGTTGATGATAATGACCAGAAGCAGCGATAGTTCACCGCGGATGGTAAGTTTGTTTTCCTGCATAAAAAATCCCCCTCAAAACAAAAATACATTATATAATTATAAAACTCTGCCTTGCGCAGCGCAAGAAGTGAATTGCCGGTCAGCAAAATTTTGCGGGAATTTAACACGGGGTTTTATAAGTTATAACTGATAAACAACTCTGAAATTACAATTTTATCAGTTATAACTTATAAAATGCGTAAAATTATCAATCTTATCAGTTATAACTGATGAAATTTTAAAAGAATGCTAGCGAAAATTACATTAAAGATTTACGGCAAAGCGGCAGGAAAATTTCAGGAAGGGGAGAATAATAATAAAGTTATGCTGGTATAGAATGAATGTATTTAGTTAGTGTTTTATGGAGGAAAGAATGACTGTTGATTGTACTTACGGACTGAATCCGCAGCAGGCGGAAGCTGTTATTAATACCGAAGGGCCGATGCTGATTATGGCAGGCGCAGGCAGCGGCAAAACCAAAGTGCTTACCTGCCGCGTGGCCAACCTTTTGCAAAAGGGCGTGCGCCCGTACCGCATTTTGGCAATTACCTTTACCAACAAAGCTGCCGCCGAGATGCGTGAGCGCGTAAACAATATGAGCGGCCCGGCTGCCAAGGATGTGTGGCTGTTTACCTTCCATGCTTTCTGCGCGCGTTTTTTGCGTATGGAAATAGATAAGCTGCCCGGGTACGGCGGCAATTTTGCCATTTATGATACAGCCGACAGCCAGAACCTTATTAAGCAGATTTTAAAGGAAATGAACCTTGACGATAAACGTTTTCAGCCTTCGGGCATTTTGTCGCGCATCAGCAATGCCAAAAACGCTTTGCAGGACGCAGCGGCTTTTGCACGCCAGGCAGGTGATTTTTACGAGCAGAAAGTGGCGGATATTTACAGCCGTTACGAACAAAAACTGCAGTTAAACAACGCACTTGATTTTGACGATTTGTTAATGCTTTCCATTAAACTTTTGCAGGAAAACAAAGAAGTGCGCGAAAAATATCAGGACCGTTTTGATTATCTTCTGGTAGACGAGTATCAGGATACCAACCATGCGCAGTACCTTTTAACAAAGTTTCTGGCTGCCAAGCACCGCAACATCTGCGTTGTGGGTGATGCCGACCAGAGCATTTACGGCTGGCGCGGCGCTGATATTCAAAACATTCTGGACTTTGAAAAGGATTACCCCGACGCCAAGGTAATTAAGCTGGAACAGAACTACCGCAGCACGCAGATTATTCTGGACGCTGCCAATGCGGTTATAGAAAACAATACCGGCCGCAAGCCGAAAAATTTGTGGACGGAAAACAAGAGCGGCGCCGATATTATTTATTTTCAGGCGGTGGACGAGCGCGACGAAGCGCGCTTTGTAATTGAACAGTTGCAGAATTTGCAGCGCACCGAAAATAAAAAGCTGGGCGATATGGCAATTTTGTACCGTACCAACACGCAGAGCCGTATTTTTGAAGAAATGCTGATTAAAAGCGGCATCAGCTACAATATGGTAGGCGGGCTTAAATTCTACGAGCGCAAGGAAATTAAAGACATTATTGCTTATCTGCGCGTAATTTTTAACCCGGCCGATTCGCTGAGCCTGCTGCGCATTATCAACGTGCCGAAGCGCGGCATTGGCGACGCTTCGCTGGCAAAAATTCAGGCTTATGCCGCTGCCAACAATGTAAGCTTGTTTGAGGCTGTTTCCAACGCGGCGGCAATTGACGGTTTGAGCAGCCGCTTTGTAAGCAAGCTGGACGATTTGGCAGGCATTATTTTTGAACTGATGAACCTTGCCAGTGAAGCGCCGGTTGAAGATTTGATTGACCGCGTGCTGCGCGATACAGGCTACCTTGAAGAACTGGAAAACGAGCGCACGCCGCAGGCGCAGAGCCGCATTGATAACCTGCACGAATTAATCAGCGTGGCACAGGAATTTGCGGCATCCGAAGAAGAAAATAATCTGGAAAACTTTTTGGCGCATGTTGCGCTGGTAAGCGATATTGACGATACGGAACTGGGCGAGGACGCCATTACCTTAATGACGCTGCATTCTTCCAAGGGGCTGGAGTTTCCGGTAGTGTTCCTTGTGGGCATGGAAGAAGGGCTGTTCCCTCATGCGCGCACGCTGATGGACGAAACGGAAATTGAAGAAGAACGCCGCCTGTGCTATGTAGGCATTACGCGCGCCAAAGAAAAACTGTTTTTAAGCAGCACCAAAATGCGCACCATTTACGGCAACACGGTAACTTATCCGCCTTCCCGCTTTTTGCAGGAAATTCCCGCGCGTTTGGTGAAAACCATTAAAAGGCAGGAACGTTTCAGCGCGCTGGAGAACTTTAAACAGGTAAGCGAAAAATACAGCGCAAGGCCGCAGAAGCCCGCAAGCACTTTTAACCCGCACAGCTTTATGCCGCAAAAACCGGCAGCCGCCGCAGGAGGCACGGGCACACGCTTTAACACCGGCGACAGGGTAAGCCACAGCAAATGGGGCGAAGGCATGGTTGTAAGCGTTAAAGACAGCCCGGACGGGCAGGAAGTAAAGGTTGCCTTTGCTGGTGCGGGCGTGCGCAGCCTGCTTACCAAATATGCGGTGCTGAAAAAATTGTAAGTTTTAAGCGGAGGGCATTATGGATTTAGAACGTGCGCAAGCACTGGACGAAGCGCAGAAACTGCGCAGGGAAATACGCCATCACGAATTTTTATATTATGTACTGGATGCGCCGGAGATTACCGACGCCGAATATGACGCTTTAATGCGCCGTTTGCAGGAGCTTGAGTGTGCATATCCTGACGATGTGCCGCCCGATTCCCCTACGCGCAGGGTTGGCGGCAAGGTAAGCCCGGAGTTTACCGAAGTGCGCCATATGACGCCGCTGCTTTCTCTGGGCAACGCCTTCAGCGATGAAGAGCTTGCTGCGTTTGACGCGCGTGTAAAAAGCGGCCTGCCCGAAGGCAGCGAGGTGGAATATGTTTTTGAACCGAAAATTGACGGACTTGCCTGCAGCCTGATTTACGAAAACGGCCGTCTTGTTCGTGCTGCAACCCGCGGCGACGGCGAAGTTGGCGAAAACGTAACTGCCAATGTGCGCACTATCCGTTCCATTCCGCTGACGCTGAACGTTAAGGAAGGCGAAGAAGTGCCGGAGCTTTTGGATGTACGCGGCGAAGTTTACATGCCCCGCCACGCTTTTATGAAGCTGAACGAGCAGCGCAGCGAAGCGGGTGAAAACGAATTTGCCAATCCGCGCAACGCGGCGGCGGGCAGCCTGCGCCAGCTTGACCCGAAAGTAACGGCAAGCCGTCAGCTGAGCTTTTTTGCCTACGGAGTGGGCGCAGGGCATAAGGATAAACATTCTGCCAGCCTTGCCATGCTGCACGATTACGGCTTTAAGGTAAGCGAGGGCTATGCCGTTGTAAAAAATATCAATGAAGCGATTGCCAAAATAAAGGATTTTGCCGCCAAACGCCAAAGCCTTGCCTACGATACGGACGGCGCGGTAATTAAGGTTAACGCCGTGTACCAGCAAAACATTTTAGGTGCAACCGGCAAAGATCCGCGCTGGGCTATTGCCTTTAAATTTCCGCCGGAACAGGCAGAAACAAAACTGGAGGACATCATCATTCAGGTTGGGCGCACGGGAGTGCTGACGCCGACGGCGGTGCTGACACCTGTAAAACTTTCCGGCAGCACCATCAGCCGCGCAACGCTGCATAATGAGGATTTCATCCGCAGCAAGGATATCCGCATTGGCGACACGGTTGTTATTAATAAAGCCGGCGAAATTATACCGGAAGTGCTGCATGTGGTGAAGGAAAAACGCACCGGCGCAGAACAGGAATTTTTTATGCCCGCCGAATGCCCGGAATGCGGGTGGAAAACGGAACGGCTGAACGGTGAGGCGGCAATACGCTGCACTAATCCGCACTGCCCGGCGCTGGGGCGCGAAGGGCTGATTCACTTTGCTTCCAAAGGGGCAATGGATATTGACGGCTGCGGCCCGGCGGTTATCAACCAGCTGTTGGATAACGGGCTTATCAGCGACCCTGCCGACCTGTACCTTTTGGTTAAGCCGCAGCTTACGGCGCTGGAGCGCATGGGCGACAAATCGGCAGACAACCTTTTAAATGCCATTGCCGAAAGCAAAAAGCAGAACCTTGACAGGCTCCTGTTTGCACTCGGCATTCGCCATGTGGGCGCAAAGGTGGCAAGGCTGCTGGCGCTGCACTTTGGCAGTATGGAAAAACTGATGGCGGCGGAAACGGACGAAATTGCCGCCATTGAAGATATTGGCCCGAAAATTGCCGAAAGCGTGGTAACGTATTTTGCTTCGCCGGTGAATATTGATTTGATTGAACGGCTGAAAGAGCTTGGCCTTAACATGGAAATGGAAGCGGCGGAGCTTGACACGGCGCACCCGTTTTACGGCAAAACCATGGTGTTTACCGGCACCATGCCAACGCTGGACCGCGCAACGGCGCAGACTATGGCGCAGCAGGTTGGCGCAAAGGTTACGGGCAGCGTAAGCAAAAAAACCGATTACGTTGTTGCCGGTGCGGAAGCAGGCAGCAAGCTGACGAAAGCACAGCAGCTGGGCGTAACCGTTATCGACGAAGCAGAGTTCCTGCGACTTTTGGGCGAGCACGGCGGCGAAGCCGGAAATGACGCGCGCCCCGAGAATGAAGCAGCGAAACCGGAGCAGGGCGAAGAACAGAGTTTGTTTTAAAGCGGTGATATTATGAAAACATTTTATAAAATTTTAGCAATGTTGGCGCTTGTCCTGTGTTTTGCAGGCACGGCGCTGGCGGCAGAAAAAGAAGTAAGCAGCATTGACGCTATCGACATGGGTGTTGCCGATACCGGCGAAACGCATTTTACCAATACAGATGCCGAAATTACCGAATGCACGCAGCCCTATACCGTGGCGGTGCTGCCTTATGTCGATGTATCCGGCCTTGAAGGGCGCAGCCGCGAAATGGCGGTGAACGCCGTTAAAGAAGCGCTGGAAACCAAATACCCCGGCAAAAAGAAAAGCGTTACCAAAATCATAGGCAACAACGCCGTGCAGAAAGCGCTTTTGGCGCATCCGTTTGAAAACGCCGAAGTACCCACGCTTGAAGAACTTGTTGCCGTTGGCAAAGCCTGTGGTGCGGACAGGGTGCTGTTTATCAGTCTGCTGCCTGTGCGCGAAAAGGAAACGGGCTTTATGGTTATTGTAGGCTCGCAAACCTACAGTGCCGTGGTAACGATGAAATTAAAATGCGTCGATGTAAACGAAGAACGCTTTTTGTTTAACCAGAATGTGGAAAGCATAGGCTCGTCCAGCTCCATCAACTTTTGGAAAATCGGCGAACCGAGCCGCGCCAAAGCCGTTAAACGCGGCGTTGAGGACTGCATGCGCAACTTTTTAACGTCATTTGAATAAAGAATCTGCCTCCGTAAAGGTTTTGCGGGGGCATTTTTGTTGTTAAGCATTTATTTTACGCAATTTTATTTAGCTAAGGCTTACCAAAATACTGCACAAGACTGGTACTGTGTGGTATAATAAAACAGGTTATTGATAAAATTCATCATAAATTTTTTAGGAGGCGTACTAATGAAGGTAACAGTAAAAGATGTTGAACACATCGCCGGGCTTTCCCGTTTAACGATTCCGGAAAGCGAAATGGAAAAATTTACCGAACAGTTTAACCAAATCCTCAATTATGCCGATATTCTGGAAAAGATTGATACGGAAGGCATTGAGCCGACCCCGTACGTACTGCCGATAAGCAACGCATTCCGCGAGGATGTTGTAAAACCGGGCGTATCCCATGAGGACGCGCTGAAAAACGCGCCTGCCGTATACAACGACGGCTTTAAAGTACCGCGCGTAATCGAATAACAGAAGGAGGAACAACTGTGGATTTATATAAATTAACAGCCCACGAACTGCATGACAAGCTGGTTAAAAAAGAAATCAGCTCCGTGGAGCTTACCGAAAACGTATACAGCCGCATTGACGAAGTTGAAGATAAAGTACAGGCTTATGTAACTTTAGATAAAGAAAATGCACTGGCACAGGCTGCCAAAGTTGATGCCAAAATTGCCGCAGGCGAAGAAATCGCTCCGCTGGCAGGCATTCCCGGTGCAATTAAAGACAATATCTGCACCAAAGGCCTTTTAACCACCTGCTCCAGCAAAATACTGGCCAATGTTGTGCCTATTTATGACGCGCACGTTATCAGCAAACTGCGTGCGGATGACGCCATTTTTACCGGTAAAACCAATATGGACGAATTTGCAATGGGCTCTACCACCGAAAGCTCTTACTTCCATAAAACCTACAATCCGTGGAACCTTGACCGCGTACCGGGCGGTTCTTCCGGCGGCAGCGCAGCTGCCATTGCCGCAGGCGAAGCTATCTGGAGCCTTGGCTCCGATACCGGCGGTTCCATCCGCCAGCCGGCTTCTTTTAACGGCTGCGTTGGCATTAAACCGACTTACGGCCGTGTAAGCCGTTACGGCTGCGTTGCGTTTGCGTCCTCTCTTGACCAGATTGGGCCTATTACCCGCGACGTTACCGACGCTGCAACTGTTTTAAACTGCATCTGCGGCAAGGACGAGCACGATTCCACTTCCCTGCCGGTTGATGTGCCCGACTTTACCAAAGCGCTGCGCGCCGATGTTAAAGGGCTGCGCATCGGCCTGCCGAAAGAATATTACGGTGAAGGCGTTGACGCCAAAGTTAAAGCAGAAATTGAAAAAGCCGTTAAAAAATACGAAGAACTCGGCGCTGAAATTGTTGATGTTTCGCTGCCGCATACCGAATATGCAGTAATTACTTACTATATCATTGCTCCGGCAGAAGCAAGCGCCAACCTTGCACGTTATGACGGCGTACGCTACGGCTTCCGTGCTGCCAACGCTACCAGCGCGCCGGAAATGACAAGGCTGAGCCGCACCGAAGGTTTTGGCCCTGAAGTACGCCGCCGCATTATGCTTGGCACCTACGTTTTAAGCAGCGGTTACTACGACGCTTACTACAAAAAAGCAATGCAGGTACGTACCCTTATCCGCCGCGACTTTAACGAAGCGTTTGAAAAATGCGACGTGCTGCTGACCCCGACTTCTCCGGTTGTTGCTTATCCGGTTGACGGCAAAATGGACCCGCTTTCCATTTACATGCTGGACGTAACCACCATTCCCGTAAACATGGCAGGCCTGCCGGGTATTTCCATTCCGTGCGGCTTTGCAGACGGTATGCCTGTCGGCATGCAGCTCATCGGCAAGGTTCTGGACGAAGAAACCGTGCTGCGCGCAGCCTACACCTTTGAACAGGCTACTGACTTCCATAAAGCAATGGCACCGCTGGGAGGTAACAAATAATGAAAAACTATATTACAGTTATCGGCCTTGAAGTACATGCCGAATTAAAAACAAAAACCAAAGCCTTCTGCTCCTGCTCCACCGAGTTCGGCAGCACGCCTAACACCCACGTTTGCCCCGTGTGCCTCGGCATGCCTGGCGCACTGCCGGTGCTGAACAAACAGGTTGTTGAATTTGCCATCCGTACGGGCCTTGCACTGGGCTGCGAAATTCAGAAATTCAATAAATTTGACCGTAAAAACTACTTTTACCCCGACCTTGCCAAAAACTACCAGATTTCTCAGTTTGACCAGCCGGTTTGCCTCGGCGGCCATATTGACATTGAAGTTGACGGTGTGCCCAAACGCCTTGGCATTACCCGTATTCACATGGAAGAAGACGCAGGCAAGCTGAACCACAGCGGCGCAACCATCAGCACTTCCGATTTCTCTTCCGTAGACTACAACCGTGCCGGCGTACCGCTTCTGGAAATCGTTTCCGAACCGGATATGCGCAGCGCCGAAGAAGCACGCGCTTATATGGAACAGCTGAAAGCAGTTTTGGAATACATTGACGTTTGCGACTGCAAAATGCAGGAAGGCAGCCTGCGCTGCGACGCCAACATTTCCATCATGCCGGAAGGCGCCAAAGAATTCGGTACCCGCGCCGAAATTAAAAACCTTAATTCTTTCCGCGCACTGGTACGCGCCATTGAATATGAAGTTGAACGCCAGAAAGCAATTCTTGAGGACGGCGGCCATGTAGTACAGGAAACCCGCACCTGGGACGAAGCCAACGGCGTAACTCTTTCCATGCGCAGCAAGGAAGAAGCACACGATTACCGTTACTTCCCTGAACCTGACCTTGTACCGGTTGAAATTGACGACGCCTGGATTGAACGCGTACGCGGCGAACTGCCGGAGCTGCCGGCACAGCGTTTGCAGCGCCTTGTTGAAAAACACGGCCTGCCGAAATATGACGCTTCCTTAATCGTTGCTACCAAAGCCATGGCAGATTATTTTGACGCTGCCTGCGCAAACAGCAAGGATGACAAAGGCGTATCCAACTGGCTGCTGGGTGATGTTTCCGCATATCTTAATGCCGAAAACATTACCATTGAACAGTTCCCGGTTAAACCGGAAAACCTTGGCGAACTGGTAACTTTAATCAAAGACGGCGTACTGAGCAGCAAGCTTGCTAAAAAAGTATTTGCCGAAATGCTGAAAAACAGCGATAAAACCCCGAAACAGCTTGTTAAGGAGCTTGGCCTTGAACAGGTTAGCGATGAAGGCGCCATTGCCGCTATCGTTGACGAAGTGCTGGCAGAAAACCCGCAGTCCGTTGCTGATTACAAAGCAGGCAAAGATAAAGCCATCGGCTTCCTCGTTGGCCAGGTAATGAAAAAATCCCGCGGCAAAGCTAACCCGGGCATGGTTAACAAACTGCTGAAAGAAAAAATGCAGTAAGGAGCGCACATGAAACGCGATTTTGAATTTGACGGCAGCGGCTTCGGTTATCTGTGGCTTTGCATATGGACAACCGTGCTGACCGTTATTACCTGCGGTTTGTTCTTTCCTTGGGCATACAGCGCGCAGCAGCGCTGGATTTGCAGCAACACCTACGTTAACGGCAGGCAGCTGCGCTTTGAAGGAACGGGTTTTGGCTTTTTCTTTCAGTGGCTGCTGATTATGGTGCTGACAACAATTACCTTCGGCATTTACATTCCGTGGGGATATTGCCAGTTTAAACGCTGGGAAACCCGCAACACAGTATTTGCGGACTGAAAACTAAAAAGTTATAACAAACATTAAAACGGCAGGCGTAAAAGCCTGCCGTTTTTGCGTGCGGGTGCTATTTTATTGTAAGCCCATGGCGTATTCCAGTTCCTTAATTTTTGCGCGTCCGCATCCGTCAGTATAAGGCTGTATGCTATGCGTCAGTGGTTTTGTTAACTACCTTGCGTGTAGGCCTTTTAAAAGGTGCTGGTCGGGCAGGGTTAAAATAAAGACGGATTTTACCGGCAAAAAATGTTTAAAATACAAAAGAATAAAATTGTAAATTTTGCCGGTAATATGTTATACTTTAAATATAGTTAATTGAGTTGGGAGGCGGGCAAATGCAGTATCTTTCGGCAGCAGAAGCGGCCAAAAAATGGAAAATTTCCGAGCGCAGCGTTCGCAATTACTGTGCTAAAGGGCGAGTGGAAGGCGCGGTTTTGAAAGGCAAAACGTGGAAGATTCCCGCAGATGCGGAAAAACCTCAGCGCAGCAACACTAAAACTGCAAAGGCGCAAACTTTGCTGGAGATTTTGCAGTATGAAAAGGCTGCCAAATACAGCGGCGGCATTTACCATAAAACGCAGATTGAAATGACATATAATTCCAATCATATTGAAGGAAGCCGTTTAACGCATGACCAAACCCGCTATATTTTTGAAACCAATACTATTGGTATAACGGGCGAAGCGGTTAATGTAGATGATGTTATTGAAACAGCCAATCACTTCCGCTGTATTGATTTGATTATTGATAAAGCCAAAGCAGTGCTTACGGAAAAATTTATAAAAGAACTGCACCTTATTTTAAAAAACGGCACCAGCGATGCGCGGCAGGAGTGGTTTGCCATCGGTGCATACAAAAAAATGCCTAACGAGGTAGGTGGCATGGCAACGGCGCTGCCGGAAGATGTTGCTGCTGAAATACAGGCGCTGCTGGCGGCGTATAGTGCCAAAAAAGTAAAAACGCTGGAAGATATTTTGGATTTTCACGTGCGGTTTGAAAGGATACATCCGTTTCAGGACGGCAACGGCCGCGTCGGCAGGCTGATTATGTTTAAGGAATGTTTAAAATACGGCATTGTTCCGTTTATCATTGAAGATAATTTAAAAATGTTTTATTACCGTGGTTTAAAGGAATGGGGCAGGGAAAAAGGTTATCTTACCGATACATGCCTTACCGCGCAGGACAGGTATAAAGCCTATTTTGATTATTTCAGAATTAAATATTGATTTTAGCGGCAAATACAAAACGGCAGCAAGGTTTGAGCCTTACTGCCATTTTTGCGTGTTTGCGTTTATTAAGCTGTCAGTTTTTCAAATACGGAAACTACGTGTTTTGGCTACTGCGGTTTAAGCGCCGGTAAAAAATTCTGCCCGGCAGGATTAATGCCTGCGGCGGCGAATTTAATTAGTATAGCAAATTAAAGGAGGATAGCCATGCGTAAATTTATTAAAGACTATCTGGCAAAAGAGTACGATAACTATGTGAAGGATTTGGAAGCGCTGACCAATATCGACAGCGGCAACGGCGATTTGGAGGGCACGGAAGCCGCCAATAAATTTGTAGCCGCCAAAATGCAGGCACTTGGTGCGGAAACCGAGTTCCGCTACAACGACCGCGGCTGCCATTTAATTTCGCGCCTTAAGGGCAAGGGCACGCAGACTGTGCTTTTGGTTGCGCATGTTGATACCGTGTTTAAACGCGGCGAAGCTGCCAAACGCCCCTTCCGTGTGGATGAAAACGGCTTTGCCTGGGGCCCGGGCGTAGGCGACGACAAAGCAACGGTTATGGAAGTTATTTACGGCCTTGCGGCTTTAAAAGAAGCAGGCTTTGACGATTATAAAGAAATTATTTACTACACCAACGCCGAAGAAGAAGGCGGCAGCCCGACTGCCGAAGGCATTGTGGCAGAGCTTTCGCAGCAGGCAGATTTTGCCGTTATTATGGACGTTGCGCGCCCGAACTGGGGTATTGTAACCCAGCGCAAAGGCAACGCAAAATACAAAATTACCGTTACCGGCAAAGGCGGGCACCACGGCAACGCTTCGCAGTGCTGCGCCAACGCCATTCACCAGCTGGCTTATACCATTACCGAGCTGCACAAGCTGGCAAGCCCCATGCCCGGCAAACCGGAAGATTTTACCGCCAAAGCACTGGAGGCACGCGGCATTGTGGACAGCGGCCAGTTCATTCCGCCCAACACCATTAACGTAGGCGTTATCGGCAGCACCAACGATAAAATCAGCGTTATTCCCGGCGACGCTTACTGCGAAGTAAACGTACGCTGCTTTGAAGTGGCTGAACAAAAACGTTTGGACGCCGCCATTAAAGCACTGGCAGATAAAATCGTTATCGACGGTACTAAAGTAGAAGTTACCGGCGGCATTGTAACCGGCCCGATGGAAAAAACTCCTGCCGTGCAGAAAATGATTGATGTTTACAGCAGCGTTGTTGCCGAAGAATTCGGCGGCAAAGTGAACGAATGGGTGGCAGGCGGCTTAACGGACGGCAACCGCACCGCTAAATTCATTCCGACTTTGGACGCTTTGGGCGTAGAAAACTACGACGAGCATACCGACCACGAATCTGTAGACTTAAAAACCGCCGTACCGCGCACCGCGGCGTTTGCCATTACCCTGGCGGAACTTTTAAAAACCGGCGTTAAATAATAAAAAGTAAAACGCAATAAAAAACGAGGTTAAGCGTCAGGCTTAGCCTCGTTTTAACATATAACTGTTTTGTGCGGCATATTAAGTTTTAATTTTTGTTTGATGCTATTTCCACAATTTTTTCGGCGGCTTCTTTTACAAGTACGCCGATGGATTTATTTTCCACGCCGATAAATTCAAAGTGGCTTTGCGATACCGGCAAAAGCAGTTTGCGCGCGCGGCTTGAAGCAACCGCCTCCGCCATACGCGGAGTTACTTCGCCAAGCATGGCGTTTGGCAGTACAATGCCGATAGGGCCGACGATAATATCCGCCGTCTGCGCCGTTACGCACACCGCATTTTCGCCGGTGGCCACACGTTTAAGCCCTGCTTTAAGCATTGCCGCCGTGGCCAGCGCGTTGGTGCCAAGCCCGATAAGTTCCGTATCCGCCGGAAGGCGCCCCGCTGCCTGGCTGATAACCTGCGCAACAAGCCCTCCGCCCATGCCGTCTATAAAAACAATGCGCATAAAAACCTCCTGTAAACACCTTAAAACAAAATAAAACCCTGTTTATTATATCATAAATCCCTTTTACCAAAAAGAACAGTATTTTTTACATTCGTTTTAAACCGGCGTAAATTTTTTGTTAACTTTGCAATTTATCTGCCCGCACAGTTGAATTTATGATGATTTTACTGCATAATAAAAATAGAGTTTGGCACTGAAAGGAGTGTTTACAATAGAAAATTTAGATGAAATCAGAAACAAAAAAGGCTTTATATGCGATATGGACGGTGTTATTTACCACGGCAACAGGCTGCTGCCCGGCGTTAAGGAGTTTGTGGAATGGCTGTACAAGGAAGATAAAAAGTTTTTGTTTTTAACCAATTCCAGCGACCGTTCGCCGCGCGATTTGCAGCAGAAATTACAGCGCATGGGGCTTGATATTGACGAAACCCATTTTTACACCAGCGCACAGGCTACGGCGCGTTTTTTAAACAGCCAGTCGCCCGGATGCAGCGCTTACGTTATGGGCGAAGCCGGTTTGATGAACGCTTTGTACGAAGTTGGCATTACCATGAATGATTCCACGCCGGATTACGTTGTTATCGGCGAGCCGAAATCTTATAACTACGAGATGATTATTAAAGCCGTTAAGCTGATTCAAAACGGGGCAAAACTTGTTGCTACCAATTCCGATTTGACTGGCCCGACGGAAAACGGCATTATTCCGGCCTGCCGCGCCTTTGTTGCGCCGATTGAACTGGCAACGGGCAAAAGCGCCTACTTTGTGGGCAAGCCGAACCCGCTGATGATGCGCACCGGGCTGCGGCTTTTGGGCGTGCACAGCGACGAAGCGGCAATGATTGGCGACCGCATGGACACCGATATTGTTGCCGGCATGGAAAGCGGGCTGGAAACGGTGCTGGTGCTCAGCGGCGTAACCACGCGCGAGAACATGCAGGTGTTTGCTTACCGTCCGCGTCATATTTTAAACGGCGTCGGCGATATTGTGCCGAAAGAATAACATAAGCAGCTTTTTTAGCAGGAGCCTTTTTACGGCTTCTGCTTTTTTCATGCCCGGAATATTTATTGCAGCAAAAGCCGAAACTTCGGTTGAATAGCGTATACTAATAGTATATAATGGAACTATATACCGGATAACTACCGGATTATTAGTTATAAAGGAGCATTGTTTTGATGGAACTGAAAACACCTCTTTATGATTGCCATGTTGCGGCCGGTGGTAAAATTGTGCCTTTTGCAGGGTATCTCCTGCCGGTGCAGTATACGGGCGTTATTAAGGAACACATGGCAGTACGCACTGCCTGCGGGCTTTTTGACGTATCGCACATGGGCGAATTTTTAATTAAAGGCGCTGATGCGCTTAACAACGTGCAGAATTTGTTCTGCAACGATTTTGAAAACATGTATGACGGGCAGGTACGTTACAGCCCGATGTGCAACGAGCGCGGCGGCATTGTTGACGACGTTCTGATTTATAAAGTAAACGGCGAAGAATATCTTTTGGTTGTTAACGCCGCTAACCGCCATAAGGATGCAGAGTGGGTTAAGGCGCATCTTTTTGGCAGCACTTCTTTTGAAGATATTTCCGATTCCGTTGCCCAGCTGGCACTTCAGGGACCGAAATCCAAAGAAATTGCGGCTAAAATTGTGCCGGAAGAAGGCATCCCCAAAAAATATTACAGCTTTGTAAAAGATGTGGACGTGCAGGGCATTAAATGCATTGTTTCGCGTACCGGCTACACCGGTGAATTTGGCTACGAGTTTTACTGTGCTGCCGCAGACGGCCCGAAACTGTGGGATATTTTGCTGGAAGCAGGCAAAGAGTTTGGCCTTATTCCCTGTGGCCTTGGCGCGCGCGACACTCTGCGCCTGGAAGCAGCCATGCCTCTTTACGGGCATGAACTGACCGACGATATTACCCCGCTGGAAGCAGGGCTGGACTTTTTCGTAAAACTCGGCAAAGACCGCTTTATCGGCATGGACGCCATTTTAGCCAAAGGTGACCCGAAGGTAATCCGCGTGGGCTTAAAAATTACCGGCCGCGGCATTGCGCGCGAGCACTGTGATGTTTACAGCGGCGAAGAAAAAATCGGCGTTGTAACAAGCGGCACACACTGCCCGTACCTTAACGCGCCCGTTGCCATGGCAATGGTGCCTGCTTCTTATGCCGAACCCGGCACCAAAGTGCAGGTGGATGTGCGCGGGCGCAGAATTGACGCCGAAGTAGTACCCCTGCCGTTTTATAAACGCGCTTAAAATAAAATCAATTTAAGGAGGCTATTTATTATGAACATTCCTAACTACGTTTGCTACACCAAATCCCACGAGTGGGTGAAATTTGCCGAGGACGGCAGCGCAACGGTAGGCCTTACCGATTATGCACAGAACGAATTGGGCGACCTGGTTTTTGTTAACCTGCCCATGCCGGGCGACACCTTTGCCGCAGGCGATACTTTTGCCGATGTGGAATCCGTAAAAGCTGTATCTGATGTTTACAGCCCCGTTACCGGCACCGTTGCCGAAGTGAACGAAGAACTGGCCGACGCTCCGCAGACCATTAACGAAGCTCCTTATGATGCCTGGCTGGTACGTTTTGACGAAATTACCGACCAGGAAGATTTGCTGACTGCCGAAGAATACGAAGCATTTGTAAAAGAAGAACAGGCATAAAGGAGGGCGCCTATGGGAAGCTATATCCCCTCTACCAAAGAAGAACGGCAGGAAATGCTTGCCGCAGCGGGCTACGACAGTATCCGCAGCCTGTTTAAAGATGTGCCTGCCGAAGTTTACCTTGATAAGCCGCTGAACCTGCCCCAAGGCATGAGCGAACTGGAAGTGCGTGCCAAAATGCAGGCTCTGGCCGGCAAAAATACCGTATTCGGCACAATTTTGCGCGGCGCAGGCGCTTATGACCACTACATTCCTTCCATTGTCAAATACATTACCTCCAAAGAGGAGTTTGTAACCAGCTACACGCCGTACCAGGCAGAAATGAGCCAGGGCATTTTGCAGTCCATCTTTGAATATCAGACGATGATTTGCGATTTGACCGGCATGGACACTGCCAATGCTTCCGTGTATGACGGCGCTTCTGCCGCTGCCGAAGCCGCTGCCATGTGCCGCGACCGCAAACGCAGCGTGGCGCTTGTAAGTGCTGCCGCTAACCCGGACGTTATTGCCACCATGCAGACTTACTGCTTCGGTGCCGGTACTGAACTGCGCCTTGTGCCTGCCAAAGACGGCAGAACCGACCTTGACGCGTTAAAAGAAATGCTTACGCCTGATGTTTGCTGCGTTTATGTGCAGCAGCCCAATTTTTACGGGCAGTTTGAAGAAGCAGAAAAGATTGCTGAACTTACCCACGCAGGCGGCGCCAAATACATTATGGGCGTAAACCCCATTGCTCTTGCCATTATGAAAACCCCGGCCGAATGCGGCGCAGACATTGCCGTTGGCGAAGGGCAGCCTTTGGGTCTGCCGCTGGGCTTCGGCGGGCCGTACCTTGGCTTTATGGCAGCAACCGGCGCTATGATGCGCAAGCTGCCGGGCCGCATTGTTGGTGAAACGGTTGACGCTGACGGAAACCGTGCCTATGTTTTAACTTTGCAGGCACGCGAGCAGCACATCCGCCGCGAAAAAGCCAGCAGCAACATCTGCTCCAACGAGGCGCTGTGCGCTTTAACCGCTTCCGTTTATCTGGCAGCGGTAGGGCCGGAGGGCTTAAAGCAGGCTGCAACGCTGTGCCTTTCCAAAGCGCACTATCTGGCGCAGGAGCTTACCAAAATCGAAGGCGTAAACCTTGTTTACGGCGGCGAATTTTTCCACGAATTTGTTACCACTCTGCCTAAGCAGGAGGAAGTGCTGGCCGCACTTGCCAAAGAGGGCATTCTTGGCGGGCTGCCGGTTAAAGAGGGCGTGCTGTGGTGCGTAACTGAAAAAGCCACCAAAGAAGCACTTGATAAGGCGGTTGCCATTGTGAAGGAGGTGTGCGCATAATGGAATTGTTGTTTGAAAAAAGCACTCCCGGGCATGGCTGCGATATTTTTCCGGCCTGCGATGTGCCTGTAACTTCACTGCCGGAGGCTTTGGCGCGCAAGAGCGCTTTGCCGCTGCCGGAACTTTCCGAAACGGAAATCAGCCGCCATTATACTGCGCTTGCAAACCGCGCGCACGGCGTAAACAACGGATTTTACCCGCTGGGCAGCTGCACTATGAAATACAACCCGCGCATTAACGACGAGATGGCAAACCAGGCAGGCTTTGCCGCCGTTCATCCGCTGCAGCCCAAAGAAACCGTACAAGGCTGCACGGAAGCGCTGGAACTTTTAGATAAATACCTGTGCGAAATTACCGGCATGGATAAGATGGACTTTCAGCCGGCAGCAGGCGCACACGGCGAATTTACCGGGCTTTTGCTGATAAAGAAATATCACGAAGCTGGCGGCGATAACAAACGCACCAAAATTATCGTTCCGGACAGCGCGCACGGCACTAACCCGGCCAGCGCTGCCATGGCGGGCTTTACCACGGTTAACGTGCCCTCCAATGCGGATGGCTGCGTAGACCTTGACGCACTGCGCGCCGCTGTTGACGATACCACCGCCGGTTTAATGCTGACGAACCCGAATACCGTCGGCCTGTTTGACAGCAATATTCTGGAAATTACCAATATCATCCATGAAGCGGGCGGCCTGTGCTATTACGACGGCGCTAACTTAAACGCCGTTATGGGCATTGCGCGCCCCGGCGATATGGGCTTTGATGTTGTGCATCTTAATCTGCATAAAACCTTCTCCACTCCGCACGGCGGCGGCGGCCCGGGCGCAGGCCCTGTCGGCTGCAAAGCCCTGCTTGAGAAGTTCCTGCCAAAATCCGCACTGGGCGATGGTGCAGGCGAGGGGCATTTGCAGATGCGCGCGTTTTACGGGAACTTCCTTGTTTGCATGAGGGCTCTTACTTATGTGCTGACCCTCGGCGCGGAAGGCGTGCGTGAAGCCAGTGAAACGGCAGTGCTGAATGCCAACTACATGATGCACAAATTAAAAGATACTTACGATATGGCTTATGACCATACCTGCATGCACGAATTTGTTATGAGCCTGGAGGAACTTAAAAAAGCTACCGGCGTAACGGCGCTGGATGTTGCCAAGTCCCTGATTGACCGCGGCATTCATCCGCCGACGATGTACTTCCCGCTGATTGTACACGAAGCGCTGATGCTGGAGCCGACCGAAACCGAAGCGCGCCGGACGCTGGACGAAGCAGTGCAGGCACTTTTGGAGCTGCACGAGCTGGCGCATACCGACGCGGAATATATGCATAACGCTCCGCACCATGCGCAGATTAAGCGCCCGGACGAAGTACAGGCGGCACGTAAACCTGTTTTAAAATATGTACACAGATAAAGTTCCGGTTTCCTGTTATATTACCGGCTGCACCGAACCTTACCGCAACCTTGCCGTGGAGCGTTACCTTTTGGAACACACCCCGGCGGGCAGCGTAACGCTGTATTTATGGCAGAACAAAAATACGGTGGTCATCGGGCGCAACCAAAATCCATGGGCTGAGTGCAATATGGCACAGCTGCGCAGGGACGGCGGGCATCTGGTCCGCCGTCTTTCCGGCGGCGGTGCTGTGTACCACGACAGCGGCAATTTAAACTTTACTTTTTTAACGGACGCGCGCACTTACAATCTTGCTCGTCAGCTGGAAGTTATTACCGGTGCGCTTAAAAGCCTCGGCATTAATGCCGAAAAAAGCGGGCGTAACGATATTCTGGTGGACGGGCGCAAGGTATCGGGCAATGCTTTTTATACCAGCGGCGGCAAAAAGTACCACCACGGCACGCTTTTAATAGACGTTAAAACGGACGAAATGGCAAAGTACCTTACCGTATCGCCGCTTAAATTGCAGGCTAAAGGCGTTAGCTCCGTTAAAAGCCGCGTGCTGAACTTAAAAGAAGTTTGCCCTTCTTTAACGGTGCCGGTGCTGCAAAACGCGCTTGTACGTTCCTTTGCGGAAATTTACGGCAGCGAGCCGCAGCATTTAAGTGAAGCGGATTTTGACGCAGCGGAAGTTGCACGCTACGAAGCGGAATTTAAAAGCGACGCCTTTCGCCTCGGTACGCGCCTGCCGTTTACCTGGCAGGCAGAAGCACGCTTTGAATGGGGCAGCTTTACGCTGGCGTGCAGCGTTGACGGCGGCAAGGTGCAGGAAGCGGCAGTTTACACCGACGCTATGGACTGGGAAGCGCTTGCCGGTGCAGGGCAGTTTTTTAAAGGCTGCACGTTTACGCCGGAGGCACTGGCGCAGGCGGCACAAAAAATTGCCGGGCAGGCAGGAAACGACATTAGTAAATTTTTAGCACAACTTACAATATAGAAAGGCATACAACCATGCAATACGATTTAATTGTTATCGGCGCAGGGCCGGGCGGCTATGTGGCGGCTGTCCGTGCGGCGCAGCTGGGGCTGAAAACTGCCGTTGCGGAACGTGCGGAAGTTGGCGGCACCTGCCTGAACCGCGGCTGCATACCTACCAAAACCTTAATGCACAGCGCCAATTTGTACCGCGAAATCGGCGAAGCCGGTAAAATGGGCGTTAACGTAACCGGCGCTGAGGCCGATTTTAAAGCCATGCATGCGCGCAAAGCGCAGGTAGTGGAACAACTCCGCGGCGGCGTGGCGCAGCTTTTAAAGGGCAACGGCATTGATGTGCTTGAAGGTGAGGCGGCTTTTGTTTCGCCGGAAAGCATTACCGTCAGCGGCGAAACCTATACCGCAAAAAACTTTATTATCGCCACCGGCAGCAAACCGGCAGTACCGACAATTCCCGGTGCGGATTTGCCCAATGTTGTTACCAGCGACGAAATGCTTGACACCGACAGCTGCGATTATAAGGAGCTTGTAATTATCGGCGGCGGCGTTATCGGCGTGGAAATGGCGGACGTTTATAACGGCATAGGCCGCAAAGTTACCATTATTGAAGCACTGGACAGGATTTTAGCGAATATGGACCGTGAAATTTCGCAGAACCTTTCCATGATACTTAAAAAACGCGGCGTTGCGGTTAACACCGGCGCCATGGTAACAGGCATTACGCAAGAAGGCGGACGACTGACCTGTACCTTTGAGCGCAAGGGCAAAACCGAAAACGTAAGCGCCGATGGCGTACTGATTTGCGTAGGGCGCCGCGCCGTTACCGAAGGGCTGAACCTTGAAGCTGCGGGCGTGGAAACCGAACGCGGGCGCGTAAAAGTAGGCGAGGGCTATAAAACCAACGTGCCGCACATTTACGCCATCGGTGACGTTACCGGCGGCATTCAGCTGGCGCACGCAGCCGAAGCGCAGGGCATTGCCTGCGTGGAAGGCATCTGCGGGCTTGCGCCGACGGTTGACGCAAACCTTGTGCCTTCGTGCGTATATACTTCGCCCGAAATTGCCACGGTTGGCATTATGGCAGACGAAGCCAAAGCGCAGGGGCGCGCCGTTATTACCGGCAAATACGTTATGAGCGGCAACGGCAAATCCATTATCGAAAACGAGGACCGCGGCTTTATTAAGCTGGTGTTTGACGCAGAAACGGAAAAACTCATCGGCGCGCAGCTGATGTGCGGCCGCGCTACCGATATGATTGGCGAAATGGTTACGGCTGTAAGCGCAGGGCTGACCAAAGCGCAGCTGGCAATGGCGCTGCACCCGCACCCAACCTTCTGCGAAGGCATTACCGAAGCGGTGCACGCCGCAGACGGCCACAGCATACACACCATGCCTCCGCGCAGGCGGTAAATAATGATATAAAAAAACAGCAGGTTATGAGCCTGCTGTTTTTTGTGTTTATGCCGTTGTTTTATTGCTTAAAAAATGAAAGCCGCAGTTTGTAGTGGTAAGGGCGTGATGTTTTATCTGCCAGTAAAATTTCATTTGGTATTTCTTTAATTCTGGCGTCTATTGTCCGTTTTGATAATTTAAGTGTTTGTACTATCTCCTGTGATGTCGCGCCCATATCAGAAAATACCGCAGCCTGCAAAAGTACGTTGTATACTCTTTTTGTTGTTTTATCTTCATTTTTTAACAACTCATCTAATTTTTGGTTTAATGATGAGAACAATTCATATTTTTCAAAAAGCAGTTTATAGGTACTTGTAATGGCAGACGCAATAAATTCTAATGACCAGATTATAAAAGGTGTTAAATCGCCGCAGTTTATTTGTGAGTTTGTATTTTCAAATAATTTATAATAGTCATTTTTATGCTGCTTTATTAAAACAGATAGGCGCAACGCTATTGTAGGATGCAGATTTTTAGATAAAAAATAGGATGTTATAAATCTGGACATACGCCCGTTGCCATCGTAAAACGGATGAATATAGCCAAATAGATAATGAAAAACAGCAATTCTGATAAAAATGGAAACAGAATCATCATGTAAAAATTGCAGCGCTTTTGTCATATAATCTATAATTTTACTTTCAGGGTACACACCGCGGTGAATGGTTTTTTGCGTACCGCTGACAATATCGACACTGTTTTTTCTGAAAATGTTTCCATCCGGAATGTCTGACGTGTTGTTCCTTTTAATCTCGTCCAAGATAAAATCATCATATAAATTTCTTATATCTTCACAGGTTTTAAGTTTAATATTTTCGTCATTTATAATTTTATTATATTTATTAACTATACCCCAAAGGCGAACATCAGGGTTATATTTGCCTTGGGCGAATATTGCCTCGCGTATTTCCTGACGGGTACTTCTTACGCCTTCAATTTCGTTTGTAGATTGTATTTCTTCAATCATGCAGGATTTTAAAAATTGATCGATACCTGCATCGGGAAGCAGATTAAATAACTTCTGAAGTCTAAGAAAATCAAACATAATTTTATTCTGTAAAGTTACAATGTATTCGGTGTGGCAGTAAAAAAGCTGAAATTCTTTTTCTCTGTTAAATTCTTTGATGGTAATATCGAGATGTTTGGCAAAAAGATTGTTAAAACGCTTTTGATATTCCGGAAACCATTCATTATTTTGTTTATAGTATATTTCATATAAGGGTATGTAAGTCATATTCTCAAATCCTTTAAACCAAATTGCAAATCAATGTAAATCTGCAATATAAAAATAATGAGATTGCAAAAATGGCATTTTTTGCAATCTCATTATACCGTACTTTGCAAAATTTGGCAATTTTGCAATTTCGTTTTCGGTTTTTATCTGAACATATTACCTAATTCATTGTCAAATACAAAACTTGCAGAGTGTAAATGCCTTCTGCAAGTTTTTATTTATATTAAGTTTTGTATTCAATTTTCACTGCATTTGTTTGATAATCTGCATAATTTCTTCAACGCCTGGCACATTGCCGCCTGCCACAACTTTGCCGTCGATAACAAGCGCCGGTAAAGTCATTACACCGTAGGCCATAATGCGGCGCAGTTCGCTCACGCGTTCAAATTTTGCAGGGCATTTTAATTTTTTAGCGGCCACGGCAGCATTCTGGAACAATACCTCCACCTGTTTTGTCATTGGCCCTAAAACTTTAATTTGCATATCATCTCACCTTCGTTTCTGTATTTGCTGCACCTTTATCATAACAAAAGGCTTTGGCTAAAGTAAGTACAAACGGTGAACTATTTGCAAATTTTATTACATTCAAAATAAGATGTATTTTTATTTAGCGATTTGGGTAGCTTTTATCCTTCCAGTACCACCATTTCAGCTTTTCGGGGTCTGGGTTTTCTGTATCGGCATAATACACTGCCATGCGGAAAACATACAGCTGGCACAAATCCTCCTGCCGTCCTTTAAATTCGCAGTCCATGCGGTAAAGCTCTTCCGGGTCTTTGCCTTTTAAATCGGCAATGCGGCTGATGCCGATATTTAATAAATCCTGCTCTATGTTTGGGCCGATAAACGGTATTTTGCGCAGTTCGCTTTTGTTTTTATTCATCTTTTAGCACTTCAACCTTAAAAACGTTGATGGTATCGACATCGGGGCAGCAAAATACTGCCGTGCCGGGTTCAGCTCCGGGAATTGAACCGCCGTAGCGCAGAATGTCGATATAAGGAAAGGCAACGTGCATTGCCATTGGGCACAGTTTGCCGCGCTCCGTGTCAAAATCAAAGCTGTCGCCTGGTTTATGCCCGCGGTGGCAGCCGCAGGGGCCTTTGCGGCCGATAACGGTTATTTTAATTTTCGGTTTCTGCATTGGTGCCGCCTCCGTAATTTTTTATAACAGCCGCAGCCCAGTTTAAAAGCTGCCCGGAATAAGCGCTGAATTCCGCAGGGCTGATTTTTGTTTTAAACTGCGCCGGGCAGGCGAGTATTTTTAAATCCTCGCCCTGCAATTTATTGGCAAGGTCTTTTCTTTTGGCAATATAAGCGCCGGTTTCAAGGTAATATTTTGCCTGCAAAGCAAAAAAGGCTGATTTGTAAAGCGTTTTTAAAACTTCCGCGCTTCCTTCATGCACAAAATTGTGTACGCAGGCGTGGTAAATATTGCATGCCGTCGTGTGCAGCGCACGTTCGGCATCAGCTTCGCCTGTTAAAAAAGCAATAAACTCCAAATCGCCGTAAAGGGCTTTGGTATCGCGGCAAAACTGAAATAAATCTGCCTTGTCCCACGCTTTCAGTTCTTCGGTGCCGCTTACAAAGCCGCATATTTTTGTGCGTTCTTCTAAACTAGCAATGGCGCTTTTGTAAAGGGTTAAGTCATCAAGCGTAAGGCCGTTTAAAATTAAAACAACGTCAATGTCGCTGCCTTCGTGCGCTTCTCCGCGCGCATAGCTGCCTTGCAGGCCGATAAACACAATCCTTGCGCCAAACGCCGCGTCTACGGCTTCTATGTATTTATCAAGCCAGCGGTCTAAATCAAACATTGCCTGCTCCGTTTCTGCCGCTTTTTTGCGGCTTTTTAAGTATGTAAATAAGGTGCGGCATTTCTTTGCCTTTGTAGGTTTTTACAAAACTGCCGCTTATTGTCATGCCCAGCCTTTCCGCCACGCGGCGGGATTTTTTGTTTTCCGGGCGGATTTCCGCGATAACTTCTTCTGCACCAAGCGCGCCGAAAGCATAGTTAACGCTTGCCTGCGCTGCTTCCGTGGCATAGCCCTTGCCCCAGCAGGTTTTGTTAAAGATATAGGCCACGCCCATGCGGCGTTCGCCGTTTATGGTTTCTATAAGCGGCCCGCACACGCCCAAAAATTTGCCGCTGCATTTTTCGATTACGGCGTAAAAGCTAAAGCCGTCCGCCTTGTAGCGGCGCAGGTTTTCAGTAAGCCACGCCGCAACTTCGGCATCCGTAAACGGCGCTTCCCAGGCGTACATTACTTCTTCATCCTGCAAAAAGGTTTTCAGTTCCGCTTCGTCGCCGGGCGTAAGTTCGCGCAGGTAAAGGCGTTCGGTTTTTATTTTAGCGTTTGCCTGTGCCGCAATTTTAGCAACTATTGCTTTATCTGCCGGGCAAAAGTCATAGGCAGTTACGTTTTGGGGCAGCACCCATGCCAGTTCGCTGTGCTCCAGGCGCTGCGGCTCGTCCTGCGTGGTGCAGTTAAACAGCGTTAAGTGTATCGTAATATCGGGGTAGGTGTGCGTTACTTCATAATAAACGCTGCCGGGCGCAACGGTTATGCCCAGTTCTTCGCGGCATTCGCGCACCAGCGCCTGCTGTTTTGTTTCGCCTGCTTCCACCTTGCCGCCGGGAAACTCCCATAACAGCGCCCGTGCCTTGTTTGCCGGGCGGCGGCAAATTAAAATTTTATCCTCGCGCCATATCAGCGCGGCCACAACCTGTGTTATTTTCATAATATACCTTGCTTTCTTAAACAAACGGCAGAATAAGCCGCTTCTGCCCTAATATTAACATAAGTAAAGGTGAGCGGCAATAAAATTTGCCGTTTTAAAAGCTATGATGTATAATAAAAAAAGAGAGATAGCTGGTATGGGAACACCGGCTCTCCCCACTTCAATTAAAAATTGACGGAAGGCCGTGTTACCGCATTGGTTACGCGGCTTTTCTCATTCTGCTATTTGCGGAACGAGAGAATAAGCACTACTAAGGTAGCAAACATTACAGCAAAAGATAATGCTTCGAATACCGTCATAGTACCACCTCCACTCTTGTGGAGTGGAAAAGCCAGCCCAGCTATCTCACGAAGGGTATTATACCATAAATACAGCTTACATAAAAGCAAACAGCCGGTAAAGAAAATACCGGCTGTTTTTAGTATAAGCATTAAAATTAAGTTACAGCGTTATCATCCACGTTATGATGATGGCGTTGGTAAAGTCAATTAAAAACGCTCCGACGAGCGAAACTATCATCCACGCTTTGGGGGAGAAGCCGTATTTGTCGGAAAGCGACTGCATGTTGGCAAGGCCGTTGGCGGTTGCGCCCATGGCAAAGCCAATGCCGCCTACCGCGAGCATCACAGAGTCGTAATCCTTGCCGAACATTAAGAAGTATACGCCCCAGGCGAAAGCCACCATTAAAAGCGTCTGAATGATGAGAATAACAATCAGCGGCAGTGCCAGGTTAATAAGTTCGTACAGTTTAAGGCTGTTAATGGCCATTGTTACATAAAGCACCAGCGAAATATCGGCAATGCAGTCCATGCCGACGCCTTCAATTTTGTACGCTTTGCTGAAGTCGCCGATGTTGCGGATAACGGCGGCGATAAGCATACTGCCGATATATACCGGCAGCGTAATAAACTGGCCGAGGTAGGTGCTTAAAATGCTGCCCAGCCCCATGGCGATAGCGACAAAGCCCAGCGCTTTTAAAATTTCCGCAGCAGCTGCCGGTGCGGGAATGAGGTTTTCGCCGGTAACGGTGGTTTCCGTTTCGTCAATTTCTTCCAGCGGAGCGTCCTCTTTGGCGGCTTTAGGGGTTTTGAGCTTGTATTTTTTAATCAGCTTTTCACCGAAAGGACCGCCGATAATGAGCGCCGTTGCCATACCGAAGGTAGCCGCCGTAATGGCAACCGTTGTTGCGCCGGTAACGCCGTAGTTCTGTTCAAAAAACGGGCCGAAAGCGGCGCTTGTGCCGAGCCCGCCCATCAGTGCCACGGCGCCGGCAAGAATGCCGTAGAATTTATCAATGCCCATCAGGCTGCATACGCCCATGCCGATGGCGTTCTGCAAAATGCCGAGTATTGTTGAAGTAAACCAGAAGCCTACGAGAAGCAGGCCGCCTTTTTTAACAAGTTTTAAACTTGCCATCATGCCGATGGTGGTAAAAAAGCACAGCAGCGCTACTTTTTGCAGCGTGTCGTCAAAGGTAAAATCGGCAATGCCGTAAATTTTCAGCAGCGAAAATACCAGCGCAAAAGGCAGTCCGCCTATTACCGGCGCCGGAATGCTGAACCTTTGCAGGGCGGCGCTGTGGCTTTTTATCCACATGCCGATGTAATAGCTGACTATGGCGAGGGCAACCGACTGCACCATATCGAGATGAATGGTTGTAATTTCCATATTATAACCTCCAGTTATTTATTAACAGATGTCTGCATTTTAGTGTGAGCCTTTCAATATCAGACTTGTATATTATAGACTTTTTTTAATAAATTTACAATACTGTTTTTAATTTACAAACTAATGTATAATAAACGCCGCTGCGGTAAATTTTCCGTCAGCGGATAATTTTTATTAAAAAACTGCGAAAAAGCAAGATAACCAAAGTAAAAACCGAAAAATTACTGTTAAAAGAAGGCACACGGGCTTGACAAAAACAAACTTTGCCGGGGCGTAAACAGATGGAACAAAAACTGTAAAGCACAAAATATTGTTGATAACTCAAAAAATAAAAACAATATCTTGTATTTGCTTGCTTTACTTCCCTATCAAAATGTGGTATTATTGAAAGGCAAACTGCACTGAAATTTATCAAATTATATTAATAAAACATAAACGGAAAGAGGGAGGACAATGAAGGTAATCAAGCGCGATGGCTCTACGGTTGACTTTGACCGCAGCAAAATAGTTGTAGCCATCCAGAAAGCCAACAATGCTGTTGATGAAAGTGAACGCATTGCCGAAGACAGAATTGAAAACATTGCACATTATGTAGAAAGCCGCAACCGTATGCGCCTTTTGGTAGAGGATATTCAGGATATGGTAGAGCATCAGCTGATGCAGGAGGGCAAATTCGACCTTGCCAAAGCCTATATCATTTACCGCTATACCCGTGCGCTGGTGCGCAAGGCAAACACTACGGACGAAAGCATTCTGTCTTTAATCCGCAACAGCAATAAAGACGTTATGGAAGAAAACTCCAACAAAAACGCCGTTATGGCTTCCACCCAGCGCGATTTGATTGCCGGCGAGGTGTCCAAAGACTTAACACGCCGCATTATCCTGCCGGAAGAAATTTCCAAAGCGCATGACGAAGGCGCAATCCATTTCCATGATGCCGATTATTTCATTCAGCCTATTTTTAACTGCTGCCTGATTAATATCGGAGATATGCTGGACAACGGCACGGTTATGAACGGCAAACTCATTGAAAGCCCCAAGAGCTTCCAGGTTGCCTGCACCGTTATGACGCAGATTATCGCCAGCGTTGCCAGCAGCCAGTACGGCGGCCAGTCGGTGGATATCCGCCATTTGGGCAAATATCTGCGCCGCAGCTATAATAAATTTAAAAAAGCCGTGCTTGACGAAGTGGGCGACAGCCTGCCTGCCGAAACGGTGGAACGCCTTGTGCAGGCTCGTTTAAAGAGCGAACTGCAAAGCGGTGTGCAGACCATTCAGTACCAGATTAACACTTTAATGACCACTAACGGGCAATCGCCGTTTGTAACCATCTTCCTCAACTTACAGGAGGACGATGAATATTTGAAAGAAAACGCCATGATTGTGGAAGAAATTCTGCGCCAGCGTTTGCAGGGCATTAAAAACGACAAGGGCGTTTATGTAACCCCTGCCTTCCCGAAACTGGTTTATGTTTTGGATGAACACAACTGCTTAAAAGGCGGCAAATACGATTATATTACCAAGCTTGCCGTTAAATGCAGCGCCAAACGCCTGTATCCGGATTATATTTCCGCCAAGAAAATGCGCGAAAACTACGAAGGCAACGTGTTCTCGCCGATGGGCTGCCGCAGCTTCCTTGCTCCGTGGAAGGATGAAAACGGCAACTACAAATTTGAAGGCCGTTTCAATCAGGGCGTTGTTTCCATCAACCTGCCGCAGGTGGCAATTATTGCCAAGGGCGACGAGCAGAAGTTCTGGAAGCTTTTGGATGAAAGGCTTGAGCTTTGCTACAAGGCTTTAATGTGCCGCCACAATGCGCTGATGGGCGTTAAGAGCGACGTAAGCCCCGTGCACTGGCAGTACGGCGCCATTGCCCGCCTGAAAAAAGGCGAAACCATTGATAAATACCTTGTTGGCGGTTACAGCAGCATTTCACTCGGTTATATCGGCGTGTACGAAATGACCAAGCTGATGAAGGGCGTAAGCCATACCGACCCCGTGGGCGAAGAATTTGCGCTGCGCGTAATGCGCTACCTGCGCGCCAAATGCGATAAATGGAAACAGCAGACCGGCATCGGCTTTGCACTGTACGGCACTCCGGCCGAAAGCCTGTGCTACCGTTTTGCCCGCATAGATAAAGAACGCTTCGGCACTATTGACGACGTTACCGATAAAGGCTACTACACCAACTCCTACCACGTTGACGTGCGCGAAAATATCGACGCTTTCAGCAAATTTACCTTTGAAAGCCAGTTCCAGAAAATTTCCAGCGGCGGCGCCATCAGCTACGTGGAAATTCCGAACATGCGCCACAACACCGAAGCGCTGGAAGATGTAGTGCGCTTTATTTACGATAACATTCAGTACGCAGAGTTCAACACCAAGAGCGACTACTGCCATGTGTGCGGCTTTGACGGCGAAATTATCATCAACGACGATTTGGAATGGGAATGCCCGAACTGCGGCAACAAAGACCATAACCTGATGAACGTAACCCGCCGTACCTGCGGCTATCTGGGCGAAAACTTCTGGAACGTGGGCAAAACCAAAGAAATCAAATCCCGCGTTCTGCACCTGTAACGGAGGCCTGCCATGAACTACGCGGCAATTAAAACACATGATGTCGCCAACGGGCCGGGCGTGCGCGTATCGCTGTTTGTAAGCGGCTGCACGCATTACTGTAAAGGCTGCTTTAACCAGGAAGCCTGGGATTTTGACTATGGCAGGCCGTTTGACGCAGCGGCGGAAGAAGAAATTTTAAACGCCTTAAAGCCGCCGTATATTAAAGGCTTCAGCCTTTTGGGCGGCGAACCGTTTGAACCCGCCAACCAGAAAGCACTGCTGCCATTTATGCAGCGCCTGCGCAAAATGTACCCCAATAAAACCGTATGGTGTTATACCGGTTACGACCTTGAAAAAGACCTGTTAACCGGCCGCCTGTGCGATTATGAAATTACGCGCGCCCTTTTGGACTGCATTGACATACTGGTGGACGGCGAATTTGTGGAAGCAAAAAAAGACCCCAACCTGCGCTTCCGCGGCAGCAGCAACCAGCGCGTTATCCGCCTTGCAGAAACCTTAAAAGAAGATAAAATAGTTTTGTGGGACGACAACGAAGGTTTGTTTGAACCTGGGAAATAATTGAATAATTTGTACATAATAATTTGTGTGTTTATATAGTAAAAAAGCAGCAACCGCTGAAAGGTATATTGCCTTTGGCAGTTGCTGCTTTATTTATTTTTAAATTAAGGTTCGTAAATTTTGCTCGCTATTCATTTGCAAAATTTGCATAGCCTCACTGGCACAATTATTGCCTTTATTATCAATCGGTATAAAGTGACGATATTTATTAAGGTTCGTAAATTTTGCTCGCTATTCGCTCACAAAATTTACATAGCTTCGCTGGCACAAATCTAAGCTTCGCCAAAGGCTCGCTTATATTTGGCGACTCAGCTATCGGCTAGAAAGTATACGTTGCCTGTACGTTAAAGCTGCCGCCCTGGCGTTCTCCTGTGTAGCCGCGCATATTAAGGTCAAAACTCCACGGGCTGTCGGGCGTGGGCTGGTAGTTAAAGCCAACTTCTGCCATTACACTGCTGCCCTGCAAGCTCTGCGTATCTGCCCGCAATCCCTGCGCCGTCATATCAGCGTCGCCGTTAAACTCGTATTCATAAGCCAAGCCATAATAAGTGCTGAATTTGTTTTCCTTATTGCTTGTAATGCGCGCGCCAACTCTTAATCTGTCACTGGTAATGCTGTCAAAATCAAATTTATCGTCTGCAATGGTAACGCTGTCGCCTTCTGTATAGGTATGGAAGAACTTACCGTATACATCAAGGTCGCTGCTGTCGCTCAGGCTGATGATTTTACCAACGCCAATGTGAGCGCCGTAGTAAGCACTTTCGGTTTCGTAGCCGTAACTGCCGTTAACATCACGCATGGCATTATCGAGTTCGTTTTTAAGCATACCTGCACGGAGCGAGACTTCGGTATAAACACCGTTTTTATTCTCGTACCTTGCCGCAATGCCGCCGCCGTTGTAAACCATACTGCCGTCACCGCGGAAGAACTCATTGTTAAAGCTGTTGTAAGTACGGTAATTGCCGCTGCCGTTTTCGTAGAATACGCCCCAGCTTAACTCGCTGCCGTTATCGAATTTATCTGCATTGCCTACACCGACAATCGCACTCCAGCCGTTAATTTTAATATCGTCGGCAACGTCATACTTACTGCGGTTGCCATGTACGGCGGCAAAGGTTTTAACGCCGTAGTTATCATCACGGCTTATGGTGTCTAAACTATCGCTGATTAAATCCGTGCCCTGGGTTACAAACGCTGCGGAAGCCGCACGGGTTTGGGCGGCGCTAACTGCCTGGCTGCTTAATTTTACGCTGTCAATATTAAATGTTACAACGTTTCCGTTAACACTGGTACTGCCAAGCCCTTCGCGCGCAACGCCTGCGGTAAAGGTATCCGTAACATTATCTTTATTTAAGCCAAGGTCATTACCATTTCCGCTCTTGATAAGCGTCATTTTATCGCCACCGTTAATATTGCTTCCGCCAGCAATGTGAATGGTATCAATTGTGGTATTTTCAAGGTCATCTGTACTACCTGCTGTAATTGTAAGCACGGGTTCATTTTCATTCCAGCTGATATTTTTAAAAGCAATATCGTTAAAATTTTGCACAGATTGCGTACTGCCGCTCCAGCCGTCAATGATGAGTGCGTTGTTTTCCGCTATTATGTAAGAGTCAGGGTTGTATGCTTTGTAGCCATACAGTTTAGCCACTGAAATATCTGTATTTTCTTTAATAGTAATAGTGTTATTCTTTATTTCGGCGGATGAGTCATCCATGTAATAACCTCCGTAAACGTTAGTTTTTATAATAGCGTTGCTTATAGTTACGTTATTGTCATTAAGTGTAATGTCAGTGCCTTCGTAGGAATAAGCGCCGAAAATGCCAATGCTTGAAAGTGTTGTACCACCTTCAAAAGTACCGCCATTGATAGTTACGTGGTTTTCGTTAGCATCTCCGGTACTTGAATAACCACCGAAAACAAATTCAGCAGAACTATTATTGAGAGTTACATGGTTATCACTTACAGTTCCGTTATTTGAACGAGCGCCGCAAACAGTATAAGCAGAACTATTATTGAGAGTTACATGGTTACCACTTACATTTCCGTTAAATGAACGAGCGCCGAAAACAAAACCAGCAGAACTTTTATTATTTAGAGTTACATTGCCGCCGCTGGCATCTTCACTATAATTTTCATCGCCATTACCAGCGCCGTAAACATCATAATAAATTTTAGCGCCGGTAATGGTTATAGGTATACCGTTACCATAAACATAATCGTAAGTTCTGTTAACTATTGTATTATTCTCGGACGCGTAAAAATTATCCGCTGCTGCTGGTGCTGCCGCATATAAGCCAAGGCTGCCTGCTGCCAGTACCGCCGCTAAAATTTTATAAGTTAAACTTTTGCGCATAATAAAACCTCCTCCCATTTTTGTTACGGGAGGAGAGTTACGGAGAGAAATTACAGGTACGTAATTTCCCCCCCGTGCGAACACTTTTGTTTTTCTTAATTATACCATTGACGGAGAAGTTTGTATATAAAACAGTTTGATTTGTGTAAAGTTTGAGGGTAATTTAAGTGAATATTCTTTTATTTTATTTGGTTGCGTTTTTGAATTTAGGTTATTATATTTTAATTTGCTTTTTTATTTATGTTACTTCTTTATAACTAAAGAAGTAACCAAGAAAGTTTTGCGGCTGCGGATTTTTTAACGCAATAATTTAGCATAACAAGTGCAAAAATGCGAGATTCGCTGCGCTCAAACACGATTTTTGCACTTGTTTTTCAGTGAATATTGCTAAAATCCAATGCCGCATTTTGCCGTAACTCGTACTTTTTAACTGTTTAATTTAGTGTATTGAATTTTCTTTTGTATTGAACTCCGCAAGTGCTTTAATTATGCTTTTCCTATTTTTTGAAAGTTGCGCTCCGCTCAAATTCTTACTTGGTAAATTTTTATGAGCAAGAGCAATGTTGCCGTAAGTTTTAATTGTACAAAATCATAAGTTGTACAATTTTGATAATAAGCAGATGTAAAGTACGATACAAAGGCAAAACATACTAAATTAAGCAATAAAAAAGTACGGGTTAAGTGCAATCGCGGCATTAAAAATTTAGCGGTATTTACAGAAAGAAAATAAAATTTACCCGGTGTTTGAGCGAAGCGAGTTCCGTGGAAAATTTTATTTTTATCTAAAGAGCCGCGTAAAAAATTTTTTCAGCCGCGTGACTTTTCTTGCTTCGTTCTTTTGGTCACGCAAAAGAATGAAGATGACATAAAATGTAAATAAAAATATAATAACCTAATTACAAAGCCGCAACGTAAATAAAAAACAAATATAAATAAAAAACGCCGCTGTTAAGGCGGCGTTTAATCTGTGCATATGTACATTTGCATATCTGCGCAAGCAGGGTTATTTTATTTCCCTTCACCCGTTAAGCGGCGGATTACTTCGTGGTAGGCTTCTTCAACGTTACCCATGTCGCGGCGGAAACGGTCTTTATCCAGCTTTTCGTTGGTGTCCCAGTCCCACAGGCGGCTGGTGTCCGGAGTAATTTCGTCGGCAAGGATGATGTTGCCTTCGCTGTCGATGCCGTACTCGGTTTTAAAGTCAATCAGGCGTACTTTGCGCTGTGCAAGGAAGTCTTTTAATACGGCGTTGATTTTGAGCGCCATTTCGCGGATTTTGGCAATCTGTTCATCGGTTGCAAAACCAAAGGCTTCGCCGTAGTCGGGGCTGATCATCGGGTCGTCAAGTGCATCGCTTTTGTAGTAAAATTCTACCAGCGGGCGTTTAAGCACATAGCCTTCTTCAACGCCCATTTTTTTGGCAAGGCTGCCTGCGGCAATGTTGCGGCATACAACTTCAACCGGAATGATTTTTACTTTTTTGCAAAGCTGTTCGCGGTCGCTGAGCTTTTTAATAAAATGGTGTTCAACACCGTTTTTTCCGAGCAGGTCAAAAAAGAAGCTGGTAATGGTGTTGTTCATAATGCCCTTATCAACAATGGTGCCTTTTTTGGCGCCGTTTAAGGCAGTGGCGTCATCTTTATAATAGATAACTACTTCGTTGGGGTCGGCGGTGGCGAAAACTTTTTTGGCTTTGCCTTCGTATAACATTTCAGCCATGTGTTAAAACCTCTTTCTTTTATTAAGTAATGCCCGGCGTTTTTCCGGGCATCCTGGTTAACTTGTGTTTTTGATGTAAATATTTTAGAACTTTTAAAAGTGCTTGTCAATTGTTTTTACAGAAATTTGTCTAATACATACGGCACAAAATCCACTAAATTTTCAGAAAATAAAAACATTTGTCTGAAGGCTTTACAAAATGTGTAAAGGGGGCTATAATTACAGCATAAGCAACAGCGAAGTTGCAGAAGCATTTAAACTTCGCGCGTTGCTTTTTTTATTTTGTTTTTATTTTGAGGGGGACTAAAAAATGACGAGTGTTCCGAAACTTTTTGGCAGCGAGGTTTTTAACGAAACTGTTATGAAGGACCGCCTGCCAACCGCTACTTACAAGGCTTTTAAAAACGCGGTTTTAAAGGGCGAGCCGTTGGATTTGCCTATTGCCAATATCATTGCCAACGCTATGAAAGACTGGGCGCTGGAGCATGGCGCAACGCATTTTACGCACTGGTTCCAGCCGATGACGGGCATTACCGCCGAAAAGCACGAAAGCTTCATCACGCCTACGGCGGATGGGCGCGTTATTATGGATTTTTCGGGCAAGGAACTGGTACAGGGCGAGCCTGATGCTTCGAGCTTTCCTTCCGGCGGGCTCCGTGCTACTTTTGAAGCGCGCGGCTACACTGCCTGGGACCCGACAAGCTATGCTTTTATTAAAGACGGCTGCCTGTATATCCCAACGGCGTTTTGTTCTTACACTGGCGATGTGCTTGACAAGAAAACTCCGCTTCTGCGTAGCATGTGCTGTGTAGACCGTGCGGCAAGGCGCATTTTAAAACTGTTTGGCGAAAGCACCGAAAAGGTTATTACAACGGTTGGACCGGAGCAGGAATACTTTTTGGTTGATAAAGATATGTACGATAAACGCCGCGATTTGAAGTTTGCCGGCCGTACGCTGTTCGGCGCAATGCCGCCGAAGGGGCAGGAGCTTGAGGACCATTATTTCGGCATTATCAAACCCCGCGTTAAGGCGTTTATGAAAGAGCTTGACGAAAAACTGTGGGAGCTGGGCGTGCTTGCCAAAACCGAGCATAACGAGGTTGCACCTGCCCAGCACGAGCTGGCGCCGATTTTTGCAGGCACCAACATTGCAACCGACCATAACCAGCTTACCATGGAGCTGATGCAGAGCGTGGCACGCAAGCATAATCTGGTGTGCCTGCTGCACGAAAAACCTTTTGACGGCGTAAACGGCAGCGGCAAGCATAACAACTGGTCGCTGGGTACGGTTGAAGGTGAAAACCTGCTCGACCCTGGGGCAGAGCCGTATAAAAACCACCGCTTCCTGCTGTTTCTGGCAGCCGTTATTAAAGCGGTTGACGAATATCAGGACCTTCTGCGCATAAGCGTTGCCAGCGCAGGCAATGACCACCGCCTGGGCGCCAACGAAGCGCCGCCGGCGATAGTATCTATGTTTTTAGGCACCGAGCTTACCAATGTGCTGAAAGCCATTGAAGCAGGTGTTGAATATAAACCCGCAGACGAAGGCGAATTGAAGCTGAGCGGCAATGTGCTGCCTGCTTTGAAAAAAGACAATACGGACAGAAACCGTACTTCGCCGTTTGCATTTACCGGCAACAAGTTTGAGTTCCGCATGGTTGGTTCTGCCGCCTCCATTGCCGGGCCGAACGTTATTTTAAACGCCATTGTTGCCGAAGCTCTGGAGGAGTTTGCCGATAAATTAGAAGCAGCGGCCGATTTTGATGCCGCAGTGGTAGAACTCGTCAGAGAAACCGTAATCGCGCATAAACGCATCATCTTCAATGGTGACGGTTATACCGATGCATGGGTTGAAGAGGCCAAATCGAGGGGGCTGCTCAATCTCAAATCCACTCCTGAAGCACTGCCTTACATGGTTAAAGAGAAAAACATCAGCCTGTTTGTAAAACACGGCATCTTTACCGAAGCGGAAGTCCGCAGCAGGCTGGAAATTTCGCTTGAAAATTACAGTAAGGCAATCCGTATTGAAGCGCTGTCAATGCTTGATATGCTGTTTAAAGACATTTTGCCCGCCGCAGCACTTTACACTGCCGATTTAACGGCGGCAGCAAAGAGCAAAAAAGAGCTTGGCATTGCAGGCAGCTTCGAAACGGAGCTTGCTTCCAAAATTGCAACGCTCAGCAGCCTGCTTTATACAGATGCAGAAAAATTAAAAGCTGGGCTTGGTGATGTTGTAAAAACATCTGCACAGGCAGAGGCAGATTATTACCATGACGTTATTTTAAAAGACATGGGCGCTTTGCGCGAAGCCGGCGACGAACTGGAAAAACTGATGGGCGGCAAATACCTGCCGTACCCGACTTACAGTGAATTGCTGTTTGGCGTATATTAAAACCGAATTTGAGTTTTGCTGCACAACGGGGTGTATCTTAAAAGGTACACCCCGCTTTTGTTTTAGTTACAGAAAAGAGGGCTAATATGAGGGGATTAATACATGGTTTACTGGCAGCAGGCGTGCTTTTGGGCATTCCGGGCACGGTGCTTGCCGCAGAAGGAGCGCCGGCAGTTGATACCGGCGACACGGCGTGGGTGCTGATAAGCGCAGCGCTTGTAATGCTGATGACACCGGGGCTGGCGTTTTTTTACGGCGGCATGGTGCGCAGCAAAAACGTACTGACAACAATTATGCAGAGCTTTTTTATAGTGGCAATGGTAAGCGTGCAGTGGGTGCTGTTCGGCTTCAGCCTTGCCTTCGGGCCGGATATTAACGGCGTTATCGGCAGCTTGAGCTGGGCAGGGCTTACCGATATGGCGCTTTTTGCCGCTCCTTACGAAGATTATTCCGCAACTGTGCCGCTGTTTGCCTTTGCAGCATTCCAGTGCATGTTTGCGGTAATTACGGCGGCGCTTATTACCGGCGCTTACGCCGAACGCTTTAAATTTGGCGCGTTTGTGCTGTTTACCTTTTTGTGGACTACGTTTTTGTACGACCCAATGGCGCACTGGGTATGGGGCGTTGGCGGCTGGCTGCGTGATTTGGGCGCGCTCGATTTTGCGGGCGGCACGGTTATTCATATTTTAAGCGGCGTCAGCGGTCTGGTAGCCTGCATTATGCTTGGCAAACGCAGCGGCAAGGGGGTTGTGCCCATGCTGCCGCACCATTTGCCGATGACGGTGCTGGGCGCAGCGCTTTTGTGGTTCGGCTGGTTCGGCTTTAACGCAGGCAGCGCGCTTGGCGCTAACGGCCTTGCAGCCGGTGCGTTTGTGGTAACGCAGGCAGCGGCGGCAGCGGCAACCTTATCGTGGGTTGGCGCAGAATGGCTTGTAAACGGGCACCCCACCATGCTTGGCGCAGCAAGCGGCTGCATTGCAGGGCTTGTTGCCATTACCCCGGCGGCAGGCTTTGTAACCGTTGTGCCCGCCGTTTTAATCGGGCTTATCGGCGGCGTGCTGTGCTTTGCGGCAGTGGCCATTGTTAAGGCAAAACTCGGGTATGATGACGCACTCGACGCATTCGGCGTACACGGCGTTGGCGGCACCTGGGGCGCACTGGCAACCGGCCTTTGGGCAACAAAAACCGCAAACTCCGCCGGTGCGGACGGGCTTTTTTACGGCAACGCGCACCAGCTGTATGTACAGGCAGTAACGGTAGTGGTTGCCATTGTGCTGGCCGTTGTTGGCACCTACATAATTTTAAAAATAGTGGGCGCAGTTACAACCCTGCGTGCTGATGCTGCCGAAGAAGAAAGCGGGCTTGACATTGTTGAACACGGCGAACGCGCTTACCGCCAGAGCATTATAAACGGCACGCCGCTTACAAACCTTACCGTGCAGGAAGCACCGGCCTTTGCCGCCAAACCGGCACCGGCAGGAAAATAATTTACGGAGGCAGTTATGAGACCGATTACCAAAATAGATATTATAACCAGAACCGAAAAACTGGACGAACTGAAAGTTGCTTTTGCGGAAATTGGCGTTACCGGCATGACGGTAAGCCAAGTGTTTGGCTGCGGTTTGCAAAAAGGGCATAAGGAAGTGTACCGCGGGCAGGCTTACGATATTAACCTTGTGCCGAAGGTTAAAATAGAAACGGTTGTCTGCGAAGTCCCGGTGGACGAAGTTTTGCGCGTAGCACAGAAAGTCCTTAAAACAGGTCAGCCCGGCGACGGCAAAATCTTCATCTACCCGCTGGCCAACGCGGTTAAAATCCGCACCGGCGAACAGGGCGAGGCAGCTATTATCGACGACCATAAATGAGCGCCGCTTACTGCCGGGTGATAGATACGGCAATAAGCGTAACGTTGAAGCTGCACAAATTTCGCGATTGAATAAAGAGCGGAATTTACGGTCCTTAACATTGCCCAATATAAGCGAGCCTTTGGCGAAGCTTAGATTTTTAAATAATAACCAGCATAGACTGATAAACAGTAACGGCGGAGCTTATACAGATATAAAAACACAGCACGCCGTTATATAAAAACCCCACAGTCATCACCTTTCATTGCACCGCGTGCCCAAAGCGCCGCAGTGCGCTTTTTTAGCTGAGTCGCCACTTAGCGCCAAGCGATAGCGCAGGCAATAAGTGTGCCAGCGAAGCTATGCAAATTTTACGATTGAATAAAGAGTAAAATTTGTAATCCTAAATGAGCCGCCAAATATAAACGAGCCTCCCATTACAAACCTTCTTGCCAAAAGTTTTATCAAACATCCATGAGTATGTTATAATTAAAAATACTTTTAAAATCATCAGCAGGGAGTTAAGCCATGAACCTTTTATACATCGCCGTTGGGGGCGCGCTTGGCGCAGTGCTGCGTTATCTTGCAGGCAATGCCGCCGTAAAATATTTTAACCCGCAGCTGCCATACGGCACTTTTATTATTAACATCAGCGGCTGCTTTTTAATGGGGCTTTTGATGACGCTGATTGTGGATAAAGGCCTTCTGCCGCCGGTATGGCGTTTGTTTTTGTGTGTAGGCGTGCTGGGCGGGTTTACCACGTTTTCATCCTTCGGGTATGAAGTATATACGCTTTTTGCGGAAGGAAACCTTGCCTGCGCTTTGTTATACGCCGCGTTAAGCTGCCTTTTGGGCGTGCTTGCGGCGGCTTTCGGTGTTTTGGCAGTAAAAATTTTAATATAGCTTTTACATGTTTAAAGAGGGCAGTGCTGCTCTCTTTTTTTATTTTGTGCATGAAGGGATGTAGTTTACTGCTTGCGGCACTATCTCTGCCTGGAGATAGTGCCTGTTTTGCGTGGGCATTTTTGGTTTTTGCTGCTTACGTACGGTAGTAGTTAGGGAACAAGGTAAATTATATATATAATCTTTGAATTACTTAAGAACAAGGTAAGAACGTAATACGGCAAAGAAAAGATAAAGAGAAAAAACAAGAAAAAAGAGAAAAGAAAAGAAACTCACCCATATAAACGGCAAAACAGTGGCAAAAATTAACCATGCGCAAAAAAATTGCCAAAAAATTTTTGCGGGCGGAAAAATAAAAAATTTTACAGGCAGGTAAATTTTTAAGGCGTAAAATCCGTTTATATGGGTGTAAGGGCAAACACAAAAAACAAACAGCCCAAGGAAAGGAGCATGCTAAAATGGCAGCAGCAAAAACAGTGTTATCTCAAACAATGTCTATCAACGTGGAGGACGGCTTCGATGGCGAAGGTACAGCGCAGACCAAGGCGCACACCTACTCGGGCATCAAAAAAGACGCGGGTGCTGATGAGCTTGTTAAAGCTGGTACGGCGCTGGGCAGCCTGATGGAAAACGAAGTTGTGAACATTGTTGTAACCGAAAAAGCGGAAGTGGCGGAAGCCGAGTAATTAACCGAAGGGAGATTGAAACATGGAAAAAGTATTACAGCTTGTATTTAAAAAAGCCGACGGCAAACAGAAGGTGCTTAACGTAACCGACCCGCGCGAAAATGTTACGGCGGAAGAAGCGCGCACCGCCATGCAGAGCATTGTAGACAGCGGAGTATTTAATGCCGACGGCAACGCGCTTGCCGAAGTGGTGGAAGCGCGCGTGCGCACTACCGAAGTGAACGTGCTGAAATAAGGCGGCTAAGCAATGGACGCGGAACTTATCTTCAGCCAGCTGGCAAATTTCGGGTTTCCGGTAATGCTTTCGTGGTATTTATTAATACGCATGGAAAGCAAGCTGGATAAACTTACCGAAAGTATCAGCGCACTGACGGCAAATATCGCGCAAGGCGTAAATTAGCACGAAAAGCCGTGCAGGCTAAATGCTCATTCTTTCCGCCGCTGCAAAATGCTGCGGCTTCTCCGTTAACGGTCAGGTTTCGCAGCTGACCTTACGGAGTTTAAAACTAAAAATTTCAGCCGCCGCAGTTTTGCCTTTGCGCCGGAAATTATAAACATTTAGCCTGTTATATAACTTAAAACTTTATCACTTGGCAATATTTTATAAACACAAAACCAGCCTGATGCTGTTATGCAAAGGGCTGGTTTTTGTATTATATTTATTTTTTGTTTTGCTTTACTCCTTTGTATGTAGTTTAGTATATCTTAATGTACTTTTTTACGCATGTTCATTCTTTTGATTGAGCAAAAGAACGAACCAAGAAAACTCACGCGGCTGACAAAAATTTACGTATTTTATTGCTAAAGCAAAAAATCCGCACGCGGCATACTGCAAGCAATAAAAATTTCCACGGAACTCGCTATGCTCAAACACCGGGAAATTTTTATTGCTTTTTAGTAAATACCGCTAAATTTTTAATGCCGCGATTGCCGTAAACCGCACTTTTAATGTACTTAATTTAGGATGCTTGTACCGCTCAAATTAGCACCTTATAATTATTTAATTCAAATATCAATCTTGCCACCATATTATAATTGCATAATACCGTAAGTTATATAAATTTTGATACAAAAGCAGAATATACTAAATAAAGAAGTTAAAAAGTACGATACACGGCAGGACGCGACTTTCCAAAAATAGGATGCTGACTTTAAATAAAAAAGCACTTGCAGCATAGCCGAGGACTGTTTGAGTTTGCGTAGCAAACGAGTTCCGCAGGCGCAGCAAGTGCTATACGAATTTGATACAGTCATCCGTATAATTTTTGGAGGAGCGAAGGCTTTGGGCTGAGTCGCCAATTAGTGCCAAGTGATAGCGAAGGCAATAATTGTGCCAGCGAAGCTACGCAAATTTTGCGATTGAATAATGAGCAAAATTTACGCTACCTTAATATATTTTAGTTATAAAAAGTAACATGAATAAAAAAGAAAATACATATATACTAACGTAAATACAAAGATGAAACGTAAATAAAAATATAAAAAGAAAATAAAGGTAAGTAAAACAAAAAGGCACGCTTAACGTGCCCTTTTATTTTACTTTTTCTGTTTCCTAAGCTCCGTTACCGGCACGCCGCCGATGCCCCAGTTATCGGTGTCAACTTCGTCGATAACCACAACCGTGGTGGCGGTGTTTTTGTTCAGCACGCGGTGCAGAAGCTCCGTTGCTCCTTCGATAAGCTGTTTTTTCTGCTCCGGCGTTACGTTGCCTTCGCGGGTAATTTTAATGTTAACGTATGGCATGGGCGTCACTCCTTTTTATTTTATTATAACACGGCATTAAAAATTTTACTTGCTATTTAAAATCCGTTGTGCTATTATTTATCTGCATTCAGGTGCCTTAGGGCAGCATCCGCAGGAGCTGTACCATATAAAGGGCATTGATGCAGAAACAAGGTCGGTAAAACGCTTGGACTTAATTGCCGGGACGTGACGAAATAGTGCATTTATGCGTATTTTGGCGTACTCTGCCCGGAGTGCGCTTTTTTTATGCTTCCGGTTAATCCTTGCAGAAAGGAGTTGTTATGGATTTATCTTTTGGCGTTGCAGGCCCGGGGCGCGTAGGCATGTCGCTGGCAAAGGCGTTTGCCGCTGTGGGGTTAAGCTGCGCCGGTGTTTACGGCGGCACCCATGCCAAAGCAAGGGCGGCTGAACTTGGCGTGCGGCATTTTAATGAGCCTTTGGGGCTTGTTGCTGCGGCAGATGTTATTTTTATCTGTGTGCCGGACAGGTTTATTAATGAGGCGGCAGAGAGCATGGCAAAGGCTGCTGCACAAGCCGGGCTTGATGTGCGCGGCAAGTATTTTTACCATGTGAGCGGCAGCGCCGGGCTTGATGAACTTGCCCCGCTTAAAGCGCTGGGCGCGGAAACAGGCAGCCTGCACCCGCTTCAGAGTTTTGCTGCGCCGGTAAAAAGCCTTGCGGGAATTGGCATGGCGGTGGACGGCAGCGCAAAGGCGCAGGAGCTTGGTTTTAAGCTGGCGCGTCTTTCAGGGCCGGTTGCCTTTAAAGTGCCGCAAGAGGAACGGGCGCTGTATCACGCGGCGGCGTGCTTTTGCAGTAATTTTACGGTAACGGTTACGGCACTTGCCGAAAAGCTGCTTTTACGCTGGACTGATGACGAAGAAACCGCGCACAGGCTGCTTGTGCCGCTTTTAGCCGGTACGGCGGCAAATCTTGCTTCGGCAGAAAATGCAGGCGCGGCGTTAACCGGCCCGATATCGCGCGGGGACGCGGTTACGGTTGCCGGGCATTTAAAAGTTTTGCCGCAGGAGTTTGTGCCTGCCTACTGTGCGCTGGGACTGGCAACGGTTAAGCTGGCACGCGAAAGCGGGCGCATTACGGAATCCGCAGCGGCGGAAATGACGGAATTATTTACGGAGGCAAATAAATGAAGCAAATTACAACAGCTGTAATAAAGCAAATGAAACAAAACGGCGAGCCGGTAACCATGGTGACGGCATACGACTACGCCATGGCCAAAAACGTGTGCGAGGCCGGTATTGAAATGATTTTGGTGGGCGATTCGCTGGGCAATGTGGTGCTGGGCTATAACAGCACCGTGCCGGTAACGATGGACGAGATGATTCACCATACCAAAGCCGTTATGCGCGCGGCGCAGGGCAGCGGCACAATGGTTGTGGGCGATATGCCTTTTATGAGCTATCAGGCAAGCGTGGTGGACGGCATGTACAACGCTGCCCGTTTTTTGAAGGAAACCGGCTGCGCGGCAGTAAAGCTTGAAGGCGGCGCGGAAGTGTGCGGATTGGTGCAGAAACTTACGCAGGCAGGCATACCGGTTGTGGGGCATATTGGGCTTACGCCGCAATCGGTAAACCAGCTGGGCGGCTTTAAGGTGCAGGGCAAAAGTGCGGAAGCGGCGCAGAAGCTTTTGGACGACGCCCGCGCACTGGAACGGGCAGGCGCGTTTGCCATTGTGCTTGAATGTGTGCCCGAAGCACTGGCGGCAAAGGTTACAGAAAGCCTTAAAACGGCGGCAACCATCGGCATCGGCGCAGGCAAATACTGCGACGGGCAGGTGCTGGTATGCAATGACCTTTTAGGCTATACCGATGGTTTTTGCCCCAAATTTGTTAAGCGCTACGCCGATTTGCACAGCGAAATGACGGCGGCGTTTAAAGCCTACGCGGCAGATGTAAAAGCTCGCAGTTTCCCTGCGGCGGAGCATACTTTTAAAATAGATGACGAAGTTTTGGAAAAACTGTACTGATAAAGGAGAAGCAAAATGAAACTTTGCAGAACAACCGCGGAACTCCGCGAAGAAATTGCGCTTGCCAAAGCGGCAGGCAAAACCATCGGCCTTGTGCCGACCATGGGTGCGCTGCACGAAGGGCACGCTTCGCTTATTAAAGCGGCGGCAATGGAAAACGAACTTGTTGTGGTAAGCGTGTTTGTAAACCCCACGCAGTTTGGGCCAAACGAAGATTTGGACGCTTACCCCCGCACGCTTGATGCCGACTGCAAACTGGCGGAAGGCTGCGGCGCGGACATTGTTTTTGCGCCCACGCCTGCCGAAATGTACCCCAGCGAGGATATGACCTGGGTAGAAGTTACCGGCGACATTACCAAAGTGCTGTGCGGGCGCACAAGGCCCATTCACTTCCGCGGCGTAACAACGGTTGTTGCCAAGCTGTTTAACCTGGCCCAGCCAGACCACGCTTATTTTGGGCAGAAAGACGCCCAGCAGGCAGAGGTTTTAAAACGCATGGTTAAAGATTTGTTCTTTAACGTAAAGCTGCGCATTATGCCCATTGTGCGCGAGGCGGACGGGCTTGCCAAATCTTCGCGCAACACATATTTATCAAAGAGCGAGCGTGCGGCGGCAGTAATTTTAAACAGCAGCCTCGAAACTGCCTCCATGCTTTTTAAGGCGGGCGAGTGCAGCAGCCAGAAACTGGTGGAGGGCGTTAAAAAACTTATCGGCGACGAGCCCATGGCACAGATTGACTACGTGGAAATATACGCACTGCCGGGGCTTACGCCTGCGCCGGAGGTTTTAACCAAAGGGCAGTATCTTTTGGCGCTGGCCGTAAAATTTGGCACCACGCGCCTTATTGACAACGTAATTTTGGGGGTAGAATAAATGCTTTACACGATAATGCACGGCAAAATTCACCGCGCAACGGTAACGGAAGCCAACCTTGAATACATGGGCAGCGTTACAATAGACAGCGAACTTATGGAAATGGCAGGCATTTTGCCGGGCGAGCGCGTGCAGATTGTAGACAACAACAACGGCGCGCGCCTTGAAACCTACACCATTGCGGGCGCACCGGGCAGCGGCGTAATTTGCCTTAACGGTGCGGCAGCACGCCTTGTGCAGCCGGGCGACAAGGTTATTATTATGGCTTACGCACAGATGACGGAAGAAGAAGCGCGCCGCTGCGAGCCGAAGGTTGTAATGGTGGACGAAGCCAACAAACCGCTGAAAGTGCGCGGCACGGAACTGGAAAGAGAAATTGGCTGACGGCGCTTTGCCATTAGGTAATAAAATAAGGAAATATATAGTAGAAAAATAAAACCCCAAACAGGCTGCAACGTGGGCAGTTTTGCTTAACTGCCTTGCGGTGCGGCCTGTTTTGTTTAATTTATAAAAGAAAATATACTAACGAAAATACCTATGATAAAATAAATTATAGAGATTTTATAAAGATAAAGGGGAATACTATGCTTGAAAAAATTCCAAACCAAGAAGTTTTAACTGAAATGCTGGGACATGATTTGTTTGAGGTTTGGCAAAAGCTTCGCGCCGCTATTGAAGAAAAATATATTGTAGAAGGTTTATGGAACACTGGCGGCAAAAAATGGGATTATGAATATAAATACCGCAAAGGCAGTAAAACCCTTTGCGGTTTGTATGCAAGAAAAAATTGTATTGGTTTTATGGTTATTTTGGGCAAAAACGAAAGAAACAAATTTGAAAGCATAAGAAAGGAGTTTGCGGGCAGTATTTGCAAACAGTATGACGAAGCGCAAACCTACAGCGATGGTAAATGGATTATGTTTACGCCAACGAATATGGATGATTTTGAAGAGTACCTAAAACTTTTGGCTTTAAAAAGAAAGCCGGATAAGAAAGTTTTATAGCATTAATACTTATCAGTACACTTCGCTGTTTAAAACTTTATGCCGTCTGCCGCCCAGCATATACAGGGAGCAGGCAAGGATGGCGCAGGTTAAAAAGGCAAGCAGTACCAGCGCGTGGGCGGTGCCTGTCTGCGTTCCTGCTGCTCCGGCAGATGTGTTTTGCGCTGCTGCAACAATGCTGGCGCATATTGATGTGCCAAGGGCGCCGGAAAGCGGCTGCAGGGTATTAATTACGGCATTGCCTGAGGCAGAATCATCTGCTGATAGGCAGCGGATAGCGCAGAGGGTAACTGTAGGTATTGAAGCAGCCTGCCCAAAGGCAAAAAATGTGTACAGCACGGCAAATAAAGTGTTGCTGATATCGGGCGTAAGCCACGCCATGGCTGAAACGGAGCCTAACATTAGAATGCTGCCGCCCAAAACCGGCAGTGCGGCTCCGCAGCGGTCAAGCACACGCCCGGCTGATGGTGTTACCAAAATGCCAAGTATGCAGCCCGGCAGCAGCAGGCAGCCTGCTGTAAAAGCATCGGCGCCGAAAACAAGCTGGGCATAGTTGGGAATTAAAAAGCCAAGCCCGAGTACCGTAAAATAAATAAAAACCATAGCGGCGGCACCGCTGTTAAAACGGCTGCTACGGAAAATTTTTACGTTTATTACAGGAGTAAGGCTTGTAAGCGAGCGGCGGTAAAATAAAGCAAGCAGTACAGCGCTTATAAGAAGCGGAACTGTTACCGCGGCACTTAACCAGCCTGCCTGTGTATGCGCTGTGGCTGTAATAAACAGTGCAAAGCCAACAGCCATTAAAAAGTAATTGCTCCATTCAAAGCGGGTGTGTTTAAGCTGCGGATTTGCAGGTACGGTTAAAAGCCCGGCTATCAGCGAAAGCAGCAGCAAGGGCAGCATAAAAACAAAAATAAGCCGCCAGCCCCACAATGTTATAATAAGCCCGCCTGCAAAAGGGCCCACTACCGGTGCCATGGCAGTTATCATGCAGGCAACGCCTATCATAAAGCCGGTTTTTTGAGCAGGTACTTCTTCAAGAACCAGGTTAAACATCAGCGGCAGGGCTATGCCTGTGCCAAGCCCTTGTACTATGCGGCCGGTAAGCAGCAGGGCAAAGCTTGGTGCGGCGCAGCATAACACAGTGCCGGTTATAAAAAAGGCTTCTGCCGCGATAAAAAGCCGCTTATGGCTGAAATTATTTTTCAGCCAGCCGGAAGCAGGCACAATTATGGCAAGCATCAGCAGATAACCGGTGGTAAGCCATTGCACGGCGGCAGTACCAATGCCAAATTCACGCATTAGCGTCGGAAAGGTAATGTTCATGGCGGTTTCGGCAACCACTCCGGCAAAGGCCATAATACCGGCAGAAATTATTGCCGTTACAAGTTTGGGCGTTAATTGTTTATCTTTTTGCATTTATGTCACCTCTAAAGTTACGTACAATAATTATCTAAAGTAACTATATTGGTAATTATATAGGCATTGACGTATATTGTCAATGCCTGCTGCAATTTAGGGTTTGGGCGGCTCGCTGTTTTTTAAAGCCGCATAAAAGCTGCGTATCGTTTTAGCGGCGCAGATAAGGTCATCGGGCTTAATGCCTGTTAACTGGCTGCTTACCCAGTTATGGTAGCGTTTAACATAAAAATCGCAGCAGCTTTTACCTTTATTTGTAAGGGCAACGTAAGTAACACGCCCGTCGGTAGCGCTGCCGGCTTTTTGGGCATACCCTGCGGCGGCAAGCTCTGATACAAGCCGGGTAATGCTCGGACGCGTTACGTGCAGCGCAGTGCTGATGTCGCTTATTTTAACCAGCCCGTTTTTTTCTTCAAGCTGGGAAATGGTGTCGATAATTTGTATATGGCGCGGTGTTAAACCCTGCGGCAGCGGCGGCAGAAGTTCCAGTATTTTTTTGGCGTCGCGGCAGCAGTCGAAAAAATCTTTAATTAAAGCGGTATCCATAAGAAACCCTCCGTAATTGTTTGTAAAAATTATATAACAAAAGGCGCTGCAAGGCAATTTGCGCCGCTGATTTAAACGCTGTATAATAATTTTCGGAGGGGATTTTATGCAGTACGAACTGGTGCGCAGCAACAGGCGCACTTTGGCAATAACAATAGACGGCAGCGGCAGGTGCGTAGTGCGCGCGCCCATGCGGATGCCTATGGCGGAAATAAAAAAATTTATAGAAGAAAAGCGTAGCTGGATTGAAAACAAGCTGTGCGAAATAGAGTTAAAAACGGAACTTGCCCCGCGCGAACCGGAGTTTAAAGAAGGCGCGGAGTGGGTGATAGCGGGCAACAGCGTGCGCATTAAATTTATTGCAGGCGCGGCGAAGGACTATGCGCAGCTTGCGCCGGACGAATTTATTTGCAGCAAAAAACTGGGCCGCCCCGGGCTGATTAAGTTTTTGCGCGGCTTTGCCAGAGATTTGTTTTACTGGCGCGTTGATAAATATGCGCCGGTGATTGGCGTAAAGCCTTTGGGCGTAAAGGTATCGGAAGCACAGGCAAGATGGGGCTCGTGCAGTGCGCAGAACGTGCTGAATTTTTCGTGGAGGCTTATTTTTGCGCCGCCCGCGCTGATAGATTACGTGGTGGTACACGAACTGTGCCATATTGGCTGCATGAACCACAGCTCTGCCTTTTGGCAGAGAGTGGCGGCTGTAATGCCGGATTATAAACAGCGCAGACAGGCATTAAAGCAGCATGGGTATTTGTTGAAGTGGTTCAGGTAAATTTTCTTTTTTCTTTTTGTTTTCGTCTTTGTAGTTACGTTACTACATTTTAATTTACTTTTTTACTCATGTTATTTTTTGTGGGCCAAAATATTTAAGGTAGCGTAAATTTTGCTCATTATTCAATCGCAAAATTTGCGTAGCTTCGCTGGCACAATTATTGCCTTCGCTATCACTCGGCACTAATTGGCGACTCAGCCCAAAGTTTTCGCTCCAGCAAAAAATAAACGGCAAATGCAGCAAATAAGCTGGCACTTGCAGCACCTGCGGAACTCGTTTGCTGCGCAAACTCAAACAGTCCTCGGCCATTACTGCAAGTGCTTTTTGATAGGAAGTCAGCATCCTATTTTTGGAAAGTCGCGGCTTCGCTCAAATTCGTACTATGATAATTTTTTATGAGCAATAGTAATGTTGCCGTAGGTTTTAATAGTGCAAAATCATTAGTTGCATATCTTTGAATAATAAGCAGTTGTAAAATACGATACAAAGGCAAAACATCCTAAATTAAGCACATAAAAAGTACGGGTTACAGCAAATCGCGGCATTGGATTTTTAGTAACATTTCATAAGAAAAACGGCAAAAATAAGGCTGTTTGAGCGGAGCGAGTTCCGCAATTTTTGCCGTTTTTATGCTAAAGTGTTGCGTTAAAAAATCCGCAGTCGCGAAACTTTCTTGGTTCGTTCTTTGGTTACAAAGAATGAACATGAATAATAAAGTAAATTAAAACATAAAAACGTACATACAAAGACGAAATGTAAATAAAAATATAACAACGTAAATACAAAACCTAACCCAAAATCAAAAACCAAAAACAAAAATTTAAACATAATTTCAAAAACCAAACGTAAAATTAAAAATAATAAAACTTCATAATATAAAAATCTTAAAATCCCGCTTTAACTAAAATATAAAAAATGCTATAATTATACGTCAAGGAGTTTGTAAAATGTCTAAAAAGGTTTTGTTTGGTTTTGATTATACAAACAACGAATTTGTAAAAATAATTTTATATTTGTTTGTCGGCGGCAGTGCCGCGCTGATTGAGTGGGCGTTTTTTTACGTTTTCTCGGAAGCGGCGTGCATAAATTATCTGGCGTCGACGGCGTGCGCTTATTTTTTATCAACGTTGTACCATTATTTTATGTGCAACATTCTGGTGTTTACAAGCGGCGTGCGCTATGGCAAAGCCAAAGAAATAAGCCTTGTGTTTTTGGTAAGCGGCATGGGGCTTTTATTTAATCTTATATTAATGTATGTTTTTGTTGGGCTTTTTGCACTGCCGGGGCTGCTTTCAAAAATTGCCGCCACCTGCATTGTGGTGGTATGGAACTATCTGGCGCGCAAAAAGTGGATTTTTTAAGGTGTGATAAAAGTGGAAACTAACGGCGTTGAAATTAAAAATTTTAAAAAGGTTGTCATTATTTACAACCCCAATTCCGGCAAGCAGATTTTTGTGAGCATGCTCTCGAGAGTGCTCGATTTAAAGCGCCGCCTGACGGCGATTATTGGCCCGAACAGGGTGGAGCTTACGGAGCTGCGCGAGTTTAAAAAGCTGACGGACTGGGCCGATAAAATTAAGGAAGAAAAGTACGACTGGGTAATTGTAGCCGGCGGCGACGGTACTTTGCGCGCCATGATTGCCCAGCTTGACCGCAACGGCTATGTGCCGTACATCAGCGTGTTCCCCGCAGGCACGGTAAACCTTGTTGCCAAGGAGTTTGACATGCCTGCCGACCCGGTGCGCTGGATTCAGCGTGTGCGCAAAGGGCGCATTAAACCGGTGCGTATCGGCAAGGCCAACGGGCATATCTTTTTAACCGTTGCCGGTATCGGGTTCGATTCCAAAGTTGTGGACAGCGTATCAAGCCTCGAAAAGCGTTTCCTGTCCTCCTTTGCCTATGTTGTACAGAGCGGCGAGCTGGTGCGCAAGGAGCTTTTGTTAAGCAACTGGCGTTACAGGTTCCGCGTTAAGTTTGACGGCGACCCCGAATGGTACGAGGCTTCTTCCGTTATCATCGGCAAAAGCCGCTATTATGCCGGGCGTTACAGCCTGTTTAAGGGGGCTGCCATTACCAACGATTATTTTGATGTGGCGCTGTTTACCGGCTGCAAGCGTGCGGACTTTTTAAAATATGCTGCCATGATTTTAATGGAATCGCTGGAGGGCGAGCAGGGCGTTATTGTTAAAAAAGCGCATACGCTTACCATTGAGTGCAATGTGGACGGCTTCCCGGCGGAGCTGGACGGCGATGTGGTTACGGCAACGCCGCTTTTAATAGAGATGTATTCCCAAACGGTTAACTTTCTGGCGTAAGGCGGGGCGAAGATGAGAAAACGTTACTGGCTGCTTGTGTTTATGGTTATTGCCTTTGCGGCCGAATATTTTTTGTCGTGGAAATTTTACAGAAGCATAGTGCCTTTCCCGGAAATGGAGTTCTGGTATACCGCAGTAAGCAGCTTTTTGCGCGACGTGCTCCTTTTGGGCGTGGCAGGGCTTTTGTATCTGCGCCGCACGCGTATCCGCGACAGGGTGAAGCGTTATTTCCCGGTAGTTGTAACCGGCGTTTTGTACCTTGGCGTAACGGCTTTTATGGTGCATCAGCTGCGGCTGGACGGAGGCGTTGTAACGGCGCTGGCAATACTTGCCGGGCTTAACAACAATATTTTTGCGGTGCTTGTAACTGCCATGTGCTACCACAAATGGGCAGGGCGCACCATGAAAACGGTGTATTTTGCCGTTTATTTTTTGTCGGCAGTTATTGTAATTTTTGACGCCTTTTATTTTTGGCAAACCAGCATGCACGTACAGAGCGTGCTTTTTGCCAACCTTAATATATATGCCGTTAAGGGCGTGCTGGCAAGCATGGGGGCGCTTAAGCTTGCGCTTATCGCCGCGGGGCTTCTGGCGCTTGTGCTTTTGTTCCGAGTAAACAAGCCCACCAAAAAGAAACCGAACTTTGTATGGTCGCTGATGTGCGTAGCGGCGTTTTCGCTGGCGCTGAACATTGGCTATATGATGATGGGCAGCCTGAACGGTTATGTAATGAAAGAATACATGGGCATGTGGACGGAGGTTGAAAGCGAAAAAACGCGCGAAGCCTACCGCGATATGCTTACCGTGCCCGTAAACGTAAACTTTTTTGGCAAAATGCTGTTTAATACCGATAAAATCGTCAGCCGCAGCCATATTGAGCAGCGCCCGCTGACGGTGAAGGACGAGCAGGTTTTGCAGGAGCTGGGCATTATGCGCAAGAGCGAAGAAAAGACAGAGCCGAAAGCAAGCTACGACCGTATTGTAATGCTGGTGCTGGAATCGGTACACCGCGATTACATGCACTATTACAACGAAAACATACCGGCGGAGGCAACGCCCTACCTTGACAGCCTGCTTGAAAAATACCCGCACCTTGACCACTATTATTCTTCGGCAGTGCCTACAACGCAGGGGCTTAACGCCACCTTCCGCTCGCATTTAATTTATGACCCCGATCTGCCGGGTGAAGCGCAGCCTTCCATCTTCCGCAGCGTGCAGCAGGCTGGCTGGCGCGGCATATTTATGAACGCCAGCAGCCAGTATTACAACAACGAGCTGCACGAATACCCCACGCAGTTTGGCATGGCGGAATACTACGCCAAAGAATACCTTGAGGACGCAGGCTACACAGGTGCCAGCGGCTGGGGCTACCACAACGACGTTATGTACGCCGAAGCGCTGAACCTGCTTGAAAAAGGGCAGAAAAATAACGATAAAATGCTGCTGGTTGTTAAAACGCTTGATATGCACCAGCCGTATCCGTACTACGGCACTGCCTACGGCGATATGCCGGAAGGCGTGCGCGACAATAAATACGTTACCGTGCGCGGCATTTACTGGGTAAACCTCACCATTCAAAACTTCTTTAAAGAAGCGTCACGCCGCGGGCTGATGGATGACCGCACGCTGTTTGTAATAACCAGTGACCATAATCCGCACAGCGGCGGCGAATATATGGAACTTGTTACGGATGAACGCTCGCGCCGCAGCATTGCGCCGATACCCTTGATTTTTATAGGCAAAAATTTAGCGCCGTTTGCACTTTTAGACGAAGAACAGTACGCTTCGCAGATTGACCTTGCGCCGACGCTTTTGGCCTTGGGAGGCATTACGGTGCCGGAAGAATTTATGGGACGCAACTTTTTGCAGTATGCACCCTTGCCGTATGCGTTGGGCTATTTTGGCGGCAAAGCGTATTATTACAACGAAGATTTTTCGTTTGAGGACAAAATGGACGAGCCGGAGCAGGACCGTTACTGCGACGCGCTTACCAACTATATTATTCATGAATATGCAGACCGCCATTTAAAATACGGCGGGCAGTAAACCAGGTAAAATGAAAATACCATGCTTTAACGGCAGGGTATTTTGACAAATACGCACGCAGCTTATATAATATTCATGAGATAGCCTGACGGGTAGCAGCGTCGGCTCGTCTCCCTGTATTTTCAGTACTTGAAGAAACGGCCGCACGTTACCTTACGTTAGGCCGTTTTTCATTTCAGCGTTTTATTTTGTTTGACAAGAAAATTTACTTTGATATAATATAAGAAAGAGACAGCCGGTGGTGGTGCGTCGGCTTGCCCTCTGAATTTTGTATGTGAAAGGAAGCCGCGTGCCGCCATTGTGAGTATGCGGCTTATTTCATTTCGTTAATTAACGGTTTGAAATGATTGCTATGAGAGTTGCAAAAGCTATCATCAATGATAATGCTTCATAAACAGTCATGCTATCACCCCCGGAAGGGGTAAGCCAACATACCGGCTGTCTCGTGCTAATCATTATAAAACAAAAACATATTTAATAAAAGCAAACAGCCGGTGAATTTTCGCCGGCTGAAATTTTTTGCTGGGGTTTATGTTTGGGGCTGATAGTTTTATTATAAACATATACCATCGGTTTATCGAGCACTATGTAAAAATGATGGAAGTAATTGATAAAAAGTTGAGTTCAATCAAAACTTAATTAAGTGCAATAAATAATAAATATTGATTAAAACTCAAAAGAATGATATAATTAAAACAGGCAGTAACAGATATTGTGTTTGTAAAGAAGGGGGCGGAAATTATGCTGTTTACTTTTGAGGACGCTTTACAGATTCACCATGCCAAATGTGAGAAGATTGAGGTTTATAAACTGGCAAACCCGGCGGAAGCGTGGGCCGGTTTTGGCGTAACGGCTATTTGCCCTACTGATGATTTTTACAGTGACGATGAGCTGGTGGCTTTCGATTCTTTTGACCGCACGGCTTACGAAGAAAAAATCAGCAAAGGCCCTTCCGCCTTGCCGGACAAGGCTTTTCCGGTGCTCGTTATTGTAAGGGCAGAACGTGAAGGTTAAGTTAATATGGCATAATAAAAACTCCGCGGCTTTTGCTGCGGAGTTTTGCTGTTGCGCTTCAAGTTATTCTGCTTTGGCGGCGTGGCCGTTTAAAAAGTAATCTACTATTATCGAGGTCAGTTCCGTGTTATCCATGGTGCTGTTTATTACGTGGAACACGCCGTTGGCAATGCCTGCAAACAGGTGGTAGGCACCAAAAATTGCTTCGGATGTTAATTTGCGTGTCGGGTCGGGCACGGTAAATATCTGCTGCGAAGGGGTGTATTTTAAATAGCCGCTTTCCTGCCCGTCCTGCAAAATTGCTGCCAGTACGTAAACTTCCTCCCACAAAATTTTGTAGTAGCGCAAAAGGCGTTCTTCCTCCGGTCTGGGCAGCGGGTCGCCGTAAAGGGAGGTTAATATCCAGTTGCCGTTTTCGTCAAAATCGGGGTGAATGCCCTGGTGCGCTGCATTAAGCTCGTACCATACAATCAGCCACAGGCCTTTATTGGTGCGCAGAAATTTTAACATGCAGTTAAGGTAGGCCTGCAGCTTGCCGCGGATATCGGGCTGCTGTGCCGTTAAGGAATGAAGCTCATCCATTAAATGGCTGTGCTTTTCTTCTATCAGCGTGTAAAAAAGGTTATCTTTATTGCCGAAGTATTTGTAAAGCGTGCCTTTGCCGGTATCGGCCAGGGCAATTATTTCATCAAGCGTGGCTTTGGTGTAGCCGCGGCGCGAAAAAACATCTTCCGCGGCAATGAGGATACGTTCTTTTTTTGGCAGTGAAGCATCTATGGCAGTCATGGCGGCCTCCGTAAAACAATTTCATCATTAAAATATATTTATAAATTTATACCATTATATCATTTTTGGGCATTATGTGCAATTTGCACGGTTTATCCAAATATTTTGCGGGTATCATCCAAAAAATAAATTTGACTAATGAACTGTATCAATTATAATTATTATAGAGGTAGTATGTGCTTATTTGAGCATGAGAAATATTTTTAAAGAGGCAGGTTAAAGGAGGTTTAATAATGAGCTTAAAAATTTATACCGAGCGCTGCAAAGGCTGCGGCATTTGCGCTGCGTTCTGCCCCAAAAAGGTTCTGGCGGTAAGCGAACTTGAAAAGATTGAAGCTGTTGCGCCCGAAAACTGCATTCAGTGCGGCCAGTGCGAACTGCGCTGCCCGGATTTTGCCATTTTTGTACATAAAGAAGGAGATGAGAAGTAATGTCCAAGGTTTTATTATTGCAAGGCAACCAGGCTGTTGTTGAAGGCGCAATTGCAGCCGGTGTAAAATTCTTTGCGGGTTACCCCATTACTCCTTCCACGGAAGTGGCGGAATCCCTGGCTGAAAAGCTGCCGAAAAACGGCGGCAAATTTATTCAGATGGAAGACGAAATTGCTTCCATGGGCGCTGTTATCGGTGCGTCCTTAACCGGCAAAAAGGTTATGACGGCTACCAGCGGCCCGGGCTTTTCCTTAAAGCAGGAGCTTATCGGTTATGCCTGCGCTGCGGAAATTCCTCTGGTAATTGTTAACGTACAGCGTGTGGGCCCGTCTACCGGCCAGCCTACCAGCCCTTCCCAGGGTGATGTTATGCAGGCACGCTGGGGCACCCACGGCGACCACTGGCTGATTGCCCTTACTCCTGCAAGCGTTCCCGAATGCTTTGAACTTACTCTGCGCGCTTATGCGCTGAGCGAAAAATACCGTGTGCCGGTAATTCTTTTGATGGATGAAGTTATCGGCCATATGCGCGAAAAAATTGAACTGCCTGATGATTACAGCGATTTTCCGCAGGCAGAACGCAAACAGCCGGACTGCGCACCGGAGGACTTTAAGGCTTATGCCACGGACGAAAGCCTTGTTCCGGCAATGCCTGCTTTCGGCAGCGGCTACCGCTGGCATGTAACTGGCCTTGTTCATGACGAAACCGGTTTCCCGAAAGGCACCCCGGCAGCTACTCTTGCTGCTGCCAACCGTCAGCGCGCTAAACTTGAAAACAACCTTGACGATATCGTACAAGTTGAAAACTACCGTATGGAAGATGCCGATTTTGCCGTTGTAGCCTTTGGCGGCGCAGCCCGTACCGCTTACGAAACGGTTGACATGGCCCGTGCGGAAGGCCTTAAGGTTGGCCTTGTACGCCCGGTTACCATCTGGCCGTTTGCCGAAGCGCAGATGAAGGAACTGGCCGGCAGGGTAAAAGGCATTTTGGTGCATGAGCTGAACTGCGGCCAGTATGTTCACGAAGTTGAACGTGCCGTTAACGGCAAGGTGCCTGTAAGCCTGTACGCAAAATATGATAACGAACCTGCAACTCCGGCCCAGCTTTTGGAAGAAGTTAAAAAAGCTATGGCGGCCCTGTAAGGAAAGGAGACTATATTTATGAATATGGAAGAAATGATCAATAAATATTTCCGTCCGGGCCGTTTGCCGCATATCTGGTGCCCCGGCTGCGGCAATGGCGTTGTTACCGGCAGCGTTGTTAAAGCTATTGCCAAACTCGATCTTTCCAAAGACGATGTGGCTGTAATTTCCGGTATCGGCTGCTCAAGCCGTGCTTCCGGTTATCTTGATTTTAATACCGTTCATTCTGCTCACGGCCGTGCTATTCCGGTTGCAACCGGCGTTAAACTGGCAGAGCCGAAACTGAATGTTATTGTTCTTACCGGTGACGGCGACGCTACCGCTATCGGCGGCAACCACTTCATTCATGCGTGCCGCCGCAATATCGACCTTACCGTTGTTGTTTACAACAACAGCATTTACGGCATGACCGGCGGCCAGTATTCGCCGATGACTCCGTATCACAGCAAGGCAACCACCGCGCCTTACGGCATGATTGAACCTGATTTTAACCTTGCCGAGCTTGCCAAGGCAGCAGGCGCAACCTTTGTTGCACGCTGCACAACCTTCCATGCGCAGATGCTGAGCGACCTTATCGTTAAAGGCATTCAGCATAAAGGCTTCAGCCTTATCGAAGCAGTATCTGCCTGCCCGATTTCCTTCGGACGCCAGAACAAAATGGGCGGCCCTGCCGAAATGATGATGTGGCAGCGCGACCATGCAGTTCCGGTTGCTGCCTGGGATAAACTGCCGGAAGAAAAACGCGAGGGCAAATTCCCGATTGGCGTTTTGTATCAGGTAGAAGGCAGAAAAGAATACACCGAAGCCTATGATGAACTTATTGCCATGGCGCAGGGAGGTAAATAATATGAAACATGAATTACGTTTATCCGGCACCGGCGGCCAGGGCCTTATCCTTGCCGGCATTATCTTAGCCGAAGCAGCACTTTTGGACGGCAAGCTTGCTATCCAGTCGCAGTCCTACGGCCCGGAAGCACGCGGCGGCTCCTCTAAATCGGAAGTTATTATTTCCGAGGACGCCATTCACTTCCCGAAGGTTACCAAACCCGATTTGCTGCTTGCCATGAGCCAGGAAGCTGCCAATAAATATTCTCATGACCTTACCAAAGACAGCGTAATGATTACCGACAGCCTGTTTGTAAGCGAAGTGCCCGATTTTGGCGGCAAAGTTTACGAACTGCCGATTACCCACAGCGCACGCGAAGGGCTGGGCAAAATTTTGTTTGCTAACATTGTTGCCCTTGGCGCACTGGTTAAATTAACCGGCGTTGTAAGCGCAGAAAGCCTTGAAAAAGCAGTTTTGAACCGCGTACCGAAAGGCACCGAGGACAAAAACCGCAAGGCTCTGCAAATTGGCATGGATTTAATTAAATAAGTAAGGTAAAGCGAAAAATAAAACCCGTCCATTTTTATGGACGGGTTTTGTGCGTTAATATTGCTTTTTTGATATTTGCCTGTTAAAATATACAAGCACGATAAAGTACCTATGCAGTCGGTTTTTCCACTCTTGAATGGGTGGGGGTGGTGCTATGACCACATACGAAGCATTGTCTTTGATGATAATGTTTGCTATGTTAATAGTATCCATTTTTCGTCATAAATAATGTAACGAAAAAAACCGCTTAACGCGCGGTTAAACGGCTTTCTCTCAAACTATTAATGTGTACGGGAAAGACCGACACCGCCAAGCATAGGTACTTTCGTGCTTTTATTATACAACGTTAAGCTGTGTTATGCAAGTTTGTTTTGCCCGCAGATAAGTTCTACAACATCCTGCGGCGCAGCGCAGATAAAATCGGCGCTTGCTTCTTCAAGTTCGCCGGGTGCGGCATAGCCGTAACGCACGCCAATGGTTTTAAGGCCGCATTTTTTAGCGCCGGTAATATCCTGGCTGCGGTCGCCTATCATCAGCGCATGCGCTTTGGCAGCGCCTGCCAGCCCAAAGTGTTTCAGGGCATCGGCAATAACATCGGCCTTGGTGGGCAGCGAGCCGTTAAAATCCGGCCCGGTAATATAAGTAAAGTATTGGGTTAAATTAAAATAATCCGTTACGCGGCGGGCAAATTCCACGGGCTTACTGGTGGCAACGGCAAGCGTAAAGCCGTTTGCTTTAAGCCGGGCAAGCATTTCCGGCACGCCGGGGTACACTTTGTTTTCGTAAATGCCGGTGTCCTTAAAACGCTCGCGGTATTTGGCGGTGCATAAACGGGCTTCTTCTTCCGTCATGCCGTAAAATTTCATAAAACTTTCAATTAAGGGCGGGCCAATAAAGGGGCGCAGGGTGTTTAAATCCGGCACGTTAATTCCGCGCGATTCAAGTGCGTACTGCACGCATTTGGTTATGCCTTCGGCAGAATCGGTGAGAGTACCGTCCAAATCGAAGAAAATATATTTAAACATGAAATTACTCCTTTGCTATTTTTACAAGAGTAATTATAATATAAGCATAGATTGTTTTACAAGTGAGGGGTTTAAAATGACAGAAAAATTATTTGAAAACGATGCTTATTTATGGGAATGTGAGGCTGTGGTTACCGCCTGCGAACCCTGCAAAAACGGTTTTGCCGTTGAGCTTGACAAAACGGTGTTCTTCCCAGAAGGGGGCGGGCAGCTCAGCGACCGCGGCAAGCTGGGAGAGGCTGCTGTTACGCACGTGGCGGAAGAAGGCGGGCGTATTCTGCACTTTTGCGATAGGCCGCTTGCCGTTAGCAGCACCGTTAAAGCCGTGGTTGACGGCGTGGTGCGCCTTGACCATATGCAGCAGCACTGCGGCGAACATATTTTGTCTTACGCGGCGTGGAAGCTGTTTGGCGCAAACAATATCGGCTTTCATATGAGCGAGGGGCTGGTAACGATTGATCTCGACAAAGAACTGACGCCGGATGAGCTGGCGCAGACGGAGGATTTTGCCAACCGTGAAATCTGGCTGGATAAGCCCATCAGCGTAAGCTATGTGCCGCACACCGCTTTAGATAACTATACCATGCGCAAAAAGAACACCAGGCTGATGGGCACGCTGCGTTTGGTAAGCGTGGAAGGCGGCGACATCTGTACCTGCTGCGGCACGCACCCAAACAGAACGGGCGCGGTGGGCAGCATTCGCATTATAAGCGCGGAAAAACATAAACAGGGACAGCGCATAAGTTTTTTGTGCGGGCGCTGGGCGCTGGAGGATGCACGCCGCAAAAATGCCGCGCTGCGCAAAACAGGGCAGATGCTTTCGGTTAAAACGGAGCAGGTTCCTGACGCGGTGCAGCGTTTAAAAGGCGAAATTGCCGAGCTGAACGCACGCCTTAAAGAAAAAACAATGGCGCTTTATGACGCGCAGCTGCCGCAGTTTTTAAGCACGGCACGCGTATTGCCGGACGGCAGCCGTTTTGTTGTGGTAACGCCTGAAGATACCGGCGCGGCGGAAGCCAAACTGCTGCTGCAAAAGGTAACTGCCATGGAAAACCTGCTGGTAGGAATAGTTTACGAGGCAGGCGGCAGGGTAAACTACATGTTCGGCCATTCGGAGGGCGTTAATGCCGACTGCCGCGAATACTGCAAAAAAGCAAACGAAATTTTTAACGGACGCGGCGGCGGCAAGCCCGATTTTGCGCAGGGCAGCGGCAGCAGCACGGAGGACTGGCAGCAAAAAGCACATACTTTATTGATGTGAAAATAAAATAAAGCAATTAACGGGGCATAATGAAAAGTTATGCTCCGTTTTGGTTTATAAAGGCGGTTAAAAAACTTTTTACTTCTTTTTTTCACTATTTTGTCAAAAAAGGTACTTGCATTTTTACAAATAACGGATATAATAATAATTGTAGTTAGCACTCGAAGAAAGTGAGTGCTAACAAGATAAAACGAAATTAATACCAATGTAACTATATTGAAAGGGGAATTACAAATGTTGAAACCATTAGCAGACCACATTGTTGTAGAAATTACTACTAAAGAAGAAAAAACTGCCAGCGGTATTTACCTTCCCGATACTGCTTCCAAAGAACGCCCGCAGACCGGCAAAGTAATTGCTGTCGGCGCAGGCCGCGTGCTTGATAACGGAACCCGCGTTGCTCCGGAAGTTAAAGTTGGCGAAGAAGTTGTTTTTGCAAAATATTCCGGAACCGAATTTAAACTTGACGGCAAAGAATATTTGATTTTGAGCGAACGCGACGTACTTGCCGTACTGTAATTGATAAAGAATTTAAAGGAGTGCATTTTAAATGGCTAAAGAAATAAAATTCAACGAAGAAGCTCGCCGCAGCCTTGAACGCGGCGTTGACGCACTGGCTAATGCCGTAAAAGTAACCCTTGGGCCTAAAGGCCGCAACGTTGTGCTGGAGAAAAAATTCGGCGCACCGACCATTACCAACGACGGTGTAACCATTGCCCGCGATATCGAACTGGAAGACCCGTTTGAAAACATGGGCGCACAGCTTGTTAAAGAAGTTGCAACCAAAACCAACGACGTAGCAGGCGACGGCACCACCACCGCAACCGTTCTGGCACAGGCTATGGTACATGAAGGCCTGCGCAACGTAGCTGCCGGTGCAAATCCGATGATTCTTAAAAAAGGCATTCAGAACGCAGTAAACGTTCTGGTTGACGAACTTAAAGCAATCAGCAAAAAAGTAGAAACCAAAGAAGCAAAAGCTCAGGTAGCTTCCATTTCTGCAGCTGATGAAGAAATCGGCAATCTGATTGCTGACGCTATGGAAAAAGTTGGCGACGACGGCGTTATTACCGTTGAAGAATCCAAAACCATGGAAACCTGCCTTGAAACCGTTGAAGGCATGCAGTTTGACCGCGGCTACATCAGCCCGTACATGGTAACCGATACCGATAAAATGGAAGCTGTTCTCAGCAACCCGCTGGTACTTATTACCGACCGCAAAATCAATGTAATTCAGGACATTATGCCTGTACTTGAAAAAGTTGTACAAGGCGGCCGTGAACTCCTCATCATCGCTGAAGATGTTGAAGGTGAAGCACTGGCAACCCTCGTTGTAAACAAACTGCGCGGCACCTTCAAAGCAGTTGCCGTTAAAGCTCCTGGCTTCGGCGACCGCCGCAAAGCTATGCTGCAGGATATTGCAATCCTCACCGGCGCAACCGTTATCAGTGAAGAAGTTGGCCGCAAACTCGACAGCGCAACCCTGGAAGACCTTGGCAGCGCAGGCCAGGTTCGCGTAACCAAAGAACTCACCACCATTGTTGACGGCGGCGGCAGCAAAGAAGAAATCGCAGCACGTGTTGCACAAATTCGTGCCCAGATTCCGGAAACCACTTCCGAATTCGACAGAGAAAAACTTCAGGAACGCCTTGCCAAACTTGCCGGCGGCGTAGCAGTAATTAAAGTTGGCGCTGCAACCGAAGTTGAACTGAAAGATAAAAAACTGCGCATTGAAGACGCTCTTAACGCAACCCGCGCAGCAGTTGCCGAAGGTATTGTTGCAGGCGGCGGCACCGCACTTCTGCAAGTACAGCCCGCACTGAACCGCATTAAAGCAACCGGCGACGAAAAAACCGGCGTGGAAATTGTTAAACGCGCTATCGAAGAACCTGTCCGTCAAATTGCTTACAACGCAGGCCTTGAAGGCGCAGTTATTGTAGATACCATTAAACGCAGCCGCAAAGGCTTTGGCTTTAACGCTCTTACCGAAGAATATGTTGACATGATTGAAGCCGGTATCGTTGACCCGACCAAAGTTACCAGAAGCGCACTGCAAAATGCAGCAAGCATTGCCGCTATGATTCTTACTACCGAATCCATCGTTGCCGATAAACCTGCCAAAGAAGCAGCAGCACCGGCAATGCCTATGGGCGGCGGCATGCCCGGCATGATGTAATGACATTTAGCTGAACTTCAGCTAAAATACATCCTTTCAAACTTTTTATAGAACTTCCCCTTACAACAAAACCCCGTGGTTTTTACCGCGGGGTTTTTGCTGTTTATGTGGTTTTAATTTAATGTTTTAAATTTCCCTTATTATCTCCCGTGCTTTGCTGCACAGCAGCGGGTAGCTTACTTTACTGGTAAAAAGGCGCTGGCGCACAATGCTTTCGGCGGTTGTTACGACGGCGACGGCCGGGTCGATAACCGGGATGCCAAGCATGCGGCTTAAAGGCTCTGCCAGCCCTAAGAAGGAAAGGCAGCCTAAAACAATGGCCTCGGTGTGCGTTTCGCGCATCATTTTCTGCCCGCAGGCCAGCAGCTTTTTAAAGGTTGTTTCTCTGTCCGCCCAGGGCGAGATGCCGTTTAAATTAACAGCGGCAATTTGCCCGATGCGTTCCGGGCTGACGCCGAGCGTGCGCAGGAAGAGTTTTTTCTCCGGCAGGCGTGCTTCGTCTGCCAGTATTACGCCGAAGCTGCGGCATACGTTAAGCGCTGCCAGGCAGGAGGCCTGTGCCCCGCCGATAACGGGAATGCGCAATGCTTCGCGGCAGGCGTCGATAACGGGGTCGCTGAAGCAATACAAAACAACGGCGTCAAAACCGGCGTTCTGCCCGTCTGCCGCAAGCTGCACAATTTCAGGTGCGGCAAGCACAACATCAAGGGCAGAGTTAAGCTCTACACCGGAGTTTTGCGGGCACACCATGGCAAGCTGCGTATCGGGAGCCGTATATTCTTCCAGAATGCGGCAGCGCAGAGACATTTCTTCCTGCGTCATGCCGTAATCGGGGTTGATAATTAAAATTTTCATAGGCTGCCTCACGATAAAATGGTGGATAAAAATTTACGCGCGCGTTCTGTTTTGGGGTTCGCAAAAAATTCCTGTGGCGGCGCGCTTTCAATTAAATAGCCTTCGTCCATAAAATGAATAACGTCCGAAACGTCGCGGGCAAAGCCCATTTCGTGCGTTACCAGCACCATGGTAATGCCGGTGTTGGCAAGCCCTTTAATAACGTCAAGCACTTCTTTTACCATTTCCGGGTCGAGCGCGGAGGTAGGTTCGTCCAAAAGCAGCACTTCCGGTTCCATGGCCATGGCGCGGGCAATGGCAACGCGCTGTTTCTGCCCGCCGGAAAGACGGCTGGGGTACTGGCCCGATTTATCGCCAAGGCCTACTTTTTCCAGCAGTTTCTGCGCTTTGGCTTCGGCATCGGCACGGCTCAGCCCGTTAACAACGCGCGGCGCATAAGCCACGTTTTGCAGCGCCGTCATGTTGGCAAACAAATTAAAATGCTGAAAAACCATGCACGCATTTTTGCGGATGCTTTCAATTTTTACTTTGCCGCTTAAAATATCGGTGCCGTCAAAAATAATTTTGCCGCTGTCAGGGCGTTCAAGCAGATTTAAGCAGCGCAGAAGCGTCGATTTGCCGCTGCCAGAAGGGCCGATAATGGTTACAACTTCGCCTTTATTAATGCTGAGCGAAATATCCTTTAAAACTTGCAGCGTGCCGAAACTTTTGGCAAGATGTTCAACTTTAATCACTTACGCGCACCTTCCTTTCAAGGTATGCGCCCAAAAGGTTGAGCAGCATTACCAGCACATAATAAACTGCGGCGGCCACAATAAAGGCTTCAAACGCACGGAAGGTTTTGGCCTGAATTAAATCCGCCCAGCGCAGGGTGTCGGCCACGCCGATAACGGAAACAAGGCTGGAATCCTTCAAAAGCATAATGCTTTCGTTAACGAGCGAGGGCAGTGCGTTTTTAATTGCCTGCGGCAGAATAACGTCAAGAATAAAGCGGTGGGTAGGCACACCCAGCGACATGGAGGCTTCCCACTGACCGCGGTCTACGGAAAGGATGCCGCCGCGCAGTGCTTCGGAGATATAGGCGGCGGAGTTCAGCCCGAAGGAAAGCACGCCTGCTTCCAGTGCGCTGATGGTGTAGCCCGTAAGCTGCGGCGTGGCAAAATAGATGAGCATAAGCTGAACCAGAAGCGGCGTGCCGCGGAAAACGGAGATGTACGCTTTGGCAAGGAAGGAAAACACCTTGTTGTGCGAAAGTGTGATAAGCGCTAAAATAAAGCCCCCCAAAAAGCCGATAAGGGTGGAAAAGAACGTAAATTTAATGGTAATCCATACGGCTGAGGCTAAAAGCGGCAGGTATGGGTCGAGTACGGAAAAATCAAGCATAATGTTGCTCCTTTAAGTTAAAGCCCGGCAGTACAGCGCACTGCCGGGTTGGTTTTATTTTGCAATGTCGAGTTTGGCAATGGCTTCTTCATATTGTTTGGTAGCCGTTTCGCCAAGGTGCTTAACCAAAATTTTGTGCATTTCGCCGTTTTTCTGCATTTCTTTTAAAATGCCGTCTACCGTGGCAACATCTTTAGAGCCCTTCGGCAGCGCAATGGCAAAAGTATCGGCGTAAACAATCGGCAGGTTTAAGGTGTGCATTTCCAGTTTATCGTTCTGGCTGATGAATACGGCGGCCTGTGCTGCGTCAAACAAACCTGCGGCAAGGCGTCCGTTTAAAATGTCCTGCACAACCAGCGGCGTGTTGTCAAGTTCCACAACTTCAATGCCGCCTGCGTCTTTCAGCTCCTGTACATAGGTGGTGCCCATGGAAGCGCCTGCTTTCTGGCCTTTAAGTTTTTCAAAGCTGTCGTAGCCTGCGCCTTTCTGGCAGATAATGGCTTTCATCGGGTAGTAGTAAGGTTCGGTAAAGTCAAGCACTTCTTTGCGCTCGTCCGTGGGGCTGATAGCCGATACAATCATATCGGCGCGGCCGCTTTGCAGGGTGGGCACAAGGGAAGCGAACTTCATGTCGGTGAAGGTAACTTCTTTGCCGAGCTTCTGTCCGATATAACGGGCAATATCAATATCGACGCCGACATAATCATGCGTGCCTTCCTTAACGCTTTCAAACGGCGGGAAGGTGGCGTTGATGGCAATGGTAAGTTTGCCGTTTGCCGCTTCTTTCGGAGCGTCTGCCTTATCGCTGCCGCCGCAGCCGGCTGCTGCCAGTGCAAGCATTGCTGCCGCACCTAAAGCTAATAATTTTTTGGTAAGTTTTTTGCTGAACATTTTTTAAACCCCTCTCATCTTTTTATTTATTGCAGGCGCAAGCGCCTAAATCAGGCAAATTCGGTAAAGCCGTTCTGTGCCAGCACCCAGCGTGCGGCCTGTTCGTCGGTGCAAATCCAGGCGCCGTTGTCTTTGGCGTAGCGTATAAAATCGCGCAGGGAGCGCACATAGCCGGGGCGGCCAATAAACTGCGGGTGCATTACAAAATTCATCATGCGTCCTTCATCGGCAAGCCCGTCAAATTCTTCCATCCAAATGCCGGTCATTTCGCGTCCGCTGCGCAGGTAGTGGTGTTCCGGCGCCTGTATGGTGTACATATCGTAGCTGGTGTCATCCACTATGCCGTCTTTGGGCAGTTCCACAATGGGCACGGTTTTGCCGTTTATTTTGTGCAGGAACGGCCCGTCGTTATCGCGCCAGTTGGAGGAATAAATATATCCCCTGTCCAGCCACAGCTGAAGGTGAAAATCGTATATAAAGCCGTCCGGGGAGCGCTGGCCCACCATCTGCCTGCCGGTAAGGCCTTTAATGATGTTTTCGGCCTTTGCCATCAGCGCGTTTTCTTTTTCGTAAGTATCGTAAACTTCGTGCAGGTAGCCGTGGTAGGCAATTTCGTGCCCGCAGGCGGCAATGCATTTAATAACTTCGGGGTGAAGCTCTGCCGTGTAGGCCGTGGTAAAAAAGGTGGCGTGCTGGTTTTCTTCTTCCAGCATCCGCAAAATGCGGGGAATGCCCTGCTTTACGGAATACAGCCCGCGGCTTAGGTTGGCGGGGTGGTTTTTATTGATTTCGCTGCGCGTAAGCCACAGCGTTTCGGCGTCAATATCGAAAGAAAGCATCAGCGCAAGGCGTTTGTTATTTGGCCACAGCATCGGCGTCAGCCTCCTTTCCGTTTTGCGCCAGCACATAGCGCGCAACTTCTTCGCAGCCGGCAATCCACGCACCGTTTTGGCGCATATAAAGCACAAGGCGCTCCAGCATGCGGATGCGGCTTGAGCGCCCAATCAGCTGCGGGTGCAGCTTAAGGCACATAATTTTGTCGCCCTCGTTTGCCAGTTCGTCAAAGGCATCCTTCCACATATTGTAAACATATTCTGCCGGGTAGCTGCAGGTAATGGTGTGCGCATCGGCGTACGAAAAATAAAAGAACGAAAAATCGTCAAAGCCGGGTTCAGTCGGCAGCTCCACAACAGGGTGCTCACCTTCATGGATATAGGCCCAGTCGCAGTCCTTTAAGGTGCTGCTGTATAAATAACCGCGTTTTTGCATCAGCTTAACGCCGTAAGTCTGCAAGGTATCAAGCGGTGCGCGGTGGCCAACTACTTTTTTGCCGTTGATGGCTTCAAGAATGGCTTCCGCTTTTGCCATATTGGCTTCTTCTTCCTCAAGCGGGATGCCGGGGCGCGCGTCGTGCGCATAGCCGTGGTAGGCAAGCTCGTGCCCTGCGCCGGCAATTTGTTTTACTTCGTCCGCGTATTTTTCGGCAACAATGCCGGGCACAAAAAACGTGGTTTTAATGTTCTGGCGCGCCAGCATGTCAAGGCAGCGCTTTAAGCCTTCGTGCGGCCCGTACTGCCCGCGCGAAATATCCGAAAAGCCGAGCACATTCTGCCCGGTTACGGAATAACGCAGGTATTCGGCGTCAAAATCAAAGGTCAGCAAAACGGCAATGCGCTTGCCGTGCGGCCATTTGATGCCGTCACCGTTTTTTAAGGTAATCAATTTTATTTCCTCCTGCTTGTTACAGGTGCATTTTAAAAACATGCTGCTGTATTTTTATTAATAGTAAAATTATATCACAAGCATTTGCAATAAACAATTTGTTGTACAAATGTTGCAGCAATTTATTTATTTTTTTAATTATGATAAAAAGAAAATGGAATTAAGATACTTTTGTTTTGCATATTTAAGCCCTTCCGCCTAAAATTGGGAATAGAAAAACCCCCGAAGGGTCCAGCTTCGGGGGTTTTCGTTTTTGGGGGTGTCCTTAGACTCCCTTAACCTCATTCTTTGGCTAAATTAATTGTATCACTGTTTTTATATACCGTCAATAAATTGATAACATGGTATTTACAAACTATGTTTCTGCTTCGCTTTTGCAAGCAAATCCTTGCTGAAGCGTTTGATAATTATAACGGAGAGCACGGCGCAGACTATTGCCGTCAGCGGGTAGTTAAGCCATAAGCCGTTCAGCCCGAGCGGGAAAAGCACAATAAGTATCAGCGCGGGCGCGGCAAATGCTGTAACAACGGAAATAACTGAAGCCTGCAAGTATTTGCCAACCGCCGTCATGTAGCTTTCGGTTGCCAGTGAAACCCAGCGTGCCAGATACGCCACTGCAAAGATTGGCACGGCAGCAGCGGCAAGGGTTAAAAGCCCGCTGTCGCCATCGGGCACAAAAAACTGCGTAATTTTAAGTGGAAACAATACCATCACCGCTGCCGATATAAGCGATACGCCGGCCGCCGTTCCGTAGCAGTAGCGCTCGATCTGGCTGATGCGCCGCGAATTGCCTGCGCCCCAGTTGTAGCCAACCGCAGGCTGCAAGGCGTCGCACATGCCGTACAAAAACTGTGTAATAAAGCTGTCGGCATACATTAAAACGCCGTATACCGAAACCGCCGTGGTGCCGCCGAAGCGCAGCAGCAAAAAGTTCATCATTATCGAAGTTAAGCGCCCGGAAACATTGTTTAAAAATATCGGGCAGCCGCATACAAAAATATTGGCAATCATCGCAAGTGAAAAACTGGGGCGGCAGAATTTAAGCTGCAAATATCCCCGCCAAAACGGGTACAACGATACAGCCGCGCCTGCCATCATGGCAAGGCTGGAAGCAAACGCCGCTGCCCAAATGCCCCAGCCGAAAACGGCAAGAAATAAAAATTCCAGCACAAAGCTGATAACCGCCATGCCTATATTAAGAAACATACTGGTGCGTATTTGCCCGCAGATGCGCAGGTAGCTGTCTGCGCCGAAAACAATGGTGGTAACAGGCGCCGTTAATGCATAAACGCGCAGGTAGCTTAACGCCAGCGCGTGCAGCTCGCCTTTTGCGCCCAACAGCGAAAGCAGGTATGGCCCGCCAAAATACAGCAGCGCGCCCACGCCGATACTTGTTAAAAAGGTAAGCACGCAGGCGCAGGTAAAAATATTGTTGGCGGTGTGATTCTTTTTTTCGCCAAGCTTAATGGCGATAGGCACGGAGGAACCGACGCCGATTAAATCGGACAGCGAAAAATTAATGATTACAAACGGCAAAGCAAGGTTCAGCGCGGCAAACGCCGTTTCACCAAGATAGCGGCCTATAAAAATGCCGTCTACCATGTAAAACAGCACCGAAGCCAGCATGCCTACTGCTCCCGGCCCGGCCGTAATTAAAAACAGCCTGCCCGGCGGCATATGCGTAAATAAAAATCTGGTGTTCATAAAAACCTCGCTTAAAGTATGGTAACGGTTTAAAATTTATAAATTTACAATTTTATTATATTATTGCCAAAAGGGCGCGGTCAATCTCCGGCGCGATATTTTACAAAACTGCGTTTAACGCCGCATTGCTCTGTGCTATACTTATTACAGAAGGTTACAAAAGGAGCATCAGCATGAAACAAATAATTTTATCATGCCCAACACTAAAAAAAGAAATACTGCATTTAATTGATGAACTGAATCTCGATACGCCGGTGTATTTTCTGCCGAAGCGCCTGCACAGCAATCCCCAGGAGCTGGCAGAGTATTTGCAGAACACCATCGACAGTTTTGCCAACGTAGACCGCATTTTAATCTGCGTAAGCGGCTGCGGCGGCGGAACGGCAAAGTTAAGGGCAACTACGGCAGAACTTGTAATACCCAAAACGCGCGACTGTGTGGATATTTTGCTTTCCAAAACGGATATTAAAAGCATTAACCGCGCGCCCAAAGGCATTTTTATGACGGAAAGCTGGCTTGATTTTATGCGCAGCGGCAGCCTGAACCTTGAAACGCAGATTGCCGAAAAGGGCGAGGAAGAAGGCAAGGCTTACCTTCGCAAAATGTTTAAAGGCTTTGAGCATTTTTACGTTGTGGATACTGGCACTTACAATACGCAGGCTGTTGTTGACGAACTGAAGCCGCTTGCAGATGTGCTTGACGGCACGATTGAAGTTATAGGCGGCGGTTACAGCATTTTGCGCAAGCTGCTTACGGGCAATATTGACGGCGATTTCCGCGTTATTGCCAAAGAAGGGTAAACAGCCTGTAAACCCTTGCAAAAGCGGGCATTTTGTTTGCTTTTTTACACTTAATATTGTAAAATTAAAAGATAAAGAAAAACGTAAAAAACTTTACAGGAGGATGAAGCCGTTATGAAAACCGACAACCAGGAAATGATTTTAGTAATTGATTTCGGCGGCCAGTACAACCAGCTTATCGCCCGCCGCGTAAGGGAAAGCGGCGTTTACTGCGAAATTGTGTCTTACAGGCAGAGCCTTGAAAAAATTAAAGCCAAAAACCCGAAGGGCATTATTTTTACCGGCGGCCCCAACAGCGCTTATTTAGAGGATTCGCCCACGATTGATGCGGAAATTTACAGCTGGGGCGTGCCTGTTTTAGGCATCTGCTACGGCAGCCAGCTGATGATGCACATGCTGGGCGGGCATGTTTGCAAAGCGCCGGAACGCGAATACGGCAAAACACTGGTTGATTTTGATACGGAAAGCCTTCTTTTTAAAGATATACCGGCCCAAAACGTGTGCTGGATGAGCCACAACGACTACATTGAAACAGCAGCGCCCGGTTTTAAAATTACCGCGCATACCCCCAACTGCCCGGTAGCGGCGGCAGAGGACGTAAGCCGCGGGCTGTACTGCGTGCAGTTCCACCCCGAAGTGCTGCACACCGACAACGGCACCAAAATGCTGAGCAACTTTGTATATAATGTATGCGGCTGCGCCGGAACCTGGAAAATGGACAGCTTTGTAGAAGAAACTGTTAAAGAGCTGAAAGAACGCATCGGCAGCGGCAAAGTGCTGTGCGCATTAAGCGGCGGCGTAGACAGCAGCGTCTGCGCGGCAATGCTGGCCAAAGCCATCGGCAAACAGCTTACTTGCGTATTTGTAGACCACGGCCTGCTGCGCAAAAACGAACGTGAAGAAGTATGCTCCGTATTCGGCGAAGGCGGCCTGTTTGACATTAACTTTGTGTGCGTAGACGCACGCGAACGTTTTTACAGCAAACTGGCAGGCGTAACCGCGCCGGAAGCCAAACGCAAAATTATCGGCGAAGAATTTATCCGCGTGTTTGAAGAAGAAGCCAAAAAAATCGGCGCAGTCGATTATCTGGCACAGGGCACCATTTACCCGGACGTTGTTGAAAGCGGCCTCGGCGGCGAATCGGCAACCATTAAGAGCCACCACAATGTAGGCGGCCTGCCCGATTTTGTAGACTTTAAAGAAATTGTTGAGCCTCTGCGCGATTTGTTTAAGGACGAAGTGCGCCAGTCCGGCAGAGAACTTGGGCTTCCTGAATATCTGGTAACCCGCCAGCCGTTCCCGGGACCGGGGCTTGCTATCCGTATTATCGGCGAAGTAACGGCAGAAAAAGTTGCCATTGTGCAGGATGCCGATTACATTTACCGCGAAGAAGTGGACAAACTGCCGCTGGCAGAGCGCCCCAGCCAGTATTTTGCCGCGCTGACCAACATGCGCAGCGTAGGCGTTATGGGCGACGAACGTACTTACGATTACGCAATTGCCCTGCGTGCCGTAACCACCACCGACTTTATGACGGCGGAAGTTACCATGCTGCCCCCTGCGACAATTACCACCGCAGCCAACAGAATAGTAAACGAAGTAAAACATATCAACCGCGTGCTGTTTGACTACACAACCAAACCGCCCGCAACGATAGAGTTTGAGTGAGAATGAAGGAATAAAAGCTTACAAGTCATAATTAAGACTTGTAAGCTTTTAGTATATATGAAAGAAGGATAAAGATGCTTTATAAATATGAAAATAATACTTTAGAAAAATTGGGATATTATAGCTATTCTTATTTTAAAGGTAAAGAAAAAGATTTAGAGAATTTGTTAGCAGAAAATTTAAATGACTTATATATGGAAGATGCACAGTTAATGCCAATTTTTCAAGAGCGGCAAAGACAAGAAGAACCAGATTTATTAGCAGTTGATAAAAATGGTAATTTAGTTGTTTTTGAATTAAAAAGAGGAGAAGTGAAAGGCGATACAACAATTCAGGTTATGCGTTATACTCAAAATTATGGGCAAAAATCTTATTTTGAATTAAATAAAATTTATAAAAAATATAATTTAACCGGTTTGGAATTAAAGAATGCTCATAAAGAAGCTTTTGGTTTAGATAAAGCACTTGATGAAAGTGAATTTAATAAAAAACAAAAAATGGTAATAGTTGGTAACTCTTTAGATATTTCTTTGATTAACGCAGTTGAATATTGGAAAAATAAAAAGTTGGATATAGATTTTTTACCATATAGGTTTTATAAAATTAATAAAGAAATATATTTTGAGTTTTTTGCCAAACCATATGATTATCATTTGAATGTACTTGATAAAAAAGGAATTATATTTGATACATGTAGTACTCATATTAAAGATGCTGTATGGAAAATGTTTTGTAATAAAAAGATAAGTGCTTATAATAGTGCCAGTAAATTTATAAAAAGCTTTAACAAAGGTGATTATGTTTTTTATTATCATAAAGGGTGGGGTGTTATTGGTGCTGGTATAATAAAAAGTTCTCAACCTAAAGAAATTTTATCAAATGAAGAAATTGAATTATATCATTCAGTAGAATTAATAACACCGGTCATTACTAATGAAAATGAGATAAAGTATATTTCGGCAAGCGAAATTTGTGAGTTATTAGGTAAAAACTTTTATTGGGCATCTACAACTAAAAGACCTTATCTTACAGAAAAAGAATCGAAAATATTAGTAGATGAATTAATTAAAAGGTATAATAAGTAATAGTGAAGATTATTCAACAGGATTTTATTTACAAATATCGAATTTATTTAACATCACCTGCAAAGGAGGCACACCCATGATTGTTACAACTACACAAACTGTTGAAGGCAGGCAGATTTCCGAATATAAGGGCATTGTTTTTGGTGAAGTGGTATCCGGCGTAAATTTTGTTAAGGATTTGTTTTCCGGCATTACGGATATTTTTGGTGGGCGCAGCAGCACTTACGAAAATGAATTGCAGGAAGCGCGCGAAAAAGCTATTGATGAAATGTGCAAGCGTGCCGAAAGATTAGGCGCTAATGCCGTTGTCGGTGTCGATGTTGACTACGAAGTATTAGGCAAAGAAAACGGCATGCTGATGGTAAGCGTCAGCGGCACTGCGGTTAAATTAAAATAATATTTACAGTATGAGCGGTCTATTAGGCCGCTTTTTTTATTCTTGGCTCTGCTTAATATTTATTGCTAACAAAATACGCCTTGTGATAAGATTAGTTTAATAATACATTTATGAGGTTTATTATGGAAATAGGATTGTATGAAGAACTTATCAGTAAAAAACTTAATAAAGCATTGGCGGAGCTTACAGATAACTTCAATGTAGAAAAAGAACAAATTGATAGTGAAGAAGCTGCCGGTATTTTATCTAAATATGTTAAAAAAGTTGTAGAGCAGAGCTTAAATAACATCAGTGAAAGCGATGATAGCCTGGCAAATCAAATTGAACTTGTTAATAAAATAATTGGTGCAATTAAGGAAAATACAAGTGAAGGTGTTGCCGATGATTTAGAAATTGCCGAAGATAAGCAATTGCTTTCTGTAACGAATAAAACTAATACTATACAAGCTATTAATGATAAGGTTAAACCAATTAGACCTGTTACTTCTATTGCACAAAGTTCGCTTTTTACTGGTGCGGTGCACGAACCGCAAATGTTCAGTGAGTTGAAAAAAGAAATTTTTTCGTGTAACTGTATTGATATGTTGGTTTCGTTTATAAAATGGAGCGGTTTACGACTTTTAATGGAAGCACTAACGGAATTTACTAATAACGGTGGCAAGCTGCGCATTATTACAACTTCTTATATGGGCGCAACAGATATTAAAGCTATCAGCGAGTTAGCAAAGCTAAAAAATACGAAAATTAAAGTTTCTTACGATACCAAAAGAACGCGTTTACATGCTAAAGCATATATTTTTTATCGCGAAACAGGCTTTACAACGGCGTATATTGGTTCATCTAATCTTTCTAATGTAGCAATTTCAAGTGGATTAGAGTGGAATATAAAAATAACTCGCCAAGACCAGCCTGAAGTTTTGCAAAAGGTTGCTGCAACTTTTGATAGTTACTGGAGCTCTAATGAGTTTGAAATGTATGATGATACACAAAAGCCACGTTTAGCCAAAGCGTTACAGCTTGAAAAAACGCATACAGAAGATAATAGCTTTTTTGCGGTTGATATTAATCCGTATCCATATCAGCAAGAGATTTTAGATAAATTAGAAGCAGAACGAACCATTCGTAATAATTATAAAAATTTAATTGTTGCAGCAACCGGCACAGGCAAAACTATTATTTCTGCGCTCGATTATAAGCACAAGTGTAGCAAAAATAGCAAACCTAAATTGCTGTTTGTTGCGCACCGCAAGGAAATTTTGGAGCAGAGCATTAAAACTTTTCGTATGGTTTTGCGTGATGCCAATTTTGGTGATTTATTTGTTGGCGATACATCGCCGCAAAGTTTTGAACATCTTTTTGTATCGGTACAAACCTTTAATGCCAAAAGTTTAGAAAAGCACCTTACGCCGGATTTTTACGATTATATTATTATCGACGAAGTTCATCATGCACCGGCAGAAACCTATAAAAATATTTTAGGGCATTTTACGCCTAAATTTTTGTTAGGGTTAACAGCTACACCGGAACGCATGGATGGCAAGAGCATTATGCCTTATTTTAACAATAAAATAACTGCGGAAATTCGCTTGCCGGAAGCTATTGAACGTAAACTGTTATGCCCGTTTCAATATTTTGGCGTTACTGATAATATAGATTTAAGTAATTTGCGTTGGGAACGTGGCGGTTATAATCGTGAAGAACTTTCTAAAATTTACACAAGACAAGATGTAGAAGCAATTACACGTGCCTCATTAATTGTACAAGCTGTTGATAAATATGTTACGGACATTAACGAAGTTAAAGGTTTAGGCTTTTGCGTAAGTAAGGAACATGCTCGCTTTATGACAGATTACTTTAATAGATGTAATATTCCTTCGCTTTGCCTTACCGGCGATAGCCCAAAAGAAGAACGCGATAGTGCTAAATTAAAATTAATTAATGGCGATTTACGCTTCATTTTTGTTGTTGACCTCTATAATGAAGGCGTAGATATTGTTGATGTTAACACTATTTTATTTTTGCGCCCGACAGAATCTTTAACTATCTTTTTGCAGCAACTTGGGCGTGGTTTACGGTTGGCAGATGGCAAAGAGTGTTTAACGGTTCTTGATTTTATTGGGCAAGCAAATAAAAAATATGATTTTGAAAGCAAGTTTAAAGCCTTATTAGGCAATACCGATAGAAATATTAGTAACGAAATAAAAAACGGTTTTATATCTGCGCCGAAAGGCTGCTATATTCAGCTTGAGAAAAAAGCGCAGGAATATGTGTTAGAAAATATACGTACAGGCTTTGACCGCAGAGATGGCTTAATTGCACGTATTGCAAGTTTTACCGAAGATACAGGCAAGCCTTTAACATTAACAAATTTTGTAGAGCATTATGAACTTAATTTACAAGCCATTTATAAAAAGGGCTGTTCTTTTGCAAGGTTATGTGTTATGGCCGGTAAACGTGAAGATTTTAGCGAAGAATTAGAATCGGACAAGTTTACCAAAGCATTAGCACGTGTTGCATTAATAGATTCTCGCCATTGGATTGAGTTTATATTAAATAGCTTTGCAAATTTGGAAAATTTAAAACCTGAAAATTTATCGTTGATGGAAAAGCGAATGTTACGCATGTTGCAATTTACCATTTGGCAAAAAGATTACCAAGACTGCGGCTTTAGTGATGAACTTGATGGTTTACGCAAAATAAAAGGTTGTAAAGTTTTATATGATGAATTAATAGAAGTATTAAAATACAGTTATAACAAAATAGATTTTATTGATAAAGCGCCAATGCTTGATTTTGATTGCCCCTTAAACGTATATTGCAATTATTCGCGAGACCAAATTTTTGCTGCACTTGATGTTAACAATCCTTTATCTATTCGTGAAGGCGTAAAATTTGTAGCTGATAAAAAGTTAGATGTACTTTTAAATACGTTAAATAAATCAAGTAAGCAATATTCGCCAACAACAATGTATAATGATTATTCTATTAATGAATGGTTATTTCATTGGCAAAGCCAAAGCACAACAAGTGCGGAATCGCCTACGGGTCAAAGATATATTAATCATAAAAAGTTAGGTAGTAAGGTTTTGCTTTTTGTACGTGAAAATAAAAAAGATATGTACGGAAACGCAGAGACATATACTTTTTTGGGTACAGTTAATTATGTTAGACATGATGGCAGTAATCCAATGAATATTATTTGGAAACTTGATAACCCTATACCGGCCAAATTTTTAAAGAAAACTAACAAACTTGTTATTTAAGTACTGGTTTTTTAATTTGTAAATTTTAATTTTTTATATTTCCCAACCTTTCTCAAATATTTTACAAAATAACTGTTAAAGTGTGTTTATTGTAACATTATTTCATATTGACTTAAAAACAAATAATAATTATAATTGATTACATAAGATTTATCGCAAAAACAGTGATCTCTTAAAATAAGATAGAAGGTTAGGTATTGAAAAATGGAAAATTTACAGAAAGAATACGGACTTTACATTAACGGTAAGTGGCAGCCTGCATCCGACGGCGCCACCTTTAAAACTTACAGCCCTGCTACCGGCGAAGAACTGGCAGTTTGCGCCGAAGCAACGCGCGAGGATGTTGACGCTGCGGTAAAAGCTGCGCACGCTGCGTGGGAAAGCTGGAAGAACACTACTCCTGTTGAAAGAGCGGTTATTTTAAACAAAATTGCCGATATTATCGACGCCAACGCACAGCACCTTGCAGAAGTTGAATCGCTGGACAACGGCAAACCCATCCGCGAAACCAGCATGATTGATATTCCGATGAGTGCAGACCATTTCCGCTATTTTGCGGCCGCCATCCGCACGGAAGAAGGCACTGCAACCATGCTGGACAACAACACTTTAAGCCTCGTCCTGCACGAGCCTATCGGCGTAGTGGGGCAGATTATTCCGTGGAACTTCCCGTTCCTCATGGCAGCGTGGAAGCTGGCTCCGGCACTGGCCGCGGGTGACTGCATTGTGCTTAAACCTTCCAGCACTACCAGCCTGAGCGTTTTGGAGCTTGTACGTTTAATTGAAGGCGTGCTGCCGGCAGGCGTACTTAACGTAATTACCGGCAAGGGCAGCAAGTCCGGCCAGTATGTTTTGGAACACCCCGGTTTTGCCAAACTTGCCTTCACCGGTTCTACCGAAGTTGGCCGCGGCGTGGCACAGGCTGCCGCCGATAAATTAATTCCGGCTACTTTGGAGCTTGGCGGCAAATCGGCCAACATTTATTTTGATGACTGCAACTGGGATTTGGCTATGGAAGGCCTGCTTCTTGGCATTTTGTTCAACCAGGGCCAGGTTTGCTGCGCAGGCTCGCGCGTGTTTGTACACGAAAAAATTTACGATAAATTTGTTGAAGAAGCGGTTAAACGCTTTAACGCCGTAAAAGTTGGCAACCCGCTCGACCCGGCAACGCAGATGGGCTCGCAGATTGACGCCAAACAGGTTGCCAAAATTGCCAGCTACATTGATATTGCCAAAGCAGAAGGCGCTACCATTGCCTGCGGCGGACATAAGCTTACGGAAAACGGGCTTGATAAGGGCAACTTTTTTGCGCCGACGCTGATTACCAATGTTACCAACGATATGCGCGTGGCACGCGAAGAAATCTTCGGGCCTGTTGCTGTGGTTATTAAGTTTAAGGACGAAGCCGAAGTTGTTAAAATGGCAAACGACAGCAATTACGGCCTTGGCGGCGCCGTATGGACGCAGGATATTAACCGCGCCATCCGTGTGGCAAAAGCCGTGCAGACGGGCAGAATGTGGGTTAACACCTACAACGCTATTCCGGCAGGCGCACCGTTCGGCGGTTATAAAGAATCGGGCATTGGCCGCGAAACGCATAAAGTAATGCTGGAGCATTACAGCCAGACCAAAAATATTATGATTAACCTTGGTGAAAAGCCTTTGGGATTGTATTGACAACCGCTCTTTACAATGTTAAACTTTTAGTAATTACAAATTTGCAGCTGATGATAAGGAAAAGTACCTTTAAAAGGCAGCCTAAAGCGAGCCGGTGGCGGTGAAAGTCCGGCGGCGGGCATTAAAGGGAATGGGCCTTGGAGGCGCACTGCGAGCCGCAAGGGGTAGCAGCGCCGGGAATGCTTTGCCCGTTACCATAAAAGCGGATATCGGCATCGGCCCGTATCTTTTAAGCGGACTTATTTAAGTCAAGCAGGGTGGCACCGCGAAAGTTTACAGCCTTTCGTCCCTACAGGGATGGAAGGCTTTTTTATTTACCTGTTAAGGAGTGAGCGGCATGGAAGCAGCAGAAAAAGAAAAAAAAATAGTAACATTAACGGAGGTTAAACCAACGCAGGACGGTTACCGCTGGGTAGCGATAACGGCAATGCTTCTGGCAATAGGCATTATTCTGCATACCGTAAGCCCAAATGTTGGCGGCGTTACGCCGAACTGGACCATTGCCATGTATTCCATTGTAATTAACCTTACCAACCCTTCGCTGCCGCAGGCACTGGGCATTGGTTTTATTTCCGGCATGACGCTTGTGCCGTCTTCCAAATCGGCCTTTCCGCTGGGCAACCTTGCCAGCGAGGTTTGCGGCGCGGTGGTGTGCTGCCTCCTGGTTAAGGCCATGCTTGCCGTTAAACTTGAAAAATGGCGCCTGCGCCCGTTTATTGCCGGCCTTGTGGCAACAATGGTGAGCGGCGGCGTGTTTACCTTTATTTTAAAAATAGTTTTGGGGCTGCCCTTCAGCGTATGGCTGTATGCCATGCTGCCGGTGGTAGCGGTAATAGGCGTGCTTAACGGCAGCATTACCTTTTTGCTGTACGGGCCGGTGCGCAGGCTGTTTTTTGTGCAGGAGGAAGATAATTGATGGAAACGGTTGCGGAATTAAAGCATTTTTATTTTGCTTACAAAAAGAATAACCTTGTGCTGCACGATATTGATTTTAAAATAGAAAAAGGCTCTTTTACCGTTATTGCAGGGCCGAGCGGCAGCGGCAAAACAACGCTGTGCAAGGCCATGGCGGGCATTGTGCCGTTTTATATGGGCGGCGCGTACAGCGGCGAAGTAATGGTGCTGGGCGAAAGCACCAAAGGCAAAAAGGTATCGGATATTGCCATGCGCCTGGGGCTGATGCTGGAGGATTACGAAAGCCAGCTTGTTTCCCTTACTGCGGGCGAGGAGGTTGCCTTCAGCCTGTTAAACCACGGCTTTAAGCCGGAAGAAGTTGAAGAACGCACGCGCAGGGCGCTTGAAGATGTAGGCCTGCCGGGGCGCGAAAGTTATCAGCTGGACGAACTCAGCGGCGGGCAGCGCCAGAGGTTGCTTTTGGCTTCGGTTTTGGCGGTGCATCCGGAAATTATTGTTTTGGACGAGCCAGTATCGGCTATGGACCCGGACGGCGCCAATTCGCTGTACAAGCTGCTTTACAAAATACATAAGGAATACGGCACAACCATTGTGGTGGTAGAACACCGCATTGACTATCTGCTGCCGTATATGACGGATTTAGTTGTACTTAAAAAAGGACGCCTTGTGGCGGCCGATAAGTTTGAAAACGCCGCCCGCGTTATGTATAAGGATGAAACCCTGCGGCATTTTGTGCCGGCGCTGTGGCGCATTAAGCTGGGGCTTGAAGAAAAATTCGGCGTAAGCCTTGGTAATTGGCGTACGGAAGAAGAAGCCGTTGCGGAATTAAAGGCAAAAGGTTTTACAGGGGGTGAGGCGTAATGCTGGAGGCAAAAGAGGTTAATTTTGCGTATCTGCGCGGGCAGCCGGTGCTGAACGACATTGACATTAAAATTGAAAGCGGCGAATTCGTGGCGCTTTTGGGGCACAACGGCAGCGGCAAAACAACGCTGAGCCGCCTGTTCATGGCGCTTATTCATCCGCGCAGCGGGCAGGTGCTGGTGGACGGCACGGACATTGCCGCCATGGAGCCCGCCGATTTGGCAGATAAAATAGGCTATGTGTTCCAGAACCCGGATTTGCAGATTTTGGAGGACACGGTTTTTGACGAAGTGGCATACGGCCCGCGTGCCAAAAAATTGAGCGAGGACAAGGTTAAACGCCAGGTGGAAACCGCGCTTGCCGCAACGGGCCTTACGGATTTGGCAGACGCTTACCCGCGCCTTTTAAGCTTTGGGCAAAAGCGCCGCTTGGGTGTGGCGGCGGCACTGGCCTTAAACCCGCGCACTCTTATTCTGGACGAGATAACCAACGGGCAGGACGCAGTGGAAAAAGAGCGCATGATGAGTTATTTAAAGGCGCTTAATGAAGAAAACGGCATTACGGTAGTGCTTATTTCGCACGATATGGATACCGTGCGCCGCTATGCGCAGCGCACCATTGTGCTGCATAATGGGCATTTGGTGTTTGACGGTACGCCCGCAAAGCTGTTTGACGGCAGCATTAACGTAGAGCGCTGGGGGCTGCGCTGCCCTACGGCAACGGCAGTTGGCAACGCGCTGGGCATTACGGCAACCAGCCCGGAGGATTTTTGCAGCAGCATTAGCATGAAAGGAGAGCGGCAGGCATGAAAATATCGGCATTTACGCAGATTATAGTAACAGTAGCCGTAACGGCATGGGTATTTATTTTGCCGGTAATGGCTGTTGCCACCATTTTAGTGCTGGAACTGGCGCTGCTTCTTTCCATTAAGCACGACCGCATGACGATGGCTGCAATAGGCGGCCTGGCGGTATTTACCGGGCTGATGGTGCTTTTGCAGCTTCTGTTCGGTTCGCCGCTTGAAATTGCACTGGTCGGCGGCCTGCGCATGCTGGTTATGACCATGGCCTTTTTGTGCATGCTGGCAGCAACACGCATACAGGATATTGCCCAGGCACTGGTAACAAAATTCCACCTGCCGTGCGAATATGCTTTTATGCTGACAACGGCACTGCGCTTTGTGCCTAATTTTCTGGCAGACAGCACCATTACTTTGGACGCGCAAAGCTGCCGTGGCTATTCCAACCGCGGCAACGCGATTAAAAGGCTGATGTCCTACGTTGTAGTTATCCGCCCGCTGGTAATGCGCGCCGTAGCCAAAAGCGAAACGCTGGCGCTTAGCATGGAGCTGAAGGGCTTTGGCGCCAACACCTATAAAAACATGCCGCAGCAAAAGCTCGGCCTTGCCGATTACGTTGTGCTGCTGGCGGTAATTGCGCTCAGTACGTACCCCTTCTGGCAGGAATACGTAAAAATATAAAAAGCGCCTGCATTGGCAGACGCTGAAGCTGATGTAAGTTTTCTGTTTGATATATAGCGGGATAAGCTGGTGCTGGTGCGCCGGTTATCTTTGCATAATTAAAAATTGAGTAAAGGGCTGCCCGCAAGCGCCGGGCGGCTTTATTTTTTAGCAGGCTTATTTTCCTCGCCCCATGTGCAAAGCTGGTCGAGTATCGGCATCAGTGATTTGCCGCGCTCCGACAGGCTGTATTCCACTTTGGGCGGAATCTGCGGATATTCGGTGCGGATAATGAGCCTGTCTTTTTCCAGCTCTTTCAGCGACAGGCTGAGTGTTTTGTGCGAAATGCTGCGGATGTAACGTTTAAGTTCGCTGTAACGCACTACGCCAAACTCCATCAGGCAGTACAGAATAACCATTTTGTATTTGCCGTTAATCAGCGACAGCGTGTAGCTGAAGCCGGTATCTTCAAAATTTGCCTTTTCGATATAATTCTTAATCATTATACTCTCCTTTTGGTTAGTATCTGACAAAAATGTGCGTACTTCATCTTGGGTTTATATATTGCTATAATTATAGCAGAAAGACGGAGGTGGAGCAAATGGCTAAAAAAATAGTTGTTTTAAACGGCAGCCCGCGCGCAAACGGCAACACAAAAGAACTGGTAAAGGCTTTTGTTAAAGGTGCTGAAAGTGCGGGCAACACCGTACAGGTTTTTGATTTGCAGAAAATGAATATTCACGGCTGCCTTGGCTGCTGCATGGGAGGCAAAGATGAAGCAAGCCCCTGCGTGCAGAAGGACGATATGGCTTTAATTTACCCGGCTTACCGCGAGGCGGATGTGGTTGTGCTGGCGTCGCCGATGTAATACTGGGGCGTAAGCGGACAGCTTAAATGCGCGTTTGACCGCCTGTTTGCGGTAGCAGAATGTATGCCCGGCTATGCCAATCCCATTAAGGAGTGCGCGCTTTTAATGGCGGCAGAGGGTGATACGGCTGATAATTTTGCTCCGGTAAAAGCCTTTTACGAAGGCCTGGCAGGGCATCTTGGATGGAAAAACCGCGGCATTGTTTACGCAGGCGGCAATTTTGCGGCGGGCGATATTTTAAATAAACCGGCGCAGCTTGCCGAAGCGGAAAAGCTGGGCACGGAAATTTAACTAAAAGCAAAACTTATAAATCTCCGCAGAATATAACTGCGGGGATTTTTTTACCCTTTAACCATGCTTCACCTTGCTTAACGCCTTTATTTTAAGTACAATAAAATTATAAATGCGTATGTGAGGGGGAATGCAAGTGGAACTGCGTATTTTAAAATATTTTTTAACGGTGGCTCGCGAAGAAAACATTACCAGAGCGGCTAATCTGCTGCATGTAACGCAGCCTACGCTGAGCCGCCAGTTAATGCAGCTGGAGGACGAGCTGGGCGTAAAACTGTTTTGCCGCAGCAAGCACCGCATAACGCTTACCGACGAAGGCCTGCTTTTAAAGCGCCGCGCGCAGGAAATTACCGAGCTTGCCGAGCGTACAACCCGCGAAGTATCGCGCAGCAGCGAAAATTTAATGGGCGAAATCGCAATAGGCTGCGCCGAAGCAAGCAGTATTTCCGTATTGGTGGGTTTGATGAATTATTTCCGGCAGAAATATCCGCTGGTGCATTATACGCTTTATTCCGGCATTGCCGATGATATTAAAGAACGCATTGAAAACGGGCTTTTGGATATAGCTTTTTTAACAGAGCCCGTGGATATTTCCAAATACGGCTTTGTGCGCCTGCCGCATAAGGAAGAATGGGGCGTTTTAATAAGAAAAGATTCGCCGCTGGCAGAAAAACAGGCAGTGATGCCGCAGGATTTACTGGGCATTCCGCTGTTAATGCCCAAGCGCGACCTGGTTAAAAACGAACTTGCCAGCTGGTTTGGCAGTTTAAATGACAGAATGGATTTTGCCGTTAATTACACAATGCTGATGAATGCGGCCGTAATGGTGCACAGCGGCTTTGGTGCGGCGCTTTGCCTTAACATGGGCACCGATTTTTACGACGATTTGCGTTTTGTGCCGCTTGCGCCGCCGCTTGCAACAGGCTGCGTGCTGGCGTGGAAAAAGAGCCAGCGGCAGGCACCGGCGGTGGAGGAGTTTATCAGCTCGGCGCATTCATACGTTTTGGGCATTTCCGGCAATTAAATATAGGTATTAGCTTATTTAAAGCGGCCATATTACAATGTAGGTGTAAGAAATTTGCACCTGCATTTTTTATTGCATAAAAAGCTTAAGGAGGGGAATGATATGCAGGAAATGACTCGCAGAGATTTTTTAAAGGGCGCGGCCATGGCAGGCGGCGCGGTAATGCTGGGCGGGCTGCATGGCCTTGGCAGGGTGCAGGCTGCCGGGGCAGATGCCAAAGTACCGGAATTTGACCCGCTGCTTGACGGCGTATGCGATATTCATATGCATCTGGCGCCGGACGTTAAAGAGCGCTGCACGGACGAATACACTTTTGCGCGCAATGCGCAGGCGGCTGGGTACCGTGCGGTGATGTACAAAACCAACGAATGGAGCTGCCACGACAGGGCTTATTTAATCCGCCAGGCGCTACCCGGTTTTGAAGTTTTTGGCAGCTTTTGCATGAACTTTACTTACGGCGACAAAATAAATGTATATGCAGCCAAAATGGCGGCGGCCACAACGGGCAGGCTGTGCCGCTGCATCTGGATGCCGACGCAGGCAGCCGTTTACCAGTTTGCAAAGTTCGGCCAGCCGGGCAGGGGCATACCTGTAACAGGGCGCAACGGCAAACTGCTGCCGGAGGTTGTGCAGGTAATGGAAATCTGCGCCGAAAACGGCATGATTTTTGCAACCGGCCATTCCGCTCCGGAAGAAAGCATTTTAATGGCGCAGAAGGCGCATGAAATGGGCTTTAAGAAACTGGTTATCACTCATCCCAACACAACTATCTGGCAAATGACGGCAGACCAGATTAAACGCTGCGCTGATTACGGCGCTTACATTGAATACTGTTACCTTGGCAGGCTGTGGGGCGCAGGCAGCGCCATGCCGGAATATCCGCGCCAGACAGGCGAAGAATTTTTAAACTATGTGCGCCTCGTGCCGGAACGCAGCTTTATTACAACCGACCTTGGGCAGCCGGGCATGCCCGACCCCATTGACGGCATGCGCACCTGCATTAAAGAGCTGCAAAGCGCAGGAGTGCCGCAGCGTACGATTGATATTTTGGTACGCAAAAACCCGGCGTACTTACTTGGACTGGAGGGATGACTTATGGGCATGACGCGCAGGGAATTTTTAAAAAATGCCGCTATGGCAGTAGCAGCAGGGGCTATGATGCAGCCGGATAAACTGCTTGCGCCCAAAAAGGCAGAGGCCAACGAACCGGGCAGCCCTAAAAACATTTTAAACTACAACCCCAACATGCAGTACCGCCCCATGGGCAGAACCGGCGTTGACGTATCGGCACTGGGTTTTGGCATGCTGCGCCTGCCGATGCTGGCGGACGGAAAAACGGTTGACATGGACCAGACCGTGCGCATGGTGCGCCGCGCCATTGAAGGCGGCGTAAACTATATCGACACCGGCTATGTATACCTTGGCGGCCAGAGCCAGATTGCAGTTGGCAAAGCGCTGGCAGGCGGATTGCGCGACCGCGTGTATGTTACCAATAAAGCGCCGTGGTGGATTATGGAACGCCCCGAAGATTTTGAGCGGATGTTTGACGAATCGCGCAAGGCGATGAATACCGATGTAATTGATTTTTACCATATCCATATGATTATGCACCGCGGCTGGAAAGAAAAGGTTATTCCCTTCCGCCTTATTGAAAAGATTGAAAAATTAAAGGCGCAGGGCAAAATCCGTTTCAGCGGGTTTTCGTTCCACGACAGGCTGGAGCTGTTTAAAGAAGTGGTGGAAGCCAACCCTAACTGGGATTTTTGCCTCATTCAGCATAACTATCTTGATTACGAATACGAAGCGGGCGTGCTGGGGCCTAAATATGCAGCGGCCAACGGCATGGGGCTTGCTGTTATGAAGCCTGCACGTACCGGCTTTTTGGCAAACCTGCCGGATGTAATGCGCAAAGCACTGGCTTCTACCGGCGTGCATAAGCCGGATAACGAATGGGCGCTTGATTACCTGTGGGATATTCCGGAAGTAAGCGTTGCCGTCAGCGGCATGGGCAGCATGAAGGACGTGGAAGAAAACCTTAAATACGCAGCCAAAGCCAAGCCCAACATGCTTACACCGGCAGAACGCGAAGCACTGGGCAATGCCATCCGCGCTTACCGCGAAGCACCAGGCCATGTGGACTGCACCGGCTGCTACAAGTGCATACCCTGCCCGAATAACGTGGCAATCGGCTACATTTTTGCCTACGTTTACAATAATTACCTGCTGCACAAAAATATGGACAAAGCACTTTTTGACTACACCGTTTCCATGTCGCCCATTCAGCGTGGCGCACCGGCAAGCGCCTGCAACGGCTGCGGCCAGTGCCTTGCAAAATGCCCGCAGGGGCTTAACGTGCCGGAGCAGCTTAAAAAAGTGGCCGAAACCTTCGGCTTTTAACAGGTGATTACATGACTATTTACGAAGCTAGTGAACGCTACAACATACCGCTGGAAATTCTGCGCGAGTATGAAAGCTGGGGGCTGTGCGGCGCGGTTAAAAAAGTAATGGGCTCGTGGCAGTACGACGACAGCGATTTGGAACGCCTGAGCCTGATTATGACGCTGCATGATATTGGCTTTGCCAGTGATGAAATTGAAAATTACATGAAGCTTTTGGAAAAAGGGCAGGAAACCGGCACCGAGCGCATGCGCATACTTATTAAAAAGCATAACGCCATGCTGGATGAAATACATTTCCGCGAAAAGCAGCTTGACCGCCTTAATTACCTGCGTTACGAAATACAAAAGAAAAACAGCAGCAGGGATTAATGCTCCGAAGCTGTAAAAACCTGCCGTAAGCTGCGGCTTTTAATAAAAAATCTCCGTTTAACAAAGCGTTAAGCGGAGATTTTTGTTTATAAGATTTATTTAAAATAACGGCGCGTTTTATTCTTCCTGCTTTTCAAAGCCGGTAAAATCAATTATTTTATGATGGTAAGCGGCATCAAAATACGGCAGCGCATCGGTTAAATATTTAACGGTTTTTTGCCAAAATTCTGTTCCGCCGTTGTGCGGAAAAGCAACTTCAATAAGATAAATGTCGTTGTCTTTGCTCCTTGCGTAAACGGAGCAGCGGATAAACCAGTACGCATCGGCGTTGTTGGGGTTTTGCTGCCACAGGATAATGAGCTGTTCCGGCTCGGTTGTAAGGCTGCGCAGCGCTTTTTCAACCTGCCCGTAAGCAGGCGTGGGGGTGTCCTCGCTGTTTAAACGGCTACGGATAGTCAGTATCCAGTCGAACGTGGTGCTTGGCTGGGGCAGCTGCGGCGCTTCTTTTTTATCGCTGCTGAACATGGATTGCAGGCGCAGCAAGCCGCGCAGCACGGTTTCGGTTTTGTCGCGGCGCACCCATTTGCCAAAAAAGTTCTTTTTGTAATGGCTTAATTCCTCCTGCGCTTCCGGAAGGTCCTTGGCTTTTTGCAGGTAGCTAACGCCTTTGGCGATGTCCTCCGGACCGCCCTCGCCGTTGCAGTACAGCCAGCCCAGCAGAAAAAACGCATCCTGGCAGTCCCAATCCACCGCTTCTAAATACTTGCGCGCCAGCACATAGTCCCGTTCCGTGCCCTCTCCGTAGGTATAGCAGTAACCCAGGTAATACGCGCCCCAGTTGCCGGTTTTGCCGCTGTCGTCCGCCCATTTCAGCAGGCGGAAGGCTTTGTCGTAATCCTGTTCCACGCCGCGACCGTCAAAATACATCGCGCCCAGGCGGTTGTAGCAGCCCGCCTTAACGGGAATGTTGGAGTCGATAGCTTTTTGGTAATACTCTGCGGCTTTCGCATCGTCGTGCGGTGCGGCAACGCCGTTTTCGTAATAATTGCCCACAAAAAAGTAAGCGCGCGGTTCACCGGCCTCCGCTGCCTTGCAGAACAGGGGAAAGGCTTCCTCGTGTTTATCTTCATCGAACAAATCGCAAGCGTAAAAATACTGGTAGTTGGGGTAGCCCTTGGCGGCGTAAATGCGGTCCAGCTCTTTGTCTTTTTCCGGCTGCGGCGGCAGTACGCCTTCAATACCGTCGATGTACATCAGCATAAGGTTCGCACCAGCGGTTGCCACGCCGCCGTCAAGCGCGCTTTTGTACCAGTATTCGCATTTCAGCATATTTTCGTGAATGAAGCTTTCAAAAGCCTCGTCGCTGTCAAAATCCTCGGGGTTGATGTCTTCTATCATTAAAAAATCGTACCAGTAATAAACGTTGCCAATAACCATCTGGCAAAAGGCATCGCCTGCTTCCGCCTTTTCTAAAATAATATCGTAGGCGGTTTTTAAGCTTGCCAGCGGCATGGCTTCTTGCAGCTCTTTATTCATCACGCCGCAGCGCATAGCGATAAGCATTCCCAGCGCACTGCCCATCATTACCGATTGGTATATCAGCTCGTCCGCGGCGTCTTCGTCTACCGGAAAATCATGCCCCAGCCAGGTGTATTCCTGCCCGTACAGACAGCGCGCCAGCAGGCAGTAAGCGTCGGCGTCGCCCTCGCGGCATGCCTCCTGCAATAGGCGGAATCCCTCCTGCCCGCGCTGTGCGCCAAGGTCGTAATAAATATAGCGTATCGCTGTTTCTACTTTATCGCTGAAAAAACGTCCCATCTTTTTCCGCCTTTCATTTCTGTTCTGCGTACATTTCTGCTTTTTTTTGGCTGTTGCTGAACTTTGCTTTAAGTGTAGCACTGCGCCTGGCAATTTACAATTGGTTTATAGCGAGCAGTATGTAAAATTTAAAAGCACCGCTCTGCAAAGGGAACGATGCTTTTGATATGGTCATTTTTAAATTTACGTTTAAATCATTCTGCCAGTTTTTCTGCGCTGAAGGCATACACACGCTGCCAGAAAATTTTGCTCTGCCCGGCTTCTGGCGCGGCAATTTCAAAAGCGTGGTATAAGCCGGGAATTACGTGCAGCTCGGTATCGACATTTGCTTCCGTAAGTTTTGCGGCGTAGTCAATGTCTTCATTAACAAATAAGTCAAGCCCGCCGACATAAATAAACGCAGGCGGCAGCTTAGAAAAATCTTCTGCAAAGGTGGGCGAATAATAACCCAGCATTTTGCCGCTGAGCTTTTGCCCGCCGCGCAGAACCTCCCACGCATACTTGTTGCTGCTGCGCGGCCAGCAAATATAACCGGTCTGCTGCGTATGGTAGGGCGAATTTTCTGTTGCGGTGCGGTAATCAAGCATCGGGTAAATTAAAACCTGCCCCTTAATGGGGATGTTGGCGTTATCGCGGTTGTACAGTGCAAGGCTTGCGGCAAGGTTGCCCCCGGCGCTGTCACCCATTAAAATAATTCGTCCGGCATCAAGGCCGAGTTTGTCTGCGTTTTCTTTAACGTACATTAAACCGCTGTAGGCGTCCTCGAGTGCCGCAGGAAAGGGCGCTTCTACCGAAAGGCGGTAGCGCGGCGTAATAACGGCAGCGTTTAAGGCGTTGGCAATATTCTGGTAGCGTTCGCGGTCGTCAAGCGAAATTCTGAACAAATAACCGCCGCCGTGGGCGTAGTACACTACGGGCAGTTTGGCGTTGCTGCTTTGGGCAGGTCGGTAAATATAAAGCGGCACATCCGCTGCGCCGTAAAGGCTTTTGGCGTTAACGGTTTCAAAGGTAATGCTGCTTTGGGCAGGAACATAGTTTTTTACGCGCCGCTCTACGTCCTGCGGCGATGTGGCTTCAATAAGATAACCTTCTGCCGCCGCACGGTATTCCGGCTGCACGCGGTCGATATAGGGTATTTCCGCTGCCAGTGCGGAAGCGGCTATGTTAAAGGCCAAAAGGCAAAGGGCAATAAATTTTTTCATAGGGTCACCAGCTTATTTTAAATTTTTGCCGCTGAGCGTTACTGCCTGCGGCTTGTTGACGATAAGAACTTTATCCGTAACCATTGTTTGTACGGCTTTATTATATTCCTGAAAATACGGCCCGTCAATGTGGGCGCGGTAAGCGGTGTCGTCGGCATACAGTTCCAGCAGGTGGAATACGTTGGGGCGTGCGGTTTCTGTTGTTGCAAGCAGTGCCAGTACGCCTTCTTCGCTGGCAACGGCGCTTTGCATTTCTTTGGCAAGCACTTTTTTGTAAGCATCAAGCTGCGCCGGGTCGATAACAAGCAGTGCCATGCGTGCCTTATCGGCAGTGCCGCTTAATTTGCTTTGCAGGTTAAAGGCGTCTGCGGCAAGTGTTTTATGTACCTGCGCCAGTTTAAGCGCCTGTGCGGCGGCTGTTTTTACGCTGGCGCTATTTTGTGCGGAATTAAAAGCGTTTTCGTCCGTATAAATTTCCAAGTAGCGCATTACGCCATTTTCATCCTCACCGCCGTAAACAGCCAGCACGCCTTCGCTGTTTTGCAGTGCTGTGTTAAGTGCGGCAACGGCTGCGCGCAGGGAGTTTTCGTTACCGGCGGCAGCGCTGTATACGCTCCAGCGCACAAAGGGCTGAGCAGCGGCTGCGGCGTTTACCGGCAGTGCCTGCAAGCCTAAAAGCATCATCATAGCTGCGCAAAATAATAATTTTTTCATGGTGCATCTCCTTTACTTACTCTGCTTTTTCAAGCGTTGCGGTAAAACTGTCGTGGGCTTTAACAATATCAAGCCCGCTTTCCAGCCTGCCGATGGGAATTAAATTGCGGTCGTTTTTAAAATCAACATAAAAAATACTTAAATTGCCCCACGGCTGATAAACGCACAAATCACCCGCAAGGGGATGGCAGCCAACCTTTTGTCCTGTTTCGTCAAGCCGCTTGTCGAAGTAGGCAATCTTTTCCATGCCGGAAAAATCCTTAAACGAAAGCGTTACCGGCAGGCGGCTGTATAAATCGTTGGCGCTCGGTTCATTGCGCAGCGTAACCGGCAGGCGGCTGCCGTCAATAACAAGCACGGCTTTGTGGTCATCTGCTGCGGCAGTGTTTTGTTGTGCAGGCTGTGCTGCAGGTGAGGACGCGCCGCAGGCGGAAACGGCAAGTGCCGTCAGCGCAGCGCTTAACAGCAAAAGTAATTTTTTCATAGGTATCCCTCCGTTTTATTTGTATAGTTTAATTATAAAAAGCGCAGGGCATGGCGTCTAATGCTTAATTGTTATGCGCCAACATGCGTTTTTGGCATGAAGTGCAGGCGGGAGTATGCTTCAACTTGCGCGTTTAAAAATTTTTAACTACAATAATTATATGGAGAAATGCTTTAAAGGAGGAACCGGCATGAAATACCGTGAACTTGGCAAAACAGGATTAAAAGTAAGTGAAATAGGCCTTGGCTGCGAAGGCTTTAACGGCAAAGACGCCGCTTTTACGCAGGAAATGTTTAAACTTGCTCTGGCAGCGGGCGTAAACTGCATGGATTTATACAGCCCCAACCCGGAGATGCACAAAAATATTGCAGCTGCACTTGGCAGCCGCCGCAAAGATTTTATTTATCAGGCGCATTTATGTACGGAATGGAAGGATGGGCAGTATAAGGCTGTGCGCGATATTGCCAGTGTAAAAGCTGCGTTTGAAACTATGCTGAAAAATTTGAACACGGATTATATCGACATCGGCATGATTCATTATGTAGATTCGCCGGAACTTTGGCGCACGATTGAAAGCGGCGGCGTTCTGGATTATGCGCTGGAACTGAAGGCCGAAGGCAAAATTAAGCACATCGGCGTAAGCAGCCATAACCCGCTGGCGGCGCTGGAAGCCGTAAAAAGCGGCAAAGTGGAGGTGCTGATGTTCAGCGTAAACCCCTGCTACGATTTGCTGCCCGGTACGGATGACGTGGAAAAACTGTGGGCAGAAGAAAGCTACAAAAAGCCTTTGCTGAACCTTGATCCCAAACGTGCGGAACTTTACGAAACCTGCCAGCGTTTGGGCGTGGGTATTACCGTTATGAAAGCCTTTGGCGGCGGCGACCTTTTGAGCGAGTACAGCCCGGCTGGCAAGGCACTGACGGCGGTGCAGTGCCTGCATTATGCGCTGACACGCCCGGCGGTAGCGGCCGTTATGAGCGGTGCGCGTACCATGGAAGAATTAAAAGCCTCGCTTGATTACGAAAAAGCAAGCGAAGCCGAAAAAGACTATGCAGAAGTTTTTGCAAGCTTCCCCAAAATCAGTTGGGAAGGGCATTGCATGTACTGCGGCCATTGCGCGCCGTGCCCCAAAGGCATTGATGTGGCAAACGTAACCAAGTTTTTGAAGCTTGCCAAAGCGCAGGGCGAAGTGCCGGAAACCGTACGCGAACACTATGCGGCGCTTAAAGCCCACGCCGGCGACTGCATTGCCTGCGGCGCCTGCGCCAAACGCTGCCCCTTCGCCGTTGACCCCGTTGCCAACATGAAAGAGGCAAAAGAAGTTTTTGGGTATTGAGATAGGAAACAAATAATAAAACAACAAAACCGGCATCGTTATGATGCCGGTTTTTGGTTAGAAGAGGAAAGGTTTATGGATGTTTCAAATCTGCTGTTAGGTTATTTTATTGTGCTGTCTGGTTATTTGCGGGGTTATTTATCCTCGTTGTAGAACGGGCATTCATCGCCCCAGTCGCAGTGGCCGTCGTGGTGGTAGCGGTCATAGTGGCGGTCGCGGTCATAGCGTCCTTCGCCATGGTGGCGGCCATAACCCGGGCCCCAGCCGCAGTGCAGTCCGCGGAAATTGCCGCGCGGACCGCGGAACATATCTTTCAGTGCGTCCTGTTTTTGTTCTTCACTCATGCTGGCCCATTTTGCTCTGGCTTCGGCTTCACGTTTTTCAATAGCTTCACGTTTTTCTGCCGGCAGTTTGCTTAAAAATTCATCATGCCATTTCTGGCGCTGTTCAAATTTCTGCTGCGGGGTCATTTCCATCCATGCCAGCCTTGCAGCATCACGCTCGGCGCGCTGTTCGGGGGTAAGCGGAGTGCCGCGGCGCAGAGGCATCGGGCGGCGTGCATCGGTATCGCCTTCGCTCAGAATTTTTTCTACTTTATCGCGCATGGTGGGCTGAACCTGTTCGGTTTGGCCTGCCGCAAAAACCGGTACGCTGATGGCGGTGATTAAACCTGCAACTACTAAGGATTTGAATAATTTGCTTTTCAACATATCAGGTCACTCCTTTAATTTATGCTTATTTGTTATGCTCTTTAGCTTGTCTTTATTGTACAGTGTGCTTGTGGCAAAATTATGGCAAAAATATTTTATTTTGAGGTTTTTTAGCCACATTTTACTGCTAATATTATATCAGCAATTAAAGCAAAAAGTAAAAAAACTGCCGCCTTTGGGCTGATGTAAGGGTTAAATTTCTGCGCAAAAATATATATAATATAGGTAAGTTTTGTGCAGAGAGGTGATGGCAGTGGCAAAAATGCTGATTGCTGATGATAATAAACAAATTACTTCCATTCTATCCAACTATGCGCGCAAAGAAGGTTTTGAACCGGTAGTTGCGCTTGACGGCGAGGAGGCTTTGCGCCTGTTTGACGAGCATGAGCCGGATATTGCCATGGTGCTTTTGGATGTTATGATGCCGAAAGTGGACGGCTTTGAAGTGTGCCGCCGCCTGCGCGGAAAATCGCTGGTGCCGGTAATTATGGTTACTGCCCGCGGCGAAGATTTTGAAAAAATCATGGGGCTTGATATCGGCGCCGACGATTATATTATAAAGCCTTTCAGTGCGGGCGAAGTAATGGCACGCGTGCGTGCAATTTTGCGCCGCATGCAGCCGCGTGAGGAAAAAACTGCGCATAATATTTACAGGTACAGCAATTTAATGATTGATTTGGACAAATACGCCGTAACCGTAAACGGCAGCGAGGTGCCGCTGACGAAAAAAGAGGTTGAGCTTTTATGGACTCTTGCCAAAAACAGCAGCAAGGTCTTTTCGCGCGATAACCTTCTGGACAGCCTGTGGGGCTACGATTATTACGGCGACAGCCGCACGGTGGATTCGCACATTAAGCGCATGCGTGCCAAGCTGGATAAGTTTGAGCATCCCGGCTGGGAAATAAAAACCATTTGGGGTGTAGGTTACCGCTTTGAGGAGAAAGCAAATGCATAACAAAATAGCTTTAAAACTTACATTGTATTTTGCCGCAGTGCTTTTGGTGTTCGCACTGGTGGTAGGCGGCAGCTTTGCACATTTTTTCCGCGAGCATACGGTGGATATAAAAAGCACGGAGCTTAAACAGCGTGCCGTGCGCATTGCCGAAGTGCTGAGCGAAAATGCAGGCTGGCTGGAAAAACGCGGCGGCATTGCCAATACGCGCTTTATAAGTTACATTAACAACATCACCATGGAAGATGTGTGGGTTGTTAACAGTGACCGCGAACTGAAACTGCCGCAGCGCATGAACCACCATATGGGCATGCACCGGCGGATGATGCACGCAGATACGCAGGCTCAGGTGCCGCCGCTGAAGGAGTTTCCGCGCCGCAGCGTTACTTTTGAGCAGCTGTCCGATGTTACCCGCAACTGCGTGGAGCAGGCGTTTGCCGGTACGGTATCGGTAGCGGAAGATTTTAACCCTGTGCGTGAGGAAACCATGCTTTGTGCTGCTGCGCCTGTATACGACGAAAACGGCGCTATCCAGGCGGCAGTGCTTCTGCATTACCCCGTGCAGGGCTTGCAGTCCGCAACGTGGGAAGGCGTAAGAATACTGCTTTTATCCTGTGCCATTGCGCTTTTACTGGTATCGTTTTTAAGCGTGCTGTTCAGCTGGAAGTTTACGCGCCCCTTAAACCGCATGAAGGAAGTGGCGCAGAAAATGGCAGAGCATGATTACACTGAACGCTGCAACATAAAGCAGAATGACGAAATAGGCGCGCTTGCCGCCACGCTTGACGAACTTGGCAGCCGCCTTCTGGACGCCGACGAGGCAGGGCGCAAGCTGGAAAAACTGCGCCGCAGCTTCATTGCCAACATATCGCACGAACTGCGCACGCCGGTAACGGTTATCCGCGGCAGCCTGGAAGCGCTTAACGACAAAGTTGTTACCGATAAGGAAGAAGTGGAGCAGTATTACCGGCAAATGCTGAAGGAAAGCCTGTTTTTGCAGCGGCTGATTAACGATTTGCTGGATTTGTCGCGCTTGCAGAATACGGATTTCCCTATTGAAAAGGAACATATTAATTTGTGCGACGTAGTGCAGGACGCCGCCCGTGCCAGCAAGCAGCTGGGGCAGAAAAAAGGCGTACACGTTGACGTTAAACTGGACAGGAATGTTTACCTTATGGAAGGCGATTACGGCCGCCTGCGCCAGATGCTGATGATATTTTTGGACAACAGCATTAAGTTCAGCCACGAAGGCGGCACCGTGGAACTGCGCCTTTTAGGCGACAGGCTGACGGTGACAGACCACGGCAGCGGCGTAAAACAGGAAGATTTGCCGTATGTGTTTGAACGTTTTTATAAAACACGCGGCGAAGCCAATAAAAACGGCAGCGGGCTTGGGCTTGCTATTGCCCGGGAAATAGCCCTGCGCCACAATATTAAAGTGAGCATGGAAAGCGTGCCTGATGAAGAAACTGCGGTAATTATGATATTGCCGCCGGCAGGAGAGGATGCGGAAAATGAATTACGGATGTAACGGCAGGCGCGCCGTAATAAGCGGCGGCACCAGCGGTATAGGGCTTGCGGCGGCGCGTACGCTTTTGGCGGACGGCGCGGAAGTGTGGCTTTTGGCGCGCACGGAACGGCCGCAGCTTTTGGCGGAGCTTAAAGAAAACTACGGAGACAAAGTGCATTTTATACAATGTGATGTTGCAAACGTTGCCAGCTGCAAAGCTGCGGCGGCGCAGATAAAAAATGCCGGCAGCGTTGATTTTTTGGTAAACAGTGCAGGCATTTACCGCGAGCAGAGTATGGAAATGCTGACTGAAACCGAGTTTGATGAAATTTTTGGTGTGAACGTAAAAGGTACGGTGTTTTTAACGCAGGCGCTGCTGCCATACATGGCAGCAGGGGGCGCGGTGGTAAACGTAGCTTCGGACGCAGGAGTAAGCGGCAACTACGGCTGTGCTGCCTACTGCGCCAGCAAAGGGGCGGTGGTGGCGTTTACCCGCGCCCTGGCGCTGGATACAGCGCCGCGCCTGCGGGTTAACTGCGTGTGCCCGGGGGATATTGCAACACCGCTTTTAAAGAAGCAGCTTGAAGCTGCAGGAGGCAGCTATACACTGGTGGATGTTGCGGAAGCATACCCAATGGGGCGCGTTGGGCGTGCGGAAGAAGTGGCGCATGTTATCTGCTCACTGCTTAGTCCTGCCAACGGCTTTATGACCGGCAGCATCGTCACCGTAGACGGCGGCTTAACGGCGAAGTAAGCAGTTAAGCTATTTTTGTTGGCGGCAAAATACAGCAGGTTAGAATTATAAAAATAAATTTTTGGAGTTTGGTTATGGAACAAGTATGGGGTTTGGTGGCGCTGATTGGCGCGGCACAGATTTTAAATTCGGTAAAACAGTTAAAAAACAGCCGCCGGGAAATGTTTAACGGCGGCGGAACGTATACTTTATTTTTATTTTCCAATTTGTTAAATATTTTAAGTATGCTTGTGGTTATTTACGGCGTATTTTTTAACAGCGGCGTTATTTTGCCTGCATTTACTTTGTGGATTTTTAACTGGCATTTGTTTACCTATTATGCTGCAAAGATAAATAAAAATACAGGCCGCACCATGATTATTGCCATGCGCGTAATTACCGGGCTGCTGTTGTTGGGCTGCATTTACGTTTTGGCATTATAAACGCAATGAAATGGATTTGCAAACAGCATTTGTTTGTTGTATAATACAAAAAGAGAGATAATCTGATGTTGCCTCGTCAGCTCTCTCCTCAGATTTTTACAGAATTGAAAGAAGAGCTGCTCAGCCGTGGGCGGCTCTATTTCATTCCCACGAAAAGTTTAACTTAACGTTTGCCTGAAATAATGGTAGCAATGAAGATACCAAAACTTATCATTAACGATAATGCTTCGTAAACGCTCATGCTATCACCTCCAAAATGGAGGAACCGACCATCAGAAATCTCTCTTTTTGCAGTAATTATTATAACATAACGCAAATAAAAAGCAATTACCGTCCTAAAAATGGGGCAGTAATTGCTTTTTTATTATTTATTTTCAGTTGTCAGTTTTTCAAGTACGCCGTCAAGCCATGTGCCGTTAAAGCTTTCTATCGTGCCTGCGTCACAGGCGGCTGCAAGTTTCGGGTCAATCGGCATGCGGGCAACGGTTTCAACGCCGTGTTTTTGGGCAATTTCATCAATGTGGCTTTCGCCGAAAACATGTATTTCCTTTCCGCAGTCAGGACAGGTAATGTAGCTCATGTTTTCCACCAGTGCCAGTACCGGCACATCCATCATTTTAGCCATATTAACGGCTTTTTCAACAATCATGCCTACAAGTTCCTGCGGCGAGGCAACTATAACAATGCCGTCAACTGGAATGGACTGGAATACTGTCAGCGCCACGTCGCCGGTGCCGGGAGGCATATCAATAAACATGTAGTCAACGTCGCCCCAGATTATGTCCGTCCAAAATTGTTTAACGGCGCTGGAAATCAGCGGGCCGCGCCATACAACCGGGTCGGTTTCGTTTTTCATCAGCAGGTTAAGCGACATGACGCTTGTGCCTGCCGCGGTTTTTACCGGGAAAAGGCCCCATTCGCTTGCCTCGGCGTGGCCGTGCAGGCCAAAAGCCTTGGGGATGGAAGGGCCTGTGATATCGGCATCCATAATTGCTGTTTTATAGCCTTTGCGCTGGGCCAGTACTGCCAAAAGCGAGGTTACGAGCGATTTGCCGACGCCGCCTTTGCCGCTGACTACGCCTATTACTTTTTTTATGCGGCTCATTTCGTTAGGTTTTTCCAAAAAACTTTCTTTTGTACGTTCGCTGCAATTTTCGGTGCAGCCTTCGCAGTTATGCGAGCAGTTTTCAACCATTTGCTTTGCCTCCTGTTGTCTGGCAGCGCTTTGCTGCCGTTTGCATTACAGTGCTTATAAATTTCAGCATAGCACCGTAAGCAGCATATGTCAATATTTGCAGATTGCAAGTATTTGTCTGAATTTTATTCGCCAATACGGAACAGGCGGCAGCTTTTATTTTTGCTGTATATTATATATAGGAAGGAAGTTGCACTTTAAAAAATTTTTCTGAAAATTTGCCGAAATATTATTGACTTAGTAGGAATTTATCCAGTAAAATAGTGGTGCGCAGCTTTATTTAATATTAATTTTCAGCTTGAGTTATATTAATTACAGGCGCAGTCTTATTTTACAGGAGGATTACGCTATGGTTAAAAATTTCTGGGGAGCCTTAACGGCGTTTGCGGCGGCGCTATTTTTGCCGCAGCCTGCTTTTGCAGCCGGGCTTAACGGCGCGGAACTTTCTATCGGCTGGGTGCTGCCGTTTGCGGGCATACTTTTATGCATTGCCATCTGCCCTTTGGCGGTGCCGCATTTCTGGCACGGCAATTACGGCAAGGTAGCTGTGTTTTGGGCGCTGGCAACCGCTGTGCCGCTGTTTGTAATTTACGGCGGCGGTGTTGCGGCAGGCAGTGTGGCGCATGCGCTTATCGGTGATTACATTCCCTTTATTATTTTTGTAGGTTCGCTGTACACGGTGGCTGGCGGCATTCATATCCGCAGCAGCTTTACCGGCACGCCGCTTACCAATACCTGCTTTTTGGCGCTTGGCGCAGTGCTTGCCAACATTATGGGTACAACGGGCGCGGCAATGCTCTTAATCCGTCCGCTTATTGCGGCTAACGAGCGCCGCCGTTATGTAATGCACACTTTTGTATTTTTTATTTTTATTGTTGCCAACATTGCAGGCTCGCTTACGCCGTTGGGCGACCCGCCGCTGTTTTTGGGCTTTTTGCGCGGGGTAGACTTTTTTTGGACGGCCGAGCATTTAATTTTGCCGATGCTGACGGCTGTGGGCCTTTTACTGGCACTGTATTTTGTGATGGACAGCGTTTTGTTCAATAAAGAAAAGGATGAGTTTTTACTGGCGGAAAGCACCTGCACCAAAGAACCGTTTGGCGTGGAAGGCAAAATTAACTTTGCACTTTTGGGCGTAATTATTGGCGCCGTTTTAATGGCCGGAGTGTGGGACAGCGGCATGGAATTTACCGTGCTGGGCGTGCATTTAACCGGGCAGGGCGTGCTGCGCGATGTGATTTTCCTCGCGGCGGCAGGGCTTTCGCTGGCTTTAACGCCTGCTGATGTGCGCAGCGCAAACCAGTTTACCTGGGAGCCCGTGCTTGAAGTCGGCAAGCTGTTCTTCGGCATTTTTGTTACCATTGTGCCGGTGCTTGAGATGTTAAAAGCCGGTATGGCAGGCGCGTTTGCGCCGGTGGTGGCAATGGTTACCAACGCCGACGGCACGGCCAACAATGCCATGTATTTCTGGATGACGGGCGCGCTTTCGGGCTTTTTGGACAACGCGCCGACCTACCTTGCCTTCTTTAACATGGCAGGCGGCGATGCTTCTGTGCTGATGACGGAAGGCGCGCTGACGCTGATGGCTATTTCCATGGGCTCGGTATTTATGGGCGCCAACAGCTATATCGGCAATGCGCCGAACTTTATGGTGGTTGCCATTGTGCAGAACCGCGGGCTGAAAATGCCGAGTTTCTTCGGCTACCTGCTGTGGTCGGTGGGCATTTTAATCCCCATCTTTTTGCTGCTGACATGGCTGTATCTCGTGTAAGGCACACTAAAGGTATTTATGCCAAGGCATATCAATACAAAATTTAATAAGGAGGAATAAACGATGAGTTCAGACAACAATGAAACCAGGCATGTGCAGATTGCCGTCGCCGACCCGACGCCGCTCGGATTGTTCGGACTTTCCGTGGTGACGTTTGTTGCATCTATGCAGAAGCTGGGTGTGGTCAGCGATGTTTCGTGGGTCATTCCTTGGGCACTGGTCTGCGGTTCATTTGCTCAACTGCTCGCCGCCTATTTCGATTTTTGCCACAAGAATATTTTTGGAGCATCAATCTTCGGCGCATTCGGCTTTTTCTGGTCGGGCGTAGCGATGAGCTGGATGATTAAGGCCGGCACTTTCGGTGCGGGGCTGGCAGCGGGGGTAGACCCCAAGGCGCTGGGCTTTGCCTTTCTGGCGTACTTTATGTTTGCGTGCATCGGCACTATTGCCGCAGCAGAAGCCAACACATTTTTATTTGTGGATATGCTCCTGATTGATGTACTGCTTTTGTGCCTGGGGCTTGATACGCTTGGTATCGGCGGACACTGGGCGCACGATGTTGCCGCTTATTCGGAACTGGCGATTTCGCTGCTTTCGATGTACGGCGCAGGCGCGGTATTTTTAAATAATTTCTTCGGGCGCGTGTTCTGGCCGCTGGGCAAACCGCTCGGAATATTTAAAAAAGGCTGATTAAAGGCCTTAAGATGGCAATATAAAAGCACTATCCGTATTGGGTAGTGCTTTTTGTATGCCCGGTTTATTGCAGGTTGTTGTTAAAATGTTTGTGCAGCTCGTCTTTGGCAAGCAGTTCTTCCAGCTTTTTGGCAATTTCTTCCACAATAAGGTGGCAGGGATTTTCATAGCCTGCAATTTGCATATCGTGCAGGGTGGCGCATTGCAGCGTGCCGAACTTTTCAATAACAAAGTCCGTCAGTTCCGTTACCATGCTGTAACCATGAAAATTCTCGCTGTCCTCCTGCCCGTCCTGTGCGGTAACAAGGCCGATAATGCCAACGGCAACGGTAAAGGCGCCGCAGCAGGAAAGCTGCGTTTGCATGCCGATGCCCATAATGGAGAACATTTTCCGCGTATTTTCCGGCAGGTTTAAGCCGTAATATTCGTTGCAGGCTTTAAACATAGCCTCGGCGCAGCTTAAAGTTGTGCCTACATGATATTTATTGACAAGTTCGTATAGCTGCATAAAATCCTCCTTTATAACCGCTTGCGCAGATAAACCATATCTGTCAGCAGTACGCCGCCGTCATAGATGGGGCGGCTGTAATTATCGGTAAAAAAGTTTTTTATAATGTGCGAGCGTACAAAGCCAAGCTTTTGGTAAAAAGGCACGGTGGCAGGGCTGTCGCCGGTGCCGGCCTGCAAAATTTTAAAGCGGCCCTTGTATTTTGCTTCTATAAAATTAACAAGCGCTTTGGCGTAGCCGCGGCGTTGGAACTGCGGCAGCGTGGCAAGGCTTTTTATTTCCAAAATGCCGTCGCCTTCATCTGTTACAAGGCATTCGGCCTTAACGTCACCATCTTCAAGCACATACATGGTGCCGCGCTCCAAATAGCGGTCGATCATTGCTTCTTCTTCGTCTGCCAGCAGAAGCAGCGGCAAATATTGTTTTTTGTTGCTGGTTACTTCTGTGATTTGCATTTGCTTTCCTTCTTTTGCAAATAGGCCTGTAAATCTTTTATAAAAAGTTTTTGCTGCCTGCGCAGATAAAATTTTAATATTGGTTTTAAGTAAAATTTTTTAGCGGCAATTTCTTCGGTAAAGTGTACAAGGGTAGAAGTTCCCTGTTCAACAAAAATTCCGCGCCAGCGGCCGCTGATGCTGCTGTTTTCAAGTGTAAATTCCCAACAGGAATACGGTTTAAAAACAGTTGTTGTAAAATGGGTGCGCGTACCGTTTTTGGAATATTCGGTGAACTGGTACTTGTTTAATACCTCGGTATGGCTTAAATCACTGCGCCAGTGGTAGTTTTTTATGTCGGTAACAGTTGTCCATACGGTTTTTATGTTGTAGGGTAAAGTTGCCTGTATTTGTGAAGTAATCATAATTAATCCTTTATATAAGGCATAACAATGCTGGCGAGTATTAAAACAAGCCCTAAAACGTCAAGCGTGCCGAAGGGTTCGCCTAATACAGTTACGCCTAAAAGTGCTGCTATGGCAGGGCTTACGGCGCAGAACAATCCCGCACGGGCGGCGCTGACATGGCTTTGCGCCATGGGCTGCAAGGTAAAGCCAAAGCCGGTGCATACTATTATAAGCATGGCAAGCATCAGCCATTGCGAGCCGGACTGCGGCAGCTGCGGCGTTTCCGTAAGCAGCATGGCCAAAAACGAAAGCACGCCCATAGTGCCAACCTGTACTATGCCTATGCCAAGTGTGGCGGTGCTGCCGTGTGAAAGACGCTCCGTTACAATTATTGCCGCTGCATAACAAAGGCCTGCCGCAAGCCCCCAGGTAAAGCCGCCGCTTAACTCTCCCTGGCCCAGTGCCAGAAGCACAACGCCAAGCATAGCCATGCCGGTGCTGATTACAGTAAGTTTGCCGGGCAGCTTTTTATATAAAAGAATTTCAAGCAGCGGCACAAAAATAATGGCGCAGTTTTCCAATAGTGATACAAGCGACGATGCCGCCTGAGTCAGGGCAATCATTTCGCACGCCATGGTAATAAAAAAGGCTGTGCCAATAACTGTGCCCGCAAGTAAATCGCGCGCGCCGAGGCTGCGCACTGCTTTGTTAAAAATAAGCGCCAGAAGCACAAAGGCAATTATAAAACGTACTGCCAAAAGGTTAAAAGGCGCAAGGCTTTCCAAAATCATTTTGCTGAAAATAAAACTTGTTGCCCTGGCGGCGATAACGGCTATTAAAAGCAGTTCATAGCTGCGGGCGGAACCGGTTTGCTGCGGCATGTTAAAATCCTCTTAATTTAAAGGTTGGTTTGAGTTTATTATAGCATAAGGCGCGTTTTTGCGCTTGAGATTATCTGCCGCATGGCAAGACGCGTTGAATTTGCTTTTGATGAAAGAAACACGGCAAACTGTTAAAAATATTACAAAATATCTTTGGCTTAATAAAATATGCCTTTTATAAAAATTTTTTGTATAAAATTGCAGGCAAAAGGGCTATAATAGAGCTATGATTTTATTTTGCCTTGGGGGAGATATAATGGATAAAAATTTGCCGGTAGGCGTTATCGATTCCGGCGTAGGCGGGCTGAGTGTGCTGAAAGTTTTGCAGCAGGCACTGCCGCACGAGGATTTTTTATATATCGGCGATACGGCGCGCACGCCTTACGGGCAGCGCCCGGAAAAGGAAATTCGCGCTATGGTGCATGACCTGACGGATTATCTTGACAACGCAGGCATTAAGCTTTTGGTTGTGGCCTGCAACACCATTACTGTTTTGGGAACGGAAAGTATCAGAAACGGTTATGCGTTTGACGTTGTCGGCATGAGCAAGGGCGCGGAACTGGCGCTTGGCGTAACTAAAAACAAAAAAATCGGCGTAATGGCCACGCCTTTTACCGTGGCAAGCGGCGCGCACAAGGCTGCCGTTAACGCGCTTGACGCAGACGCGGAAGTTTTTGCGCAGGGCTGCCCCGATTTTGTGCCGCTGATTGAGCAGGGCGTGTTCAGCGGGGCGGCAATTGAAGACGCCGTTGCGAGGTATTCTGCTCCGCTGAAGGAGGCCGGTGTGGATACGGTGCTTTTATCCTGCACGCATTACCCGTTTATCCGTGCAGAAATTGAAAAAGGCTTTGGTGAAGGCGTTACGGTTTTAGACCCGGCGGAAGCAACCGCCTTGCAGGCAAGAATTTTTCTGGAACGCGCAGGGTTTTTAAAAATGCAGGGCACGGGGCGCAGCAGGGTTTGCTTTACGGCCGAGTTAAACCGCGGCAAAGCCATTGCGGAGCGGATGCTTGACATGGAAAGAAGCACTTTTGAAGAAATAAGCCTGAGGTAAAGCTGATTGTATACATAAGCTATATGCAGGATTTTATAAAATTTTGTCTAAATATATACCAGTATTGTTATTAATACGCAGGTTTAATAAATTTGTGGGGAGTGGTTTTAATGTTTAAGCGCAATAATCTGGCTGCACTGGCTGCATTCAGCGCCATGATGCTGCCGCAGCCCGCATTTGCGGCGGGGCTTAACGGCGGCGAACTGTCATTTGTGTGGGCCGTGCCTTTTATAGGCGTACTTTTATGTATTGCAATCTGTCCGCTGGTTGTGCCTAATTTCTGGCATCATCATTTTGGCAAGGTAGCAGTTTTCTGGGCTCTGGCGTGCGCCGTGCCGATGTTTATCTCCTACGGCGGCGGTGTGGCGGTTAACTCCATCGCACATGCGCTTATTGCCGATTATATTCCGTTTATTATTTTCGTCGGCTCGCTGTATACGGTTGCGGGCGGCATTCATATCCGTTCAAGCTTTATCGGGCGTCCGGCGGTTAACACTGCGTTTCTGGCACTGGGCGCTGTATGTGCCAACATCATGGGCACCACCGGCGCGGCCATGCTGTTAATCCGTCCGCTTATTGCGGCTAATGCGCACAGGCGTTACGATATGCACACTTTTGTGTTCTTCATTTTTATTGTGGCCAATATTGCCGGCTCGCTTACGCCTTTGGGCGACCCGCCGCTGTTTTTGGGCTTTTTGCGCGGGGTTGAGTTCTTCTGGACTACCGAGCATTTAATTGTGCCGATGGCAACGGCAGTAGGCCTTTTGCTCCTCATTTATTTTATTGCCGATACCATTCTCTTTAATAAAGAAAAAGAAGAATTCCTTGAAAAAGAATCCCACTACCCGAAAGAACCGTTCGGCATCGACGGCAAAATTAACTTTTTGCTGCTCGCTGTTATCGTAAGCGCTGTTTTAATGGCAGGCATCTGGCATTCCGGCGTTGAGTTTTCCGTGCTGGGCGTGCATTTAAGCGGCGAAGGCGTGCTTCGCGATGTTATTTTCCTTATCGCCGCAGGCTTGTCGCTTAAATTAACAAGCAAAGAAGTGCGCGAAGCAAACCAGTTTGGCTGGGACCCGATTTTGGAAGTAGGCAAATTGTTCTTTGGTATTTTTGTTACCATTGTGCCGGTGCTTGAAATGCTGCGTGCAGGGCTTGACGGTGCTTTTGCCCCGGTTGTTGCGCTTGTTACCAACCCCGACGGCAGTGCCAACAACGCCATGTACTTCTGGATGACCGGCGCGCTTTCCAGCTTCCTCGACAACGCTCCTACCTACCTTGCATTCTTTAACATGGCAGGCGGCGAAGCTCAGGTGCTGATGACGGAAGGTGCCAAAACTTTAATGGCTATTTCCATGGGCGCGGTATTTATGGGTGCCAACAGCTATATCGGCAACGCGCCTAACTTTATGGTGCTTTCCATTGTGCAGGAACGCGGGCTGAAAATGCCTACCTTCTTCGGTTACCTGTTATGGTCCGGCTGCATTTTAATCCCAACCTTCCTGCTGCTTACCTGGTTGTATCTTTTGTAATAAAGTGTTATTAACGGCATAACAAACTGCACCGCAAGGGTTATGGTAAGTAACTTTTGCAGTGCAGTTTTTGTAATCTGGCACAATTTGCTTTATAATATAGTTAAGAGAGTTAAGGAGATTAAACTTGTCATTTAAAAGCGGCGTCATATTAATTCTGCTGTCGGCGGCGGCCTGGGGGCTGGGCGGTGTATGCGGACAGTTTTTGTACCAGTTTCACAGCGTTACGGCACCATGGCTTATTGCGGTGCGGCAGGTGCTGGCAGGGTTCATTTTTTTAGGTTATCTGCTTTTGCGCGGCGAAAATATTTTCCGCATTTTTGCGGATACGCGCGATACTAAAGACCAGCTTGCCTTCAGCTTTTTGGGGCTTTTGGGCGCGCAGTTCGGTTTTTACTACACCATTTCGCTGTGCAATGCGGCAACGGCAACGGTGCTGCAATATACTTCGCCGGTGTTTGTTATGCTGTGGATGAGTTTTAAAAGCCGCCGCCTGCCGGAAGGGCGCGAATTTTTAGGCATTATTTTTGCACTTGTGGGCGTGTTTTTAATATCCACCCATGGCGATATCAACAATGTGGTGCTGTCGCCGGAGGCTTTGGTAATCGGCCTGATATCGGCCGTATCGCTGGCGTTTTATACGGTGCAGCCAATGCGCCTTCTGCAAAAATTCAGCACCACGCTGGTGGTTGGCTGGGGGCAGCTTCTTTCGGGCACACTTTTTTGCTTTTTTGTAAACCCGTTTGAACCTACCGGCAGCTGGGATACCGGCGCGGTAATTGCCTTTATTTATCTTGTTATAGGCGCTACGGTTTTAAGCTATTCGCTGTTTTTGGTGGGGCTTAAAGTTGTAGGCTCTACCAAAGCAAGCCTCATCAGCTGCGCAGAACCGCTGGCGTCAATTATAGCCGTTGTGCTGTGGCTTAAAACTCCGCTTACGGCGGTAGATTTAATCGGCATGGCCTGCATCATTATTAACGTTATACTGCTTTCTATACCTAAAAAATAAAATATTACAACAAATTTATAAATTTATTAATTTAACCATTGCCTAATGGTAAATATTAGGGTATAATGTAATAAGCTTTAAGAATTACTATTTTACTTAAATTTAAACCACATGTTTATCCTGATAGAAGGTACGTGTCGGAATTAAATACAAAGGAGTTGGGAATATGGATATCAATTACAAAGCGATTGGGGTAAGAATTAAAGCTGCGCGTGCACGTAAAGGCGTTACTCAGGGCTACATCGCCAATCTCATTGGTCTGTCCACCCCTCATATCAGCAACATTGAAACCGGCAATACCAAACTGGGATTACCGACCATTATTCATTTGGCTAATGTACTTGATGTATCGGTGGATGAACTTTTGTGCGATAACATTAAACGCAGCGAAAAAATCTTCCAGAATGAACTGGCTGACCTCTTGAAAGACTGCTCTGCCCAGGAACTGCATTTTATTACCGAACTTATAAAAGTAGTTAAAAAGAACGGCTATGCAGGCGAACCGAAACGCCGCGGCCGCAAACCCAAAAAACTGGTTGAAGCAGAAAAAGCTGCCGAATAATTTAAAATACTGCTTGCCAATTAAGTAGTATTTATATTATAATATTGCCGTTAAGCCACAATAGCTCAGCTGGTAGAGCATCTCATTCGTAATGAGAGGGTCGCAGGTTCGAGTCCTGTTTGTGGCTCCAATAAAAAATTAAGGCGTGGATTTTATCCGCGCCTGTTTTATTTTTATAGGTAAAAATTGCAGAATATTATATTTGGCAAATCCTTTTAAAAAACACTTTATGCAAAATTAAGAGTACAAATATTTTCTTTTTATTTTTTTGACAAAAATGTGAAATGGTGTTACATTATAAGTGAAAACAGGAGTTGTCCTGTTGGGGGATTAAAAGGGCTGTACCTTTTTAAAGGAGGCATTTACTATGAAAAAGATTTTTGTTGCAATTGACGGCAGTGAACACGCATGGAAAGCACTTGATTACGCAGCAGAACTTGCAAAAGGCATGAAATGCAGCCTGTTTGTTTATACGGCTTTAAAACCCAGCGACAGCGGCGCTTTGCTTGCCATGTATGATATGGACGACCCGATGCTGGCAACAGAAGTTTCCGGCCTTGATGATTTGGGCGACAAACTTTTGGCTCAGGCTAAAGAACGTATCGGCGGTTCCGTTGAAGCAGAATATGAATACCAGGTTGGCTATCCGCCTGAAATGATTTTGAGCGCAGCCGAAAAATCCGGTGCCGGTATGATTGTTATGGGTTCCAGAGGCCTTTCCGGCATTAAAGAACTGCTGCTTGGCAGTGTAAGCAACCACATTGTACACTATGCCAAAGTGCCGGTTGTAATTGTAAAATAAATTTTGCTGCGCTGTAATAAAACGTAAAACTGTTGCTGCCTTATAAAATATGGGCATAAAAACCGGGAGATATTGCTCCCGGTTTTTAATTTTGCCTGGGCGCAGATAAAAAACATATAATGAAGTAAAGTACAGATTTTGCTCTATATAGCAGTAAAGAAGCGGTTAATTCAGCATAAGTAAATTTTTTAATACACTGCATAATTGCACCTTAAATTTAACAGTGGTATAATAAAATATCTGTAAGATGAATTTGAAATAATTGAAATATAAGGAGCGTTTATATGGTAAGCATTTGTGACCGTGTACGTTATGTAGAAACTGATATGATGGGCGTTGTGCATCACAGCAACTACTTCCGCTGGTTTGAGATGGGGCGTGTGGCCTGGCTGCGCGCTGCCGGCGTGGAACTGTGGGAACTTATGAACGCCAACATAATTTTCCCTATTACTCATGTAGAAGCCAATTATAAAGAATCGGCGCTGTATGATGACGAAATTGAAATTTGCGCAGAAATGACCGCTTTCAGCCGCGCCAAAATGGATTTTACTTACCGCATCATCCGCAAAAAAGACGGCGCACTCTTGGCAGAAGGCTGCTCGCGCAATGTGTTTACCGATAATAACGGGCATATTATCCGCCTTAGCGGCGATTTTTATGACAGAATTAATGCTTTTTACCAAAAAGAGCAGGCAGAGGAGAAACACTGATGGAAGCAAAATATGAAATTATACCGGTGCCGACACGTATTTTGACGCACCACGATAATATAGTTGACGCCATTTTGGAATACGGCAAAGACAAAATAGGCCCGCATGACGTTGTTTGCGCGGCCGAAAGCGTTGTTGCCATTACGCAGGACGGCGCCAAACGCTGCGAAGATTTTAAACCCGGCTTTTTAGCCAAAACTCTGTGCCATTTGTTCCCTGCCAAAGGCAGCATCAGCGGCTGGTACAGCATGCAGGCTCTTTTGGATGCCGAAGGCGCAATGAAAGTAATTATTGCCGTTATCTGCGGTTTTGCCGCCAAATGTGTTGGCAAACGCGGCGTGTTCTACCAGATGGCGGGCTACCAGGCACGCCTGATTGACGACGTTACAGGCACCATGCCGCCGTACGACAAGCACATTGTTTACGGCCCGTTTGAACCCCATAAAGTAAGCGAAAGCATAAAAAAAGCCACCGGCGCTTACGGCGCGGCCATTGCCGATGTTAACGACCTTAAACGTGCTGCGGTGCTTGGCTGGAGCGAAGGCGTTGACCCCGACAAGGTTGCCAGAATTTTAATTGACAACCCGTTCGGCAACGGCAGCCAGAAAACACCTGTTGTTATTATTAAAAATTACGCCAAATAAGGAGGGCTTGAGATGCTGTTTATAATTGAAATTATCGCCGGGCTTTTCCTGCTGGGCGTTGTGGCTGTGGCAGTATTTATTATGATGCAGCCCAAACACAGATTTGTATTTAATGTTAAAAACCGCACCAAAGCGGAACTTACGGATAAAACCGAGAATAAACTTTGCTTCAGCGTTGATGTGCCGTTTACCAACGAAGGCGGCGACGAAGGGCTTGTGCTTGACGCTTTTATGCGTATTTACCTGCCGCAGGAACAGTATGACAAAGCGCTGGTGCGCGGCAAAATTAATTTAAAAGATGTACCGCGCGACGACGATTATTTTGAAGCGCTGGTAATGCCCAAGGGCGGCAATAAAACCATGACTGCCAAATTTGAGCTTACGCCCATGCACGGCGCAGGCCTTAAAGAAGCCGTAAACGGCCTGCCTGATTTTGACGTTGCCCTGTTCTGGGAATGCCGCGGGCGCGAAAACCTGTACACCGTTAAAAAGTTTATAACCATCAGTGCGGACGAAGTAAAAGCGCTGCTGAAATAATCAAAGCCCTGCCTTTTGGCGGGGCTTTAGTGTTTACCGGGGGCTTTTTTGTCGTTATAATAAAGGTATAACGGCGTTAAAACACAAAAATTACAGCTGCGTAAAAGCAAATGCCGTTAAACACGGAAAATTAAGGTTTATTTCAGTTTATTTTAAGATTATATGGTTATAGTGCTTATAAAAAGCAGGTGATATATAATGAAAATTTTACTGGCCGAAGACGATTTGCGCCTCGGAAAAATGCTGAAAACAATTTTAAGCAAAAACGGCATCAATGTAAAATGGGTTACAAACGGCGAATCAGCATACGACGAATGTTATGCCGACGGTTATGACGTTTTGGTGCTGGACTGGATGATGCCGGGCATGAGCGGCATAAAACTGTGCAGCGTTTTGCGCAGCGAAGATTATCAGGGCAAAATTTTAATGCTTACCGCACGCGACAGTTTGGACGACAAGGTAAACGGGCTTAACGCCGGTGCGGACGATTATCTGGTTAAGCCTTTTGCCGTTGCCGAACTTCTGGCGCGTTTAAATGCGCTGGTACGCCGCCAGGGAAGCTACATGGAAGAAAATGTTGAGTACAAGGGCTTTGTTTTAAACAGCGGCGATTACACAATCGGCTACGGCGGCAGCAAAGTGCAGCTGCGTCCGCGCGAATTTAAGCTGATAGAACTGCTTTTGCGCAACGCAGGCAAAATAATTCCGCGCGATGTAATTTTGGAACGTGTCTGGGGCATTGAAAGCGATATTACCGAAAACAACCTTGATGTGCATATCGGCGCGTTAAGGCGCAAGCTTAAGGAAATAAGGGGCGAAACACTCATAAAAACCATCCGCGGCGTTGGTTATCTGGCAGAGGCAGACGATAATGTTCGATAAATTAAAAAAACGCCTGACCCTTATTTATACAGGCATTTTTAGTTTAATAATGGTGTTTGTTGTTGCAGTAACGGTGGCTATCGGCTGTATTTCCGTTTTAAGAACCGAAAAGGATATGCTTATTGCCGATATTTACGATGAATGGCGCGAATGGATTGGCAGCGGCGAACTGCCGGTAGACCCGGCGCTTGTAAAAAAAGGCGAAATGATGTCGCTGATGTATGACGCTGACGGCAATATCATTATTGACCAGATGACAGACAGCCCTTACGCAGCGGCATTAACCGCAATCCGTGCCTCGTGGCCGGAGCCTGAGAACGAAACGGAGCTGCTGTATTTCAGGGATAAAAATGGCACCTTGCACTTTTTTCTGGCAGGCGGCTGCACTTTTTGGGAAAACGGGCAGATTAAGGCACGCCTGTACACCTTTTTAAACTTGGAAGATTATTACGACATGGCCGTGGACGGCATGTACTTTTTGTTTTTGCTGTGTGCGGTTTGCATTATGCTGGCGGCAGGCGGCGGCTATTATATGGCTGCAAAAAACATTAAGCCGCTGGAAATTTTATTTGCGCGCGAGCATGAATTTGCCGCCGACGCTTCGCATGAACTGCGCACGCCGCTTACGGTGCTTAGCCTTGGCGTGGAGAGTTTGCAGAATGACGACGAAAGCAAGCTGAGCGGCTTTGCGCAGGAGGTTCTGCGCGATATGCAGCACGAAACAAAGTATATGTCGAGGCTTATTGAAGCGTTATTGACTTTGGCACGCGGCGATGAAGAAAATACGCCGCTGGCCCGTGCCAAGGTAGATTTAACGGAGGTTGCCGTTAAGGTATGCAATAAAATGCGCCCGCTGGCAGCCAAAAAAGGGCTGGGTCTGGAATATGCTGCCGGTGACGCGCCGCAGGTGTTCATACTTGGCGATAAGAATAAAATGGAGCAGCTGCTTATAATTTTTATCGACAATGCCATTAAGTATTCGGAAAGCGGCACAATCACGGTTACGGTTGACGCCGATTCCATGCACGCCGTTATAAAAGTAATGGATGAAGGCATAGGCATCAGCGAAAGCGATGCGCAGAAAATTTTTGAACGCTTTTACCGCGTCGATAAGGCACGTTCGCGCGCGGCAGGCGGTTTTGGGCTTGGGCTTAACATTGCCCGCATAATTGTGGTGCGCCACGGCGGAACGGTAAGCGTTAAGCCGCGCAGCCCGCACGGAAGCATTTTTACGGTACGTTTGCCGTTGTACCGCTGAAATTTAAGATTGGTTTCATATAACTAACTCCCTGTTTCAGTTTTGTTTAATTGGCTTTAAGTACAATTAAGACAAGCTGAAGTTAGGGAGTTGATTTTTTATGAGACGTTATGGATGGTGGTTATTTTGGAGCCTGGCGGCGCTGCTTTTGTTTTTTGGCAACGGGCAGCTGTGGATTACCGATTCCGTGGAATCGAATTATGCGCTGACGGCCAAAGAAATGGTTTTGAGCGGCGACTGGATTTCACCGCAGATTTACGGCAATTACTGGTATGACAAGCCGGTATTTTTTTACTGGCTTACGGCGGCAGGCTTTAAAATTTTTGGCTTTAACGAATTTGCCGCACGCTTTTTCCCGGCGCTGTTCGGCATGGCGGGGCTTGGGCTGCTGGTTTATGCTGCCAAAAAACTTTACGGCGAAAAAACTGCGTTCTGGAGCGGCGTTATTTTAATGACCAGCACGGAGTTTTTTCTCATCAGCAAATCAGTTATTACCGACAGCACGCTGTTTTTCTTTTTCAGCATGGCGCTGGTGTTTTTTTACCTTGGGTACAGCACGCAGCAGAAAAATTACTATTACGGCATGTATACAGGCATGGCGCTGGCAACCTTAACCAAAGGGCCGATAGGCTTTTTGCTGCCGGGCCTTATTATGGTGCTGTTTCTGGTTTTTACCCGCGGCTGGCGCGAAATTAAAAATATGAAGGTTTTCAGCGGCGGGCTGTTGTTCTTTTTAATTGCCGCACCGTGGTATGTGGCCATGTATAACCTGCATGGCAGCGCGTTTATAGACCAGTTCTTCGGCACGCACAATTTTTTGCGCGCCACCGTTTCCGAGCATCCGCGCGATAACGTGTTTTACTATTATACTCTGGTGCTGCTTCTGGCGCTCTTTCCGTGGAGCGGGCTGTTGCCGCGCTTTTTGTGGCGCACCCTGCGGGAAGACGGCAAATGGCGCAGGCCGGATGAAAAAACGGGCTTTCTGCTCATCTGGGCGGCAACGGTGTTCTTTTTCTTCCAGAACATGGCAACCAAGTATTTAACTTATACCTACCCAATGCTGTTTCCGCTGGCATTGCTTTTGGGCAAATACCTTTCGGAAAAGAAGTGGAACGCTGTAACGGCGGGCACTTTAATTGTGCGCGACCTTATTTACATTGCCCTGTTTGGCGGCGCGCTGTGGTGCTGGTGGAACAGTATCATAAGCATTGGCACGGTAATTTTAATCGGCGCGGCGGTGCTTGCCGTTATCGGCATCAGCTGGATAAGCATCAGCCTTGAAAACGGGCTTACGGCCGCAGGCGTTATCGCTGTAACGGCGCTTGCTTTTAACCTGCTGCTTATTAACGAAGTGGCAGTGCCGTTCAGCAGCCTGCGTTCCGATAAGGAAATTGGGCTGGAACTTGCGCAGAGCTACCGTGCGGTGGATGAAATTGGCGTGTACGGCAAATATTCCACATCGGCAGTGTTCTATTCCGGCAAAAAAATTATTAAGCTGGTGCCCGATGAAGACCTGGCAAACTTTGCGCCCAAAGCGTACAGCTGGAAGGTAAAAAACGTAATGCCCTTTGAAGGCATTAACTCGTTCGGCAGGCGCGGGCAGCTGCTTTTGGTAAAAAAGAATGAAGCCGGCAAATTTTTAAACGGCAGTAACGGCAAATGGCTGGTAACCGGCGAAAAAGGCGGCTGGTATATTTTAAAAAGTGCCTGACAGGCAAAACTTAACATTGTTTTAATATAAATTTCAGCTTTTGCCGTTACAATAAAAGCGTAAAAAGATAACTTAATTTTGTTTGTGAATGGGGGAACAGCCATGGATAATTTTTACCGCGCCAAAAGAACTGACAACGGCAGCTGGGTTTACGGAATTTACCTGCCGCTGTTGGACGGAGCGTGCATGATTCCGGACGACGCTGCTATCTGCGAGATGAGTAAAAAAGTAGATGGCGTTGATATAAAAGGGCATCTTATTGAAACCGTAGGCATTGAAAGAAATACGCTGGGGCTTTGCACCGGCGTGGAAGACAGCGAGGGCATGCCGGTGTTTGCCGGTGATTATGTACGGTTTAATGTACCGGTGGCAAAAAAGCAGGCGGCAGACAACGCCTGCGCGCATGACGTTGTGCTTATTGAAGAAACTCACGAAGGCTTCAGAGTAGCTGCCGACGGTATTTTTACCATTAACGCCGTGCAGTTTCTGGATAACCTGCGCGCCAACGGCAACGGCTTTACGGTTATCGGCAATATTTACGATAACCCGGAATTTGCCGAAGCGGCGCGCCACAATATAGCTTAAAGTACAGGCGGGCAGGGGCGCTTTTTGGCGAAAAATTAACGGCCAGAAGTGCATTAGGGCTGCTGTGCCTTGTTATAGGCACACTGCTGCTGGTGCTGCCGCCTGCTTAACATAAAATACATACAGGCATAAATAAAAGAGGGCATATCCTTTGCGGTATACCCTCTTTTTGCTGTGTACTTATTTTGTTTTTGCCAAATCGGTATCGCTGTCCAGAATTATGGTAACAGGCCCGTCGTTGTGTATTTCTACCAGCATTTCCGCACCAAATTCGCCGGTTTGTACGTTTACGCCTTTAGCGGCGGTAATGGCGTTAAATTCATCGTACAGGCGGGAGGCAAGCCCCGGTTCTGCGGCACCGCTGAAACTGGGGCGCCTGCCGTGGCGGCAGGAAGCGTACAGCGTAAACTGCGATATGGAAAGCACGCTGCCAGCTACATCCAGCAAACTTAAATTCATTTTGCCCGCGTCATCTTCAAAAACACGCAGGTTCAGCATTTTATCTGCCATGGGCGCTAAAATGCTGCTGTCATCATTCGGGCCAAAGCCCACAAGTGCAACAAAGCCGCAGCCAATGCTGCCTTTAATTTTTCCGTCAATGGCAACACTGCCTTTTTTAACTCGCTGTAAAACTAATTTCATTATCAATCTGCGGCGCTGCCGCTAACCTCCTATGCGTTGCATTTAGTAACAAAATCGCGCACTAATGCGTTAAATTTAGCTGCTTCTTCATAAAACAGCATATGCCCGCTTTCCGTAAAGGCTTCAAACTGGCCGTAAGGAAGCTGCGCTGCAATGTGCTGCCCCTGTTTAATGCCTGCGGTAAATACCGGGCCGTCGGCGTTCATAACAATTACGGGCACATCAATGGTGGGCAGTACGCCCGTAAAATCGCTGGAAAGGTAATCCGAATAAATTGCTGCCGAAATCCATGGCGGCAGTTTTCTGAATTCCTCAATTACCCAGTCTGTTCCGGCAGGGCGTTTGCCGTCTTTAAAAATATTGTTGGCAAAGGTTTCAAAATATGCTTCGCGGTCATACGCAAGGCGCTGGGCAATAACGTTAAAGCCGTCCATATTGTAGCCGTGCAGTCCCTGCGTATTCCACGGTTCGGGGCTGAAGGGGAACGGCGTCATGTCAATCAGGCCAAGGCCTTTAATCTGTTCCTGCCCGAACTGGTCAAAATACGAAAGCACAATCGGCCCGCCCATGGACCAGCCCATAACAACGGCGTCTTTTAAATCGAGGTAGTTAATTAAGTCATAAACATCACAGGCAAACTGTTTAATGGTAATGCCGTGCAGCCCTTTGGAGGAGTTGCCGTGTCCGCGCAGGTCCAGCGTAACAACGGTAAAATTCCTGGCAAGTTCATCCACGTTGCGCTGCCAGAAGACGTGCGAGCACTGCCAGCCGTGAATTAATACCAGCGGGCGCCCGGTGCCGCGCACTTCGTAATACAAATGGGCACTGTCGGCCGTATTAAAATAACCCTGTTTCATAATTACACCTCACAATCGTAAAAATTATTGCTACTATAATACTTCGCCGTGCGCAGCAAAAAGCCTGCCTGTAATTATTATGGCTTGATGTTTTAATGCCATAGATAAGTAACGGCAAATATGATAAAATATTTTTATACAGGGCGGCTTTGCGTCCTTAAGGCGAGAAGTGTTAGCTTTGATGTTAATAACGCTCGCTAAGTGATTATGTGCGAACATAAGTCACACATCTGCTTTTAGCAGACAATTTGCAGATAATGACTCATAAAAACGGCATGAGCAGGTTAATGGCTTTTGCTATTTATGGCAGTTCGCAACTTTTTTGCGTTGTTTGGCAAGTGATGCTGTTGGCTTCGTTTGCAGTTATAACTTACGCATATCTGCGGATTGAAGTGTGTCCCTTACCTTGTTGAAGTACCGGGATGGCAGTTATAACTTACGCATATCTGCGGATTGAAGTGGTTACTTGACCCGTGAGCGTATCAGAAACGCCAAGTTATAACTTACGCATATCTGCGGATTGAAGTAGAACTTCAAACCAAACTGGCCAATAAACTGATTGTTATAACTTACGCATATCTGCGGATTGAAGTCATAATTTCACCTCTAAACTTTCAAAAATACCGGGTTATAACTTACGCATATCTGCGGATTGAAGTACCGCCTTTTACCGGGTAAATTTAACCGTTGTTTGTTATAACTTACGCATATCTGCAGATTGAAGACTTTACTTTACTTTGTGTATTTTCTGCAACGAAGTTATAACTTGCGCATATCTATCTATATTTTTATTTTGAGGTAACAATGAGTATAAAAGCAATACGTTTAGAAATTGTCAAACCTTATAATGAATCTGATGCTGAAAATGTTGTAACATGGAATGAATTGGGGCAAGTTCTGCGTGATGTGCGTTATGCTTGTGCTAAAGCAGAAAATTATGCTATTACGCAAAGGTATTTATGGGAAAGATTTAAGATTGATTATAAAAATCAAAATGGAGTCTATCCGAATCCTAAAGATTTTAAAGAAAAAACAGATTTATATTCACAACTAACAGGGATGTTTCCTGATATTGCTGCAAGTATTATTAATCAAACTGACCAAGTTGCAACAAGAAAATGGAATAATGAAAAGAAAGATGTTCTATCGTTAAAAAGGTCGTTAACTTCATTTAAATTAGAAGTGCCAATACCAGTACATAATAAAAGTTATAAAATTTTTAAAATCAATGAAACTGAGCGCGAAAATTATATAATCAAAGTAAATTTGTTGTCTAAAAAATCAAATAGGCAAACTAATTACAATATGCTTTTAAAGGTCAAGGATAATTCTTCAAAAACTATATTGGATAGGATTATTGCCGGAGAGTTAAAGCAAAAAGGCTTGCAGATTATAAGTAATAAGAAAAAATGGTTTTGCATAATACCGTATGATTTTACCGAGAGGAATACAGAGGTTGTTGACGGCAGAATTATGGGTATAGATTTAGGAATTGCAAAAGCCGTTTATTACGCTTTTAATGATTCGTATAAACGTGGAAGCATTGATGGCGGAGAGATAGAGCGTTTCCGTAAATCGGTACGTGCAAGGCGTATCACAATACAAAATCAAGGTAAATATTGTGGCGATGGCAGAATTGGTCATGGAGTAAAACGGCGTTTAAAGCCGGTTGAAATACTGCGTGAAAAAGAAAAGAATTTTAGAAACTTAATTAACCACCGTTATGCCCGTCATCTTGTAGAGATTGCCGTAAAGAATAAATGCGCCGTTATACAAATGGAAGATTTAACAGGAATTACAAAAGATAATGCCTTTTTAAAGGACTGGCCATATTATGATTTACAGCAAAAAATAAAAGAAAAAGCAGCTGAATACGGAATTTTATTTAAGACGATTAATCCATATAAAACAAGCCAGCGTTGCTCGCGCTGCGGTTATATAGATAGAGAAAACCGTCCGGAACAATCTGTATTTGTTTGCCAAAATTGTGGTTATGGATCTTTGTATCTTTGTGAAAATTGCAACAAAGAACAAAATCATGCTGGAATATGTGATACTTGTGGAGGAAAAACAAATTTAATTACTGTTAATGCAGATTACAATGCTGCCAAAAATATAGCAACTGAAAATATCGAAGAAATTATCAAAAAAGAAATGGGTAAGGAGTATAATCCACCTAAATAAAACAAAAAGGCATGGACGCAAAATCCATGCCTGAATTTTTAGCTTGCTGTATTAATGTACCAATTTGACACCGGTGCGTGCTTCGATATCTTTTTCGCCCTTGTCTACAAGGAAAGAAACTACGGCGTCGCCGGTGATGTTAACGCAGGTACGCGGCATATCAAGGATACGGTCGATACCGGCGATAAGGGCAGAGCCTTCAAGCGGCAGGCCAACGGCGGTTAAAATCATGGTAAGCATGATAAACCCTGCGCCCGGTACGCCTGCGGTGCCGATAGAGGCCAGTGTGCCGGTTAGCACGATGGTAAGCATTTGGGCAGAGTTAAGGTCTACGCCGTAAAGCTGGGCAACAAACAAAGCGCATACGCCCTGGTAAACAGCGGTGCCGTCCATATTAATGGTTGCGCCGAGCGGCAGCACAAAGCTGGAAACTTCTTTGGAAACGCCCATTTTCTGCACGCAGGCAAGGTTTACCGGTAAAGTACCGTTGGACGAGCAGCTGGTAAAAGCAAGCAGCTGCGCCGGTGCAAGGCCTTTAAAGAATTTAAGCGGGCTGAATTTGCCGATAACTTTCAGCATGCCGCCATATACAAATACAGCGTGCAAAAAGCAGCCAAGGTAAACGGAAACGATAACTTTTAACAGCGGCAGCAGCACGGCCGGGCCGTTGGAAGCAACTACCGGGGTAATCAGGCCGAATACGCCAATGGGGGCAAAGTCCATAATAATGCCTACAATTTTGTAGGATACTTCGGCAAGGCCGTTAATGGTGTTTTTAAAAGTATCGGCAGGTTCCCCAACCATGGAAATGCCAAGGCCGAGGAACAGTGCAAAAACTATAATTTGCAGCATATCTGCCTTCAGCATGGATTCTATCGGGTTGGTGGGGAAAATATTAACAATAACCTGCATTAAAGGCGGTGCGTCTTTGGCGGATGCAACAAGCCCTTCGGCGGGCAGGTTCATGCCTGCGCCCGGCTCAATTACGCTGCCCAAAATAAGGCCCAGCACAATGGCAAACGCCGTTGTTACAAGGTAGTAAATAACGGTTTTCATACCAATGCGGCGGATTTTTTTAATATCGCCCAGGCTGCACATGCCCATAACGAGCGAAGCAAAAACCATCGGCACTATTGTCATTTTAATCATGTTCATAAAAATAGCGCCGAAGGGGGCAATCCACGTTTTGGCAAATTCGGCCCCGTCTGCGCCAAGCAGCAGCCCGGCAACAACGCCAAGCACCAGTGCTGCCATAATTCTTGTTGATAACTTCATTATAAAGCCTCCTAAATATGTAAAAAAATATATTATAACAAATTTGTATTATATCAAAAAAATAATAAAAAACAAAATTGTATACAATATTTTTGATAGAGGAAGCCAAAATAAAAAAAGCCGCCGGAGCGGCATTTTAATTTTGTTTGAAGCGGTGCAGCGATTTAATTGCCAGCATACTGCCAAACCAGGCCGTAACAATGCCGCCTAAAACATCAAGCGGGTAATGTACGCCAAGATACAGGCGCGAAAAGGCAACCATTACAGCCAGCAGCATAATGGGCAGGCCAAAAAATTTGGGCAGCAGTTGGTAATACACAAAGGCGCAGGCAAAGGCGGCGGTGGTGTGCCCGGAAGGAAAGGAGTAGCCCGAAGCGTGCGTAATAAGCGGAATAATCTGCGGCAGCACTTCAAACGGGCGCGGGCGCATAACGGCATTTTTTAAAATAACGTTGCTGATAAACGTGCTTAACACAAGTGCGGCAATGGCTGTTATGCCTGCGGTGCGCGTTTTGGAATTAAGGGCAAGAAGAATGCCCGTAAAAATCCAAAACCAGCCCAAATCGCCCAAAAAGCTGATGCCGCGCCAGAAGCTGTGCAGCGGTTCATAACGCAAAGCATCCTGTATGTAAAGCAAAAGGCGTGTGTCAAGTTCTGCCAGGTAAGCCATCATCCTTTCCTCCTTTCCGGCTGCGCCTTGTTTTTATTTTTATAATAACACATACAGAGTAAATTAGTATTAAACTGCACGTTTTAAAATCTTGGCGATAAGTTTACAAACTTCAATCTGTACTATCGAAAGCAGGGAGAGCGCAAAAACAACAAACCACATATCGCAGCTTAAATCGGTAAGTTTAAACGCTTGCTGCAAGACAGGTATTAGTAAAATGGCAGCCATCAATGCAACGCTGGCAGTAAAGCTCAGCCACAGCCAAGGGTTATGCCCTTCGGCACGTACCCAGATATATTCAGTGTTAGAGCGTTGGTTTAAAGCACGCAATAACTGCGAAAACGCAAGTACGCAAAACGCCATGGTTTGACCGACGGCGTGGCTTAACGTGCTGCTGCCGATATGGTAAGCCGTTAATGTAAGGATAGCCACAAAAATACCTTGTACAGCAACGCGGGTCAGCAAGTCTTTTTCAAACAGCGTGCCGCTTTTTATAGGTTTATGCTTCATTATATTTTTGCTTGCCGGGTCTACGCCTAATGCAAGCGCAGGCAGCGTGGCTGTGGCAAGGTTAACCCATAAAATGTGTACTGCTAAAAGCGGAGCGTTCCAATTAAAAAGAGTGGCGATAAACAGCGTTGTAATTTCGGCAATGTTGCCTGCCAGTAAAAACTGAATTACTTTTTGTAGGTTGCGGTATACGCGGCGGCCTTCTTTAATTGCATAAGCAATAGTGGTAAAGCTGTCGTCTAAAAGTATCATATCCGAAGAAGTTTTAGCAACGTCAGTACCGGTAATGCCCATGGCAACGCCAATGTCGGCAGCTTTTAAAGCCGGGGAGTCGTTAACGCCGTCACCGGTCATGGCGGTAATTTCGCCGTTGCGTTTTAACGCTTGAATAATGCGCAGTTTATCGGTAGGGGATACGCGCGCAAAAACAGCAGCTTTTTTTACTGCAAGGTCAAGTTCAGCATCGGTCATGGCATTAAGCCTGCTACCGCTGATAATTTCATTGCCACTGTGACAGATGCCGAGTTCTTGGGCAATGGCAGCCGCCGTTATTTCGTGGTCACCTGTAATCATTATTGTGCGGATACCGGCTTCGCGGCAGGTACGTACGGCGGCGGCAACTTCTTTACGCGGCGGGTCTATCATACCGGCAATGCCGGTAAAGGTTAAAGTGTGTTCAAGATTTTCACTGCTGTTTTGCGGTACGGCAGTAAGCGTTTTACTGGCAAAACCAAGCACACGCAAAGCCTGCTGCGACATTTTAGTGGCAAGCGCAAGTATAGCTTCTTTGTCTTTATTTGTAATTGTGCGTACACCCTGTGCCGTTAAAATATGCGTGCACAGCGGAAGCATTTCATCTACAGCGCCTTTGGTATAAGCGGTAAGCTGCCCATTGATGTTATGTACCGTTGTCATGCGTTTGCGTGCGGAGTCAAACGGTTGTTCAAATAAGCGAGGGTATTTATTCTCTAAATCATCATGGTTAACGCCAAATTTTTGAGCCAGGTAAATTAACGCACCTTCCGTTGGGTCGCCGATAATTTCACCTTTGCGGTCAGGGTCGAAGCTGGCGTCATTACAAAGTGCGGCGGCAAAAATAAGTTCGCGGTAAACTTCGGGGTGCTTCATAGCTGCGGCATCAGCTTCTACGGCAGTTTGTTTGTTAAAATCGCCGTTCATGGCAAGCTGCGTTACTGTCATTTTGTTCAGCGTTAATGTGCCGGTTTTATCCGTACAGATTACGGTTGCGCTGCCGAGTGTTTCAACGGAGGGGAGTTTGCGTACCAGTGCGTTCTTTTTAGCCATACGTTGTACGCCCAGTGCCATTACGATGGTTGCAGTTGCGGGCAAGCCTTCCGGGATAATGGAAATAGCAAGCGAAACGGCAATTAAAAACTGCGGTACCAGCGGTCTGTCATAAAATGCGCCAAGTGCGAAGATGAGTACGCAAACGATAAGGCCCGCTATGGTTAATGCTTTACCGGCGGCATTCAGTTTGCGTTTCAGCGGTGTGTCAAATTCGTCTTGTCCGTCCAGTAATGCGGCAATGCTGCCGACTTCGGTGTGCATGCCGGTAGCAGCAGCAATACCAGTGGCTCGCCCATAGGTTACAATGCCAGAAGCATAAGCCATATTAACACGGTCGCCAAGAGGGCACTCTTCTTTAAGTATGGCGGCAGCGTCTTTCGTGGAGGCTACGGATTCGCCGGTCAAAGAAGCTTCCTGTATTTGCAAATTAACGCTGTCAATCAGGCGCAGGTCGGCGGGAACCATATCGCCGTCTCTTAAAAACACAATGTCACCGGGTACGACTTCTTTTGCCGGTATAACGCTTTCTTCGCCATCGCGCAGTACGCGCGCTGTGGGTGCTGATATGCCGCGCAGCGCTTCAAGTGCGGATTGTGCCTTTTTCTCCTGTACAATACCAATAAAAGCATTAACTATAACGATAGTAAAAATTACTGCCGCTTCAATTGTTTCGCCAAGTAAAAATGATAATCCTGCGGCGGCGACAAGAATCAATACCATCGGGTCGGTAATTTGTTCTTTAAGCATCGCCGTAATAGCTTTTGGCGGCTTGGCTTTAAGCTCGTTGTAACCGTACTGTTTCAGGCGTTCTGCTGCCTGTACATCGCTAAGCCCTTTAGCAGAACCTTGCAAGGTGTGGTAAACTTGTTCTAAATTTTGTGCGTGGGTGTTTTTACTGTGATAATCCATAAAGGATTCATCACTCCTTTCATAAATTTAATTTTATTTTGTGCGCTGTACGCTCTTTTGGCAGAGAAAAAGGCATAGCCCGCAGCCCTTAAAGGACGCAGGTTATGCCTGAAAAAAGTAATTTTAAATTTTTAGCACCGTTCTTTCGGTGAGGGTCACTGTCATTAGAGGCAGTCATTGTAATTTTCCTTTCCAAATACGTGGAGAAACTAAATAGTAAATCTTATTGGTTGTATGTTAGCATAGCTTTACTCTCTTGTCAAGACAGCAAAGGTGAATTTTTTTGATGCTTTAGCTATATGTTATGTTCGTTTTTAGTGAACAATTTGCATTATGGTGCGTAGTTAATATTTGTGCGGCTATATATAATCAATAAAATAAAAGTACGACACAGTGAAATGCGGCATTGGATTTTTAGCAATATTTAATAAGAAAAGCGGTAAAAATAAAAGCAAATATTCATAGCAGGCAGGTATTTTTTGCCTGCATATTGAATTATTACACGTTGAGTCTTACGGAAAGAGGTGAGATTATGCTTTTAGGTATAGATGTTGGCGGCACTTTTACGGATGCCGTTTTGGTAGATAACGGTGCTGTGCATGCGCAGGCCAAGCGCCCTACAACGCACGGCGAGGTGCTGCGCGGCATACTGGCGGCACTGGACGCCGTTATGGACGGCGCGGACGCGGCAAAGATTGAGCGTGTGGTTATAAGCAGCACCATTGTTACCAATGCGCTTACGGAAGGCAAGACGCAGCCTGTGTTTCTGGCAGTAATGACCGGCCCCGGCATGAATGTAAAGGGGTGTTTTCCGGTAGAGCCGTATCTGGTAAGCGGCTATGTTGACCACCGCGGAAAAATTGCGGCGCGTACTGAGTTTAACAAACACTACGGGCTTTTGGATAAACCTTCCGGCGTGCAGGCAGCGGCGGTAAGCGGTAAATTTGCTGTGCGTAACCCCGAAAACGAATATGTGCTTGCGCACGAATTAAAAAAGAGCGGTTATAAAAAAGTATTTTTGGGTTCGGAACTCAGCGGCGAGCTGAATTTTATACGCCGCACCAACAGCGCGTATTTCGCGGCGGCGGTAGATAAAACCTTTGAAGCTTTCGGCAAGCAGGTGGAGTGGGCTCTGAAGGAGCGCAATATTACCGCGCCGGTGCAGATTTTAAAGGCTGACGGCGGCACGCTGCCTTTGGAGGCGGCGCTTAAACAGCCTGTTGAAGCGGTATTTACGGGCCCGGCGGCAAGCGTGCTGGGCATTGAAGCGCTCGGCGCAGCGCCGGAGGGCAAGTGTATTTCTCTTGATGTTGGCGGTACTACAACCGATATTGCCTTTTGGAATAACGGCGAGCCGCTTTTGGCGAAAAAAGGCGCAATGATTGGCAAATACCCGACAGCGGTGCGTTCTTTCCATATGCGCAGCGTGGGCATTGGCGGCGACAGCGCCATAACCAAACTGCCGCAGGGATTTAAGGTTGGGCCGGAACGTGCCGGACATGCGGCAGCGTTAGGCGGCGCAGCGGCAACTTTGGCAGATGCGCTGATTGTGCTGGGGCTTGCTTCGTTCGGTGATGACGGTGCTTCCTTTAAGGTTTTGGGCGCATTGTGCCACGAAGGCGAATCGCCTGAGATGGCGGCGCAGGCTGTTTTGGACGCGGCACTGGACGTTATTGAAAACGCCATTAAAGATATGCTGCACGAGTGGAGCATTCAGCCTGTTTATACGGTAAGCGATGTTTTAAGCGGCAGCGATTTTGTTCCGCAGCAGCTTGTAGGCGTCGGCGGCGGTGCGCCGGGGCTTATTCACGCGCTTGGCAGGCGCATGGGGCTGCCGGTTGTAATTCCGCCCGGCGGTATGGTGGCAAACGCCATCGGTGCTGCACTGGCAAGGCCGACAGTGGCAGCAAGCCTGCGCGCCGATACTACCGAAGGTTATTATTTAATTCCGGAAAGCGGCAAACGGGAACGCCTGCCCAAACGCTTTAATATGCAGGCGGCAGAAGAAATTTTAAGCGCCTGGCTGCACGAAAAAGCAGGCGGCTGGCAGATGGAAAGCAGCGAAACCGAAGTTATCAGCCGCGAATATTTCCGCACGGTACACGGTTATTACGATACCGGCGAAATTATTTACCTGCGCATGCAGCTTAAACCCGGCATTTTGTATAAAATTACCGGCAGGGAGGTGGCATTTTGAAACAGGCAAATTTAGGACTGATATTTTTCCCGGCTTTTGACTGGATGATCAGCCCCGGTCACCCGGAGCGCCAGGAAAGGCTGTTATATACGCGCGACCAGCTGACGGAAGAAGGGCTGTTTGACCGCCCGGAAATACGCGAATACCGCCTGCGCATGGCGGAAATTAACGATTTGCAGCGCGCCCACGTCGGCGTGCCTTCGATAGCCAAGCTGATTACGCCTGCACATCTTGCCTCTGCCGGAGGGTGCATGACGGCGGCCGACGCTGTAATGAGCGGCGAAGTTAAGCGCGCGTTTGCGCTTGTGCGCCCGCCGGGACACCACGCCATGCGTATAGTGCATGGCATCCGCGGTTTTTGCACCATTAATATTGAAGCCGTAATGGTTGAATATTTGCGGAGCCGCTACGGCATTAAAAAAATTGCCGTTGTCGATACGGACGTGCACCACGGCGACGGCAGCCAGGATATTTTTTACCACGACCCCAACGTGCTGTATATTTCGTTCCATCAGGACGGGCGCACGCTGTACCCGGGCACGGGCTTCCCGGATGAAGCAGGCAGCCCGGCAGCGTGGGGCTATAACATCAACCTGCCGCTTTTACCCGGCAGCGGCGATAAGGAAGTACACCGCCTGTTTGACGGGCTGATAAAACCTATTCTTGACGATTTTGAACCGGAACTCATCATTAATTCTGCCGGGCAGGATAACCATTTCAGTGACCCGCTTGCTTCCATGAGCGTTACGGCACACGGCTATGCGGCACTGGCAGATAAGTTAAAGGCGGATATTGCCGTTTTGGAAGGCGGCTATTCTATCGAAGCGGCGCTGCCCTATGTTAATACCGGCATAATTCTTGCCATGGCAGAAATGGATTACAGCAAGGTTATTGAGCCGGACATCAGCGCCCTGCGCAGGCCTGACCCGCGCTGCATGACGCGCGTGGAGCAGCTCATTGAGCAGGTAGGCAACATCTGGCGTACGCGCAGGGAAGTTGGCAGAATGCTGCTGGATAAATGCGGCGGCAAATGGCAGCGGCGCAAGGGAATTTATTATGACGAAGAAGGCATCCGCGAGGAGCAGCTGGAAACTGCGCACTACTGCAAAAAGTGCAGCGGTTATATAACTGTTGCCACTAATGCGCGCGGCACCCGTTACGGCGACCAGAGCGCTTATGTGGTATGCCTTTTGCGCGATACCTGTGAAACCTGTAAAAAAGCGGCTTATGATGACGCACTGCGCGCCAAGCAAAGCTGTGAATATAAATATATTTTACTGCAGCACCCCGATACGGGCGTTGTGGAAACAATTTAACGGAAGATTGGAGTTTATAAAGTGAAAGAAATTGTAATAGCTACAAGCAACCCGGGCAAACTGGAAGAATTTAAGGAAATGTTAAAAGATATGGAGGTTGAACTGCATTATCTTGCCGAGTGGCCTGGCATTGAAGCGCCGGAAGAAAACGGGCGTACTTTTGCCGCCAATGCGCGTTTAAAAGCAACGTACTATGCCAAGGCAACCGGCATGACCTGCATTGCCGATGACAGCGGGCTTGAAGTGCAGGCGCTGGACGGCGAACCGGGCGTACGCAGCGCGCGCTACGCCGGCGAGAAGGCAACCGATAAGGAAAACAACGATTTACTTTTGGCAAACATGAAATTGCAGGTTAAACGCACCTGCCGTTTCCGCTGCGCTTTGTGCGTGGCCGATGCCGCCGGCAAGGTGCTTGTGGAAACGGACGGCATCTGCGAAGGCATGCTGCTGCACGAGCCTTTGGGCAATAACGGCTTCGGGTATGACCCGCTCTTTTGGTCTACTGAGCTGCATATGGGGCTTGGCGAAGCAACGCCGGAAGAAAAAAATAAAATCAGCCACCGCGGCAAAGCCGTTAAAAAACTGATTGCCAACTGGAAGAAAATAAAATGAAAATAGGTTTAACCGGAGATACCCACGGAAGCATGCAGAACCTGCGCCGCGTTATTGCCGCTGCCCCGCCGGTTGAACAGTGGCTGCATACCGGCGATTACGCGCGTGACAGCCTGTACCTTAAAAGCCAGACCGGGCTTGAAGTAACGGCTGTGTGCGGCAACTGCGATGCGGGCGAAACGGATTTTAACGTAGACGAATTTTTATATTTGCAGGGCTTTAACATCTGGCTGGCTCACGGGCACCGTTATCTGCACGGCGGCAGCCCGCAGGAACTGGTGTGGTGGGCGCACCGTCTGGAGGCGGACATTGTTGTTTTCGGCCATACGCATGTGCCGCTTGTAAAGTGGTACGGCGATGTGCTTTTGGTGAACCCCGGCAGCCCTTCGCGCCCACGCAGCATGGACGGGCCTACCTTTGGCGTGCTGACGCTTAACGAAGGTGAAAAACCGTCCGCAGAAATAATACGCCTTGCAAAGCCGTAAATTAAATGCTTGCTCTTTTAAAAACAAAGTGTATAATATAAATATATAGTATACACTAAATAAAAACAGAGGGGAGTAATTTGTTATGTCTTTTGTAGAAGATGCGTTGAAGTTTCATGCTGAACATAATGGCATGCTTGCTGTGGCAAGCAAGGTGCCTCTTAATAACCGCGAGGATTTGGCGCTGGCTTATACGCCGGGCGTTGCCGAACCCTGCAAAGCCATTAAGGAAAATAAAGAACTTTCGTTTGAATATACCTGCCGCGGCAATACTGTTGCCATTGTAAGCGACGGCACGCGCGTGCTGGGGCTTGGCGATATAGGCCCGGAAGCGGCAATGCCTGTTATGGAAGGCAAGGCCGTGCTGTTTAAAACCTTTGGCGACGTTGACGCCATTCCTATCTGCATTGACACCAAAGACCCGGAAGAAATTATTGAAACGGTACGCCGTTTGCAGCCGACTTTTGCAGGCATTAACCTTGAAGATTTTTCTTCGCCGAAATGCTATGAAATTGAAGACCGCCTGCGCGAAATCTGCGACATTCCGGTATTCCACGACGACCAGCACGGCACGGCCATTGCGTGCCTTTCTGCCGTTATGGGCGCTTTGCGTTATGTGAAAAAAGATATTAAAGACGTTAAAGTTGTTGTAAACGGCTGCGGCGCTGCCGGTTCTGCCATCGGCAGGCTGTTTGTAAGCATGGGCTTTCCGAATGTAATTATGGTGGAACGTGTGGGCGCTTTGTATAAAGGCATTGATGCCAAACTGGATAAAATTCAGCGTTACCTTTCGGAGGTTACGAACCCGAACAGGGAAAAGGGCACGCTGGCAGGGGTTGCCAAAGGTGCGGATATTCTTGTAGGCGTATCCGGCCCGAACCTGTTTACCAAAGAAATTATCGCTAGTATGGCGGATAAAGCCATTGTTTTTGGGCTTGCCAACCCCGTGCCGGAAACAAGCTACGAAGCCGCCATTGCAGCGGGTGCGGCAGTTGCCGGTACCGGACGCAGCGACAGCCCGAACCAGGTTAACAATGTAACGGTGTTCCCGGGCGTGTTCCGAGGCGCCATTGACGTGCGCGCAAGAGCCATTAACGAAGAAATGAAGGTTGCGGCGGTTTACGCCATTGCCAACCTTATTGACGAAAAAGACCTGCGCGCCGATTACGTTGTGCCGGATGCTTTTGACCCGCGCGTTGCGCCTGCCGTTGCTGCAGCGGTTGCCAAAGCCGCTATGGAAACCGGCGTAGCCCGCGTAAAAGTTGACCCTGAAGTTGTACGCGCCAATGCTTTAAAACGCATTGGCAGATAAGGAGCGGACATGCGCGAATTAAACGTTAAAGAAATTACGGCAGCCGTTGCCAAACTGTGCTGCGATGCCTGCTACTATCTGCCGCAGGATTTGCTGGAAAAATTTAAAGTCTCCCGCGATACGGAAGAATCGCCGTTAGGCAGGGAGGTTTTGGAAACCATTATTGAAAATGCGGAACTTGCCGCGCGTAAAGATGTGCCCCTGTGCCAGGATACCGGGCTCGCCGTGGTGTTTCTGGAAATAGGGCAGGAAGTGCATTTTACCGGCGGCGCGCTGGAAGAAGCCGTTAACGCCGGTGTGGCAGAAGGCTACACCAAGGGCTATCTGCGTAAATCTTCCGTTGATGACCCGCTGTTTGAACGCAAAAACACGCAGGATAACACGCCTGCTATTATTCATACCCGCCTTGTGCCGGGCGATAAAGTAAAAATTACCGTTGCCCCCAAAGGCTGCGGCAGCGAAAACATGGGCGCCATGAAAATGTTAAAGCCTGCTGACGGAGTGCAGGGCGTAATTGATTTTGTGCTTGATACCGTGCGCAAAGCAGGCCCGAACCCCTGCCCGCCGGTAACGGTTGGCGTCGGTATCGGCGGCAATATGGAAAAATGCGTGCTTCTGGCCAAATATTCGCTGACGCGCCCCATCGGTGAGCACAACAGTGATGAACGCTATGCAAAGCTTGAAGAAGAACTTTTAGAGCGCATTAATAAAACCGGCATCGGCCCAGCGGGGCTCGGCGGCACAACCACTGCCGCTGCCGTAAATATTGAGTACGCACCGACGCATATCGGCGCGCTGCCGGTGGCCGTAAACCTTAACTGCCACGCTGCACGCCGCGCGTGTGCCGTATTGTAAGGGGGCGCAGAAATGACGTACGCAAAAATTAAACACATTACCACGCCCTTAACGGCAGAAAAAATAAAAGACCTGCACGCCGGTGACGTTGTGCGTATAACCGGCCCTGTTTACACTGCGCGCGACGCCGCGCACAAACGCATGACGGAAGCAATGGCCGAAGGCAGGCCGCTGCCGTTTGATATTAAGGGGCAGGTTGTTTATTACGTTGGACCTTCGCCCACCAAACCGGGCGAAATTGTTGGCAGTGCCGGGCCGACCACCAGCGGGCGCATGGATAAATATACGCCGGCACTGATTGCCGAAGGTATGCGCGGCATGATTGGCAAAGGCCTGCGCGGCAAAGAAGTTGTTGAAGCCTGCGTTAAATACGGCGCAGTGTATTTTGTAGCCGTCGGCGGTGCGGCAGCGGTAATTTCACAGTCCATTAAAGGCGAAGAAATGATTGCCTATGAAGATTTGGGACCGGAAGCCATCCGCCGTTACGAAGTGGAAGATTTTCCTGCTATTGTGTGCATAGATTCCGAAGGCAACGATTTTTACAAAGTCGGCATTGCCAAATACAGCAAGGAATAAACAGCATATTAAACAGTAAACCGGCTTCGGCCGGTTTTTGTTTTGCGTAAATTAAGCGCGCCAATAAAATGTTAATTTATTTACAATTTGCAGTAAAATTTGCTGCGCGCAGCATAAAGCGTAAACAAAGCTGTAAAAATTGTAAAATTTTGTTGACAATATCTTGCGATTGCTGTATTATAATTTCATCTTAACAAACACACTCTTATCGAGAGCGGTTGAGGGACAGGCCCAATGAAACCCGGCAACCAGGCTGTGCCATGGTGCTAACTCCTGATAGATGAGAGGAAAGTAAAGTATATGCTCTTTCCTCGGAAAGAGCTTTTTTATTGCTTTCGTTATTGCCAGTAAGTAGTGTGTAAAATTTAAAAGGAGAGATGTAAAGATGAAAAAAATCCTGTTAGTCCTTTGCTCCGTTCTGGTGCTGGCTCTTTTAATTGCCGGCTGCGGCGGCAGCGAAACCAAATCCGAAGACGGCAAAACCGTGCTGAAAGTTGGCGCAACCCCGGTGCCCCATGCAGAACTTTTGAACTTTGTTAAACCGCAGCTTGCCAAAGAAGGCGTTGACCTGCAAATTATCGAGTTCAGTGATTATGTAAAACCGAACCTTTCTTTAAACGACAAAGAAATTGACGCTAACTTCTTCCAGCATATTCCTTATCTTGAAGAATTTGCCAAAGAACGCAATATGCCGCTTGTTACATTAACCAAAGTGCATATCGAGCCTATGGGCATTTATTCTACAAAATACAAATCTCTTGACGAACTGCCGCAGGGCGCAAAAATTGCCATTCCTAACGACCCGACCAACGGCGGCCGTGCACTGATGCTTCTGCAAAGCGCCAACCTTTTAAAACTTAAAGACGGCGTAACCATTACCGCAACCCCCGGCGACATTGTAGACAACCCCAAAAACATTGAAATTGTGGAAATCGAAGCAGCTTTGCTGCCGCGTTCCATGAACGATGTTGATTATTCCGTAATCAACTCCAACTTTGCAATGGAAGCAAAACTGAACCCGGTTAAAGATTCCCTCTTTACCGAACCTAAAGAATCTCCGTACGCTAACGTAGTTGCAATCCGCAAAGGCGACGAAAACCGCCCCGAACTGCAAAAACTGGCTAAAGCTCTCACCAGCCCCGAAGTTAAAAAATTCATTGAAGAAACCTACAAAGGCGCTGTTGTACCGGCATTTTAATTGCTGTTAAAACTTTAAAAGTTAATAAGCTAAAACGTACAATAAAAATCCCACGGAATTTTCCGTGGGATTTTTGCGTATACAGGATATATTAATTTGTATCTTGGTTGTTTGTTTTAAACAGCAATGACAGGAGTCGTGCCGTTTGTGTAATCAGGTCTTTTTCGCTTTCTGTCCAGCTGTGCGGTATGCCAATGGATACAAAGGTGAGTACGTAACCTGCTTTGCCGCCGCACATAATGGTTTTGCTTAAATAAGCTTTAACACCAAGCTCGTCTAATTTATCTTTATATACTTTTGGCAAAATACCGGTGTTGCCGCACTGGTTTAAACCGTGGCTGTTAAAGCGCTTGGCAATGTCTTCCGGCGTGCATTTTAAAATATTTACAAAACCGTCACTGCCGTTAAAATATTTTGCCACTACCGGCATATATTCGCCGCTGCGGCTGATATCTTTAATAAAGGCGCCGGAAATTTGTGCCATGCTGCAGCAAAGTTTTAAAAGTTTAACTGCGGCAGTTTTTTCGTCATGCTGCTCAATAATTTTAAGCGCCGTTTTAAAGTACAGGTCCATGGGTATCTGCGCATTTTCTATTTCGCTGTAATCAAGCAGCGTGCCATAGTTAAATTCGTTCTGGTCCGGCAAAAGCGGCGCTATGGAACAGATAAAATAATCATCAGGGCCGTCGGTTGCGGTAAACTGCCCGCGCTCCAACACCCAAATGGCGGTGCCGTCCTTACGCAGCAGGCGGTAGTTAATGGTGTAGGGCACTTCGCCGCAGTGCGCCGCCATAATGCGTTTTACTTTTGGCAGGTCGGCTGCATAAATCATATTTTTAATATCACCGCTGGTGGCAATCAGCATTTCTGTCATACTTTTATAACCGGTCAGTTTGTACAAAGCTTTATTAATGTACACTGCCGGATAATTTTTTTGTGCCAGGCAGCATTTTAAACCGTTAGGCGTGTTGGCTGCAACAAAAGAGGGCGTACCTGGTTTTTCCATTTGCAGTTCGTTTTTATAAAACTCGGTGCTGCCTTTTGCAACCGGGTATACTTCGCCCGGGTTAAGTTCGTTCCATGCCGCTGAGGAATGAAGATGTACTATTTTTAACCCGTCATTTTCTTTGCGGATAACAAAAGTAAAACGTGCTGTTTCATTAAGTAAAAGGCCGGTTTGCGGTTGGGACTTTATGCTGCATGCAACAAAAACAATGCAGAAGTCTTGGCTCTCAAACAATACCTGCGAGTGCATGTCTTCGATAATATTTTGCGGAATATCGTCAACGCGGCGGATAAAGGTATTAAAAACATCATTATAAGTAGGGTAAATTTCCTCTTTACCCCAGCCAATCCAACTGCTGCAGGTGTTGGAGAACAATTGCAGAACTTTTTCGGTGCTGCCGTCTACAAAATAAGTAATTAAGGCCTGTTCTGCAAGTTTTATTGCTTCGCGGCTAAAATTATTTCTGGTAGTTTTATCCATTGTTCCGGTTCTCCGTTTCTGGGGTATATTTTAAGGAATAACCCTTACCGTGAATATTGGGAAGCTGAAGGTACGGCAAATCGTTAAGGCGCAGTTTATGCCGCAGCTTGCTGATATGTACGCTGACCACACGGCTTGTGTACTGCATGTTTTCGGTATCGTACAGCGCAAGGTAAAGTTCTTCCAGTGTTACTGTTGTGTTAAGCTTATTTACTAAAAGTATCAGCAGTTTAAATTCGGTCGCTGTCAGCGGAATGAATTCCCCGTCCAGCATGGCCTGATTATTTTGCGGGTAAATTTTAAGTTTGCCAAGCGTAATGATCTGTATTTTTTCCATGCCGGTATCAAGATTCAGCATCCTGATAAAATTAACAAGCCGGTAGTAAAATTCACGGCTGCCGCAGGGAAGGCGCAAAAACTGGTCTGCACCGTTTTTGAGTGCGCTGATGGCAACTTCCTCATCGGCTGATTTGCTGACGGCGAAAACTGCACAGGCAGGCGCAAGGCGCTTTATAAACTTCAGCGGCCCGATATTTGTATCGCTGCATTCTACAATAAACAGCGGCGTGCGGTTTTCCATAAAAAAGTTCAATGCTTCTTCGCTGCTGCACGTAATTTTAAAACGCAGCCCGCACAAAATGCTGTATGTAAATAAATTATCAAATATTTCTTTGTTATCTGCGATGGCAATAATGGTTTGCATATTACTGTACCTTTACAAAATTATCAATTTGTAATAATACGTTTTACTATATTTACTTATAGTTTAATACAAGGTTCACTAATTTGTAAATAATATAACGCCGTGAAAGTGCAAAGAAAAAATTTGCACTTTGGGAAATGAAATTATGATAAAATTAAAATGAATATAAATGTGTATATATACGGTTAAATACGAATTAAAATGAAACAAAAACGTACTATAAGAAAGAGGAATTGCCATGGCAAAACAAATTACTAAGATTTTAACAGCACTTATTTTGGCAGGGACAATTAATGTTCCAATTGTTTATGCAGTTGATTATGGAATTAGTAATCCGCCGCCTCAGTATGGTACTAATGACCCGGGTGTACAGCTTAACCGCACGCGCGAATATATGGAACGCCAGCGCGTGGCACGCCAGATTGCCGAAGACAGGGCCAAGCAGCGCGCCGAGGTTGAAGGCAGCGGGCAGGAACAGCAGCAGGCACCGGAAAATGCTGTTAAATTTGTATTGAACGATGTAAAAATAGATAAGAGCGAAGTACTTTCCGAAACGGAAATTAAAGAAATTACCGGCAAATATATTGGGCAGGAAGTTACACTGCAAAGCCTGTATGACATTGTAAACAGCATTAACGAACTGTACAGCGAAAAAGGCTATTTAACCTGCCGGGCTTATCTGCCGCCGCAAACCATTAAAAACGGCGTGGTGGAAATTAAAATTATTGAAGGCAAAACCGGCAATGTGCATATAAGCGGCAATGAAAGCACCAATGACGGTTATATTGCCGGGCGCATCGGGCTTGACCGCGGCAGCATCAGCAATATCAACGAGTTGAACGATGACCTTCTGCGTTTTAATGCTACCAACGATGTGCAGCTGCGCATTACAATGCACGCAGGCGCAGAACCCGGAACTACGGACTATGTAATATCAGCTTACGAGCCGCAGAAAAATTATATAAATGTATATGTTGATAACGCCGGCAGCGAATCGAGCGGCGAATGGCGCGAAGGACTGTTCTGGACGGACCGCAGCTTAACAGGCAGCCGCGATATGCTGACAATGAGCGGCATGCGCAGCGACGGTACAAAATCGTTCAGCGCCATGTACACAGTGCCGTTAGGGCGCAGCGGAACCAAACTGGGCCTTACTTACAGCACCAACAGCGTAAAAATTACGGATGGCGAACTGGAAGATTTGGACATTAAAGGCCATTCCAACGCATACGGTGTTTCACTCATTCAGCCACTGGTGGTTACGGATACCCTGCGTACGGAAGTAACTTTGGATTACGGCTACCAAAATTCGCAAACCGACTTTTTGGGCATACACTGGGTTGATGATACTGTAAAATCTTACACCGCAGGCTTCAGCATGACTAACTACGGTGCAAGCAGCATCATTTACCAAAAGCATAACTTCCGTATCGGCGACAGCGAAGATATTGCCGGTGAAAACGAAAACTTTTCAAAGTATTTTTTTAACGGCTTCTGGCAAAAGGCTTACAGGGCAGGGCAGATGTTAAGCGCAAGGCTTGATGCCCAGTGGAGCCCGGACGATTACCTTACAAGTGCCGAACAGTTTTATATCGGCGGCATGTACAGCGTACGCGGATATGAAGAAAGCTATCTCGGCGGCGACAGCGGTTACAGCGCCAGCCTGGAATACAGCGTGCCGCTTGACAAAGCCAAAACAACATCGGCCTTTTGCTTTTTTGATTATGGTGCAGTTTACGGTGACAGCGCTTTTGACGACCATGTGCTGGCAGGTACCGGCATAGGCATTAAAAGCACAATCGACCGCAAAATATATACAAGTTTAACGCTTGGCATACCGCTGATGCGTGATATTAACGGAGATAAAGTTGATAAAACCCGCATACATTTTATGCTTAACGGTCAGTTTTAACAGGGGGACGGGCTTATGAGTATCTCGAGAAAGTTTCAGCGCAGCAAAAGTAAATATACGTTAAGCCAGAAAATTATTTCTGCCGTAACGGCGGCAGGGTTTATTATGCAGCCGATAGTTGGTTTGGCTCATAATATTGTTGCTATGCCCGAATTTGGTACTAATGTTGAAAATGTTAATGATAAAGTAACAAACATTTGGGCTGGTCAGATTGTTAATAATACTGCTATCAATAAATTCGATAAATTTGGTTTAAATGCCAGCGAAATTGCCAATATGTATTTTGGTACTAGCAAAGATAATCAAGGTGCGGCAAACCTTGTTAACTTTGTAAACGACCGTATTGATATTAACGGTACTGTTAATGCAATACAAAATAACCAAATCGGCGGCAATCTGTTCTTCTTAAGTAAGGAAGGCATGGCTGTCGGTAAATCCGGCGTTATTAACACCGGTTCGCTGTATGTAATGACGCCTGCAGAAAGTGATTGGGAAAATATACAGGGCCAGATAGCTGATAAAGGTACTTTTAATGATGCAGATAACATTGTTGAAGGTTGGGAAGCTATTCCTGTAAACAACAGCGGCACTATTACTGTTTTAGGCAAAGTTAATGCAGCAAATGATGTTCAGCTGCGTGCTGCTAAAATTGGCGTAGGCAAAAATGTTGATGATGCTGTTGTTGATGGTGTTACAACTGGCAATGCAGTTTCTGGCGCAGCAATTACAACCGGCATAGCTGATTTTAGTAATTTAGTAAATATTAACGACGATATAAGAGCTGGCTTATCGGGTAATTTAAAATTAGAAGAAGCATCTGTTGGCGGCGATATTGTGCTGGCAGCAGTATCTACTGTTGAAGGCGACCGCAAAGGCAGCGGCAGTGCCAGTGTAGATGTTTATGGTAACTTAACCGGTAATAATGTTAAACTTTCGGCAGAATCCGAAGTAACATTTAAAGAAGATTCAAATACTTTAGTTACCGGTGGTAATGTAGGCGAAATTCAAACCGCACTTATGGAAAAAGTTGGTTTGGGTACTATATCCGCTAACTATGCTGATGTTGAAAGTAGTGCGGCAGTTACAGTTGGGCAGGGGGCTTCGATAAATGCTGATGGTGATGTAAGTGTTACAGCACAGAGCAAAGCTTCTGCTGATGTAGGTGCAGCACCTAAGCAGAATGAAGACGGGACTTTTGGCGGATTTGTGCCTGCTGTTGGCGTAGTGGTTGCAGACGTTAACAATGATGCTTCTGTAAATATCAATGGCAATATTACAGCGGATGGCGGTATTGATATCAACGCAGCTGCTGGAACCTCGCTTACTGCAGCTGCTGCTGATTCCGGCGAAGAAGTTGTCGGCAGCGATGGTAAAAAAGACCCCGCAAGCCTGATTCATGCGGCGGTTGTTGTTGCAGAACACAACACCAATGCAACAGTTAATGTGAACAATGCTGAAATTAAAGGCAAAGGCGATGTAAATGTTACTGCCAATGTTGACGACAGCCTTGATATCAGCGCGCAGGTTGGCGCGCCGGGTAAATCGGCTATGGCAACTGCGGTTGCTGTTGTTGAAGGTAATGGTGCGGCAACCGTTAATCTCAGCGGCGGCAGCATTGAAGGCAATAATGTAACTGTTGCTGCGGAAAATCATCTGGAAGGCAATGTTATTAAAGTTGATAACGGTATTGGTTTGCCTCAGGACCCTGCTGATGACAGTTCCGGCGGCAGCGAAGAAACAACTCCGCAGGAAGAACTTAAAGATGCTGCCATGCAGATTTTGGGCGGTGAAAAAGTAACTGATGTAATTGCAAACGGAATTACCGATAAAGTTGTAGAGGCTATTGGCGGTACAACGGCTAATAAAAAGCAAAACCCGTTTTTGCAGAAAATAGGCAATATGCTTGACGTTGGTGCCAGTGTTGCCGTTGTCGAAGAAAGCAATAAAGCTAATGTAAAAATTAATAACACAAATGTTATAGCTGCCGATGAAGGCAAGGTTGACATTTATGCCGATACGATTGTTGATAATACTACAATGATTGTAACAGGGCATGCTAACAAACAGACGCACAGCAAAAAAAGAGGACAAGGCAGTAATAAAAATCCTGCCAATATTATTGCGGATGCGGCTGTGCTGTATAACGAAATTGATAACGATGCGGCAGTAGAAATTAACGGCGCGGCCATCAGCGGCAAAACCGTTAATATTAATTCGTCTGCACAAATGCAGTCCAACCTGCGTAAAATGTATAATGATCTTACTGCTTCTGTTGATGATTTAAAAACCGCATTAAAAGATACCTGGGACAGCAGTAATGAATTTTATCAAAAACTTGACCAACTGTTAACTGATACAGGTAAGGCTTTTTAAAAAGCAGAATCCGGCAATTATGATGACGCGATGATTGAGCAGCTTTTCAATGAAGCGTTTACCAAAATTCAGGTTGCGGCAGAAACTCTTTCCGGCGGAATTGACGAGGTGAAAGATTCTGCAGCTGCAACGGTTGAAAATGCACAGGCTGCCAAGGATGCTTTTGATTCCGTAAAATCAAACCTTGAAGCCTTTAAAGATACCGATAACTATGTTAATTATTATGTACATACTGAAAGCACCGATGGTATCGAAGGAAAAGGCAGCAAACCTGCCCAGTTTGAACTTGGCGTTGCCGGTTCGGTTAATATTACTAATGTTAATAACAATGCGACAATCGGTATTGGCGCAGGTACAGCCATTAATGCAGGTGAATCTGCCGAAATCAAATCCGACACTTTAACTGAAACTTTGAGTATTACCGGTAATGCTGTAGCTTTGATGGGCAGCAAAAAGAAAAATAACAACCAACAGGGCGGTACTCCGTCCGGCGGCACTCCGCCCGGTGGTAATACCAATAATACTTCGTCTACCAATATCGGCGTAGGCGCAAGCGTTGCTGTGCAGGATATTAGCGGCAACAGCGTTGTTGTAATTGGCGAAGGCGTTAACATTGGCGGTAAAGATAATGCTTCCGCAAATGAAGTTACTATTGCTGCGGATAATACTATGAGCCAGCAAGGCATTGTTTACGGCAGTGGTGAAAGCGCCGGTAATAATCAAAGCGCTACCAACGTACAGCTGCAGGGCATGGTTAACCTGCTTAACGGTGGCAGCAACAGCGTTGTAAGCATTGATGATAATGTTAATATTGCAGGCAATACCGTTAACCTTAAGGCTGATAACAGCAGTCTGATTACTGCTGTAACCGGTGGTGCTACATTCAGCAAATCCGGCGGTAATGCAGCTTCGGTCGGCGCAAGCCTTGGCATGGTTAATTATGATGTTAACAATGTGGTTGTAGTAGGCGATAACGGCGATGATGCTGATTTAACATTAAGCAGCAAAGGTGACGATGAAAAAACTGCAGAAGATAAAGCAGCAGATAAACGCAAGGAAGGTACGAAGCTTGCCAAAGATTTGCTTGCCGGTGCAGGCGTAACTTTAGCTGAAGATGAAAATACTCCTGCCGCTAAAGGCACTATTACTGCGCATGAACTGAATGCGCAGGCTGATACCGATGGGCTTATCCTTAACCTGGCGGTTGAAGCTGCGGCTAATACAAAGAGCAAAAAGAAAAAACCGAACAGTGCTTTAAATAATCTTAACCAGACAAATAATAACAACAACAATGATAATAATTTAGCTAACCAGCTTGTCGGGAATAATGGCAGCATTAACCAACAGCTTAATCAGGGTGATACTAATGCTCAGAATGCTGCTAATAATGGCGGCAATATTTCCGGCGGGCTTATCAGCGGAAATAATGGCGGCAATACAAACAGGCAGCTTAATCAGAATAACAATCAGTCTACCAGTGATTCTGTTAAGGTTGCCGGTGCAGGCAGTGTGTCTATCAATATGCTTGATGGTGAAACGGCAGCTATTATTGACGGCGTAACTGTAAATTCTGTAAAAGATGCAGAGGATAAAGCTGGTACAGTTGCCGTTAATGCGGAAGATTCACTGTTTGACGGTTCCTTTGCAGGTGCGGCGGCCATTAACTGGTTTACTAAAGCTGGCAGCGCTACCGGTGGTAGTTCCTCCGGCAGCAGCACGGAAGTAAGCGTTGGCGGTGCGGCTGGCGTATCTGTGCTTGACCGTGGTGTATCGGCTGTTATCAACAACAGCGATATTAATAATGCGGCAAGCATTACCAATACAGCAACTAAGAGCGGTGCGGAAATTGCAACAGGTTTGGGGCTTGCCGTGGCTGCAAGTTCTGGCAGCAGCGGCGGCACTAATGTTGCTGTTGGCGCAGCGGTTTCTTACAACGAAGCAGACAGCGATATTTATGCTTTAATGGTTAATAATGATGTAGACAGCACTGAAGAAGGTATTACAACCGATTTAACCAATAAAGCCTATAATAAAGATTTGCAGATTTCCGGCGGCGTTAGTGTTGCCCTTACTGACGGCGGAAAGACCGGTGTCGGTGTTGGCGGCACTGCTGTAATCAGCCAGATTGATAACGATTTGCAAAGCGGCATTTTTGGCGGTACTTATAACGACATGGGTAAAGTTGATATTGACGCAGTAGTAGCCACCACGCAGGTAAGCGCGGCTGTGGCAGGTGCGGCATCTGTGGGCAGCAGTACGCCTGTTGGCTTTGGTGGTGCTGTAAACTACAGCAATATTGATAATACCAATAATGCGTTCATCAACGGTGCAACAATTAACGCTGGCGGTGAAGTAAGTGTTGTTGCCGGTGATACCAATGGTGATGCCGATAGTGACACCAATGAATTTAAGAGCGATTATGCAGCATGGGTTGAAGATCACGGCATTGACGCCAGTGGAAAAACAGGTACAGAATGGGCGGATTCCGGTTATACGGATGATGAAAATAATGTAAGTTTCAGTGCCCAAGATAACACCGGCAGCACTATCGTTAATGTAGCAACAGCTGCTGGCGTGGCTTTAAGTGAGGGAAGCAGTGGCGGTAGCGGTGCTGCAGGCGTTAATGTAAGCCAGATTAATAACGATATGAATGCTAATATTACCGGTGCAATAATTACGGCAGGCAGCGTTCATGGGCAGGCTGATACCAATACCAAGATTATTGCAGTTGCAGCCGGGCTTGGCGTATCTAATGGTAAATTTGGCGGCGCAGGCTCTGTAAGCTGGGATGAACTCAGCAATAACAACAAAGTAACCATTGCTGGCAGTACTATTAATACCGGCAGCTTAACAGCAAATGCTATGAACAAAGCCGATATTATCAATGTTGCCGGTCAGCTTAGCGGCAGCTCAGGCGCCGGCGTAGGCGTTGCCATGGCTTACAACGCTATGGAAAACACTACCGGCGTGTATGTAAACGGCGGCACTGTTAATTTAACTGATGATGGTACTGGTATATTGGCTTTGAATGCCGAAAATGAAGCTGACATTATGGCTATTACGGCTGGTGCAACTGCGGCACAGAACGCAGCTATCAATGGCATAGTTGCGGTTAACCGCGGTTCCAACTCTACGGAAGCAGTTATTGGCAATACTGATGATAAAGTAACCATTACCGGTGTTAAAGATATTGATGTTACTGTAAATGATAGCAATGAAAATCTTACCATTGCCGGTGGTATTACCGCAGCAGGTAAAGTGGCTGTCGGTGCGGGTGTTGCTTACAGCGATATCGGCGGCAGCAGCGGCGATGGTGATAAGGCACAGCAAAAGACCCGTGCTGAAATTAACAATGCTGATATTACAACTGCAGCAGACGCTGCCAGCATTGATGTAACTGTTAATGATATTTCTAAACTTACCACTATTGCAGCCGGTTTAGGCGGTGCAGGCACTGCAGCAGTACAGGGTGAAGCTGCTACAGCCCTTGTTAACAAGCAGGTTAATGCAGGCATGAGCGACACAAGTATCAATGCCAATAATGCAGATAATAAATCTGCCAATGTTAACGTAAAAGCAAACAGCACGACCGATATTACTACCAGTGCAGCAGTGGTTGCTGGTGGCGGGACTGCCGGTGTAGGTGCAGGCGTAGCCGTTAACCGCATTATCCAGCAGACTGGCGCATCTGTAAACAGCGGCACAATGAATATTAATAACCTTGATATCAGTGCCAACAGCACGCCGCGTATTGAGAACATCGGCGTAGGCGCAGGTGCGGGTGGTACTGCAGGTGTAGCAGGCAGCGTAGCTGTTAATAATATTCAAAATAACGTAACTGCTCATATCGGCAGTGGTGCATATATTACCGCAAATAATAACGTAGGTGTAATTGCTACCAGCGATGAACAGATTGCCAACTATGCAGGTGTGCTTGCGGCAGGCGGCACGGCAGGTGCTGGTGTATCTGTAAGCGTTAACCAGATTGAAGGCAATACCAGTGCTACCGTAGGCGATGATAAAGGCGAAACTTATGTAACTGCGCTTGGCAAAGGTGCAGGTTTAACAACTGATACTAATATTGATAAAGATACTATCAATAATGCATTGATTGACGGTAGCACGGTTGATATTGACAAACATATAGAACGCAAAGAAGAAGGCGAAACCCGCAGCGGCTTGATTGTCGATGCTTCTTCGACGCGCGATATGAAATCTTTCCTTGTAACTGCAGGCGTAGCAGCCAATGCAGGCGTTGCCGGTACGGTAAATGTTAACATGATTGACGGTGCGACAAAGGCACAAGTTGTTAATAATACTGCTGTTAACGGCGGCGCAGGCAGCAATGATGCAGCAGGCAATGTTTTTGTAAACGCCGGTGATTATACCAATATGTCCGGCTTTGTAGGCAGCCTTGGCGTTGGTATTGAAGGTGCAGGCGTAGGCCTTGCCAGTGATACCAATACTGTAAGCCGTGATGTAAGTGCAGTTGTTAAAGACAGCAGTATTAATGCAGAGACGCTTGAGGTTGATGCTGAATCCATGCAGGGCGTTTCCAGTTATTCTCTTGGTGCAGGCGTTGCTGTAATCGGCGGCGGTGTTGCAGGCGTTGTAACTGTAACGGAACTTGAAAATGAAACCAGAGCAGCGTTGCAGAACAGTAAGGTTAATGCAGCTGATGTTATCGTAAATGCTAACCATAAAGGAATTGTTAACGCCGGTAATACCGGTGTTGGTATTGGTATAATTGGCGCAGGTGTTGGCCTGTCCGTTGGCGTGCTTAAAGATAATTCTGAAACCTATGCCGAAGTAACAAGTGATAATAAAGATGAAGATACCACCATTACTGCAAGCGGTGATGTTAAAATTGCTGCAACAAATACTGCGGATGTAAACACTGTTATTTATCCCCTTGGTGCAGGTGCAGTTGGCATAGGAGGCGCAACTTCCGTTAATAACCTTAACAGCAAGGTTGTAACCAACATTAGCGGCGTTGATATTAATTCCGGCGGTAGCATTGACGGCACGGCAAATAATAACTTTATAGTTGACGCTAAGATAGGCAGTGGTGGAGCAGGTGTAGTTGGCGTTGGTGTTGGCGTAACCGTTAATACTATCGACAGTACTGTACAAACCAATGTAAGAAACAGTGGCTTGACGGCTGCCGGTGATGTAACGCTGACGGCGGAAGAAACCCGTGAAATTGAACAGCTTGCTACCAACGCAGCTGCAGGCGGTGTTGCGGCTGGCGCTAACATTGCTATTACCAATGTTGGGCAGGCTGTAGCAGATGATGAAAATTCAAATGCTGCTAAAAAAATTGCTGATGCAAATAAAGTTTATGGTGAAAATAACGAAGATGCCTCTAAGTTATTGGTGGGGGCTGGCGATGCTTTAGAAACTGCTGAAATTGATTCCGGCAAAGCAACTCCGCATGTAGATGCTGAGTTTGGCGGCGATAAAGATTCACAGATTACCGTAAATATTACGGGCAGCGATATTGAAGCAGGTAGTAATGTAACTGCTAAAACAACCGAAACTGATAATATTACAATGACGCTTGGCAGTGGTTCGGCAGGTGCTGCAGCTGTTAACGCAGGCGTTGGTATCCTTAACGTACACCGCAATGTTGGTGTAAATATTATTGGCAGCAACATAACGGCTGCAAAGGCTGTTGAACTGGCAAGTGTTATTAACGGCAGCAGTAATCTTGATGTATATCAGGGTACGGCAGGTATCTTGGGTGTTAATGCTGCTTATGGCGGAGCTACCAGTGATGGTACAAGCGGCGTAACCATCAGCTCCGGTACAATCGATGGCGGCAGTATTAACATTCTGGCAGAGGATGCAGGACGTACTGATGTAGAGGCAATCGGCATAACTGCCGGTGTTGTATCTGCCGGTGCAATTGTTGCCGAAGGTACTAATGAATCGCAGACGGCTGTAAATGTTTTCAATACTAAAATGAATTCTGATGCAGACATTGATATTAAAGCAGAACGCCAGGCAAAAGACGAAAACGGCAATAAGCTTGACACCTTAAGCGTAAGCGCTAAAGCTGGCAGCGGCGGATTGATATTTGCCGGTGTGGGTGTTGGCGCAACTGCTAATGAACTCGGCAAGGTCGGTGTAACTGTTAACAACGGCAGTAACCTTACGGCAGGTAATGCAATAAACATTACTGCTCTTAATGCTCCTTCCGTAAGTGCTGCAACCGGTGCTGTAAGCGGCAGCATGCTTGCCTCTGGCGCAATTACCGTTGCCGAAGCTAATATCGGTACTCATATCGAGCCCGAAGATAAAGAAAATGAAAATAAAGAAGATAATGGCCATCTTAAAACTTTTGTAAATATTACTGAAGGCAACAGCTTTACCGCTAAAAGTTTGACGGCGGAAGCAAGAGCCGATGCAGCACAGAATGTTAAGATGGAGGGCTTAAGCCTTAGCGCTTCCTTGTTGCCGAACGGAGCCTTACAGGCTAATACCGGCGGTGCGGAAGTTTACAGTGATGTTGAAGTAAATGTTGGCGAAAATGTATTTAAGGGCAGCGATACGGAAGCAGCTGCAAATGGCATTGATTTGGATATCAGTGGCGTTAACAGTGTTGACCAGGAGGTTAATGCAACCGGTATCAGTGTTTCTACAGTTTTTGCAAGTGGCACCAATATTGCTGACAGTTCTGCCCAGCTCAGTACGCAGGTACAGGTTGACGGCCCGAGCGAAGACAGCGAAATTAATAATGTAGACCTTAATGCAAGCAGCTATGCTAAAGTAGATACCGACGCTAACGGCTATGGTGGTGCTATTGCTGAGGCAAGCCCGTATGCAGCCAAGGTTAATAATAACTATACTGCTGATACTGACGTTATTGTTAACGGCGATTGGAATACCGTCGGCAACTTTGACGCGCAGGCTGTTAACGGTATGGATATTGACCTTAAATCCGACGCTGTACGCGCAGCGGTTGTCGGCTTAAGCGGAACATGGCTTGATAACACTATTAATAATGCAGCTAACGTAACTGTAAATAATGCCAATATTACTACAGGCGGCGCACAGAGCTATATTGCACAGAACACTGTTGATTATAACGGCGAAATTGATGGTAGCGGATACGGCGGCGTTAACGTAAATGCAACTGATTATTATGATGACCTTGACTTTACCGCCGGTGTGGATATTACCAATAGCACCCTGAACGGCGCAGGCGATAGCGGCAGCATTACTGCCTTTGCCAATACGCGGGGCAATATTACAACCAAAAACAGCCTTAAATCCGCAGGCGTTATCCCGGTTGCGCTGGCGTTCAGCGACCATGCGATTGATTATAACAACAGCGTAAATGTAGTAAATTCTGATTTGACGACTGATAAGGCTGACGCCGATATTACCCTTGCGGCAACGGATGACACCGATGTTAAGCTGGAAACCATTGCCGATACGCAGGGCGGCGTAGCAGGCGCAGCTTCGGCAGAAGCCAGCAACAACTTTAACCGTGCTAACAAAATTAACATTGATGCAGACAGCAATTTGCTGAGCACAAAGGATATTAACCTGTATGCCGGTGCAGATGCTAACGGGACTAAATCGAGCCTTAACCTGCAGGTACTTGCAGATGCTTATAACAAAACGGCTATTCCGGTTTATACCGACCCGAAAGTTGATAACAGCATGACGCAAAGCAACCAGATTGAACTGGCGGGCAACGCAGAAAGCGTACGCCACATTAACGCCAGTGCGCAAAAAGGTACTACAACTGTTACTGAATCTGCGCAGGAGTATAAGGTGTGGACCGGCACGGGCGGTGAAGGACAGGTTGCTTCTACTGCATTGGGCGATACGATTAAAAACGAAAAAGCTGATAACTATGTGAATATTACAGGCAATGCTGCAGCAGGTATTCGTAACGAGCTTGATATTACTATCAGCGGGCAGACAGCTACAACCGACCCGGTAAGAGATGAAAATGACAATATTCTTACTGGAGGCAGTGTAAGTTATGATAAAAATAATATAACTATTAATGCCGGAGGCGACTGGTTTACAAAAGACGATATTAAAATTGAAAATATTACCGTTATTAACGGGCTTATGGATCGTTATAATCAGGTAATGGAATATCTACAGGCTTATGATAAAAATTCTGATGCTTATAAGGCTTATGAAGCTGAAAAGAATTTGTTGCTTCTTGAAATGCAAAAAGCAGGTTTTGCAGAAAAAGCCGGTGAAAATGGCGAACTTGTTCCGCTGCCGTCCATTGAGTTACCTGCGGTAGAACTACCTGATATTGTAGTTTCCGGCGGCAATATTAATATCGAAGCTGATGAGTTTAAGGGCGACGGAAGCATAACTGCTAATGGCGCTCCGAAGCTTACCATTACCAATAAAAGTGATATGTACCTGAAGGTTAATGACCTTACCATCAGTGATAACGGCGGCCTTATTAATGTAGAGGTAGAAAATAAAAACAGCTTTAGCGGCACTCAACAAGCAGATGGTATTAGTGGTGACTTGCCGACTATAACGATTGATGGCGCAAGCGCTGACAAGGATAGTTTTGGCAACAACAAACGTGTACAGGCTGATATTGGTATTTTTGGTGATATTACCAACACTGCAGGTAATGTTAAAATTACAAGCGATAACTATAACATTTTAGTTAACGGTAATGTCAGCGGACGTAATATTACTATTGCTGCTACTAAGGGTAATATTACCCAGCAAAGCAGTGAAGGAGTTTTGAATGTTGGTAATGACCCGATTGCCCGTTTGCAGTTAAGCGAAGAAATTGCTGAAAAAATACAGAAGTATTTATATGATAAAATGTCAAGCGGCAGCAAGTCTTTTAAGGACTATCAGGAATATCTTAGCTGGCTGATTAACGATGTTGGCATAACTTTCAGTGACCTTGGGCTTAAAGAAGATATAGATAAATATCTGGATTGGTCAGCTACCGATGAAGAAATATTTAATGCTGTAGATAACGATTCTTATACAGATTCACAAGTACAGCAAATGATTGCCGATGCTAAGGCAGGCGGAATTGAAAGCTGGAAAAAATTCCTTAATGACCATGGTATTAGTTGCAGCTACGATTTAGCAAGCATTGAAAGCGCGCTGGCTAAAGAAGATACCGGTACTATTGCAGGCGGCAATATTTATATGGATGCTGTAAATATCAATATCGGCGGATTAATCCAGAGTGGCTATGCAAGTTATTCCACCACTTTAACTGATACAGATAAGCAAAAGGTTGATGCACTGGATAAGGATTGGCAGAGCAACCGCAAGGTTTTAACCGATAATGATGTTATGGGCAATGATAAATATTTGGTTAACGAAGGCGGAGAGCACTTTAATAATGATACCGGTTTGTGGGAATATGAAGTAAAGGTTTATTATAATCCTTCTACCGGCCAGCTGCTTACCGAAAGTGTAAGGCCTGAAGGCGGCAATATCCAAATCAGTGGCAAGGTATCAAGCACCGGCGGCGGGCGCATTATGGCGATGGACGGCACTAGTGATGTAAGTATTGATACTACTGCTGTTGGTAAAGATGTTAAGGTTAACAGTATTACTGTCAACGATATTACCGGCCTTATCAGCATTGCCGATAAGAATACAGGCAAAACTACTCAGTACAGAAACGGGCAACAGCGCACGTTTAAAACAGGAACAGATGCTGAAAGTGTTGCGTGGAGTACGGGCAGCAATTCTTATACCTACAATCCGGAACAAGGTTCACAGTTTGCATGGACTGGCGGCGTAAGCGGTGAACGTATTGAAGAGTATTCATATACTGAGGACTTTTTGTTCTGGGGTGCATTGCCTTATAATAAGAGTGAAGATTTACTGGAGCATATTGAAACCGTTGATGGGAAAATTACAGAAGGTCCTGTTAATACATATGTCGGAGATCCTTTGAAGGATGGTTCGCTTATTACCGGCGGTTATACCGGTGGCGATGATATGTTAACTATCAACTGGACATATAGAGATACCAGCGAACCAATAGCAACCGATCCGCATGTTGATAAAGTGTATGACGGTACAGCTGGTAAGATTTTTGGTTACGGCGAGTTTATTTATACCTGGACAGAAACTACTGGCGACCAGATGGCTTCAACAAGCGGTTTGAAGGCTGACCACGAGATCCAGATTGGCTTCCTTGGCAATGGTAATGGAGAAGGCAATATTAAAGTTGATTCTGCGCAGGATATGTTGCTTAACGGCAACATCAGCAATGCAACGATTGTAGATGCTAATAACGATTTTGCAGGCAAAGGCAGCGTAAATCTTATCAGCAACAATGGTTCTGTAAGCGCAATCGGCAGTGCCAACATCAATTCCGACGATGTTAATATTGAAGCTGCAACCGGCGTAAATGTAAACCATACTGCAATTGGTGACAGCGCAAATATCAACATTGCAACGGATAGCGGTGATATTAAGTTTGTATCTACCGGCGGCGATTTGAAGATTGAACAGGCTGTTACCGGCGGCACAAATGCTATTGATGCTGCAACCGGCAGCGTATACCTTGAAGCGCAGGGAAGCCTCATTGACGCAGCAACAGGCGATTATGCCGTTAAAGGCCAACGTATCGACCTTATCAGCCACACCGGCACGATTGGCACTAAGGATAAAGCGCTTACTGTGCTTGGCGGCAGCGAGCTTTACAGTAGCGACACCATGGCAAGCAGCGTTAACGCGCAGGCACAAGGCGATATTGTGCTAACGCAGGTTGATAATGATAATGTTGCTGCAAACGGTTCAAGCAATATGCGACTTGGCACGATTGTGAGCGAAAACGGCGACGCAGTGCTGACGGTTAATGACGGCAGCTTTGTGGACGCACACCCGAGCGAAAACAACGATAGCAGCAGCGCACAGGATAAGATTGACCGCTGGCTTGAAGCAGGGTTAATTGTTGAAAAAGACGCTGAAGGCAATGAGGTTTCTGCGGACGACAGCACGGCATCTGCCGAGCAGGCGAAGGCTGAACGCGTTAAAGCTCTTACAGACCGCATGGAAACACTGGCAGCAGAAGGTGAGCATAGTGTTCAGGATTATAAAGATGCAGCAGATGATTTCTATAAGGATGAAGGTATTAGTGCAGCCAAGGCGGCTTACCTTGACGCGGTAGCAAAGGCTAACTCTAAAACTGAAGGCGACCAAACTAATGAAGGCGGCGAGATTAATGTTGCGGATGCATATGCAAAATATCAGGCTGCGCAGAAAGCTTATTTTGACAATAAAGGATTTAGTGAGGCTGAACAGGAAACCATTATAAACTATGCTGAAGTTGCTAACAGCGATAACTACGGCTGGAGCAAGAACCAGTTGTTGTACGCAATTCAGGACAGCGTATTGAATACTGACCCGGGTGAAGTACAAACCGTTGAAACTCCTAACGTAACAGCTAACAATATTACTCTTAACGCTGCTACCGGCGGTGTAGGTATTGATGGTGAAGCAAAGGTTATTGATTATGCTAACCTTAATGACGAAGCAAACCTTAAACTGCTGGCACAGGCTAAAGCAGGCGACCTTACCTGGCATGAAGATACCAAGCAAGTAGAAATTCGTCAGCAGCAGGCTATTACCGTAAGCGTTAAAAAACAAGATGATAACTCTTATGGCAAAGTAATTGTAATCGGCAAGGATAATGTATATCTGGCAGGCGTTAAAGATACCGAGTTGAATATTAACGGCGTAACTACTGATGGCGACATCCGCCTGCAGGGCGATAATGGCGTTAATGTTGACGGTACGCTTACCGGCGAAGATTTGACGATTGCAGGCGGCACCGGCAATATTATGGGCACCGGCAGTGATAAGTATGTTAATACGAATATCGGCGGTACGCTTGATGCTAATGCTGATGGTTCTATCTTCATCAGCCAGACTGGTGATTTGAAAGTTTTGACAGTAGCTACTGACGCACTTGCTGACATTAAAGCAACTAACAACATTTTGATGAGCGATGTTGAAGGAAGCACGGCGCAGGGCTATATTAACGCTCAAACTTTGAACCTGACCGCAGGCGGCAACATTGGCATCGATGGCGAAAAAGTTAATGCTATCCGCGTTTTGGATAACGGCATAGTAATTAATGCTTCTGCAAGCGGCGACATTATTTTGGCAGGTGCACATGGCGAAGATTCTACCGGCAGCATTGTGCTTGGCGATATTAAAGGCGCAAACCTTGATGTAACAAGCATAAGCAATATTAACCTTGGGCGTGAGAATGACGCAGCAACCGAAGAGGACGAAACGGTTAACAGCAATATTAATTCAGGTACTGTTGAGCTTACAACCAGCAACGGCAGCATTACCGAAACAGAAGGCAGTGCTGTTGATGCAGAAACCGTTAAAGCTACTGCAACGCAAAATGTAGTGCTTGCAGGCAACGGCAACGCGATTGATAACTTTGTTGTAAACGGTTACGGCGCTGATAACACCCTTAACGGTAATGTTGACCTTGTAAGCACTGCTAATAATGAAAATAATGTTGTAAACGTTGAGTTTGGCAAGGGCGAGGTTGGCTTAACTGTTAACAACGGTTATGTAAATGTCAGCAGCCTTGGCGATTCCAGCAACCTCAACATTAGCGGCGGCAGCGTAACTACTAATGGCGAAAACGCCGGCGACGTAACCTTTACCAGTGAAGGCAGCATTACTGCCGATACAACCGTTAACAGTGCGGCAAACATTGTTATGGATGCCGGCGGCGCAATTACCAATATCGGTGCTTTAACTGCGCAGGATAATGTAAACGTTAACACTACGGCAGGCGCTATTAATATCGGCGGCAGCGTAACGGCTGAAGCAGGCAATGTAAATGTTAATACGGAATCCGGCGATGTAACTACTAAAGGCGAAGTAACCGGCAAAACTGACGTAAGCATTAACAGCGGTAATGGTGCTATTAATATCGGCGGCAGCGTAACTGCAACAGATAATGATGTAAACATTACCACCGGCAGCGGTGCAATTACAACTACCGGCAATGTAACCGGCGGCACTAATGTAAAAGTTGATGCAGGCACTACCGGCAACATTGAACTGGGCGGCATTGTAAATGCCCAAAAAGGCAATATTGATGTAATTGCTAACGAAGGCCATATTCATACAACCGGCGATGTTACGGCAAATAATAATGTAAATGTTGATACAGCAAACGGTTATATTAACCTTGAAGGCGTGGTTAACGCAGCAACCGGCAGCGTTAATGTTGATACGGAATCCGGCGATGTAACTACTAAAGGCGAAGTAACCGGCAACACTGATGTAACCATTAACAGCGGTGCAGGCAATGTAACAGTTGGCGGCAAAGTTCAATCTGTAACCGGCAGCACCAATATCAATGCAGGCACTAACGACGGTATCAGCACCGATGCAAACGGTAATGTAACTGTTGAAGGCGAAATTGCTTCTGGCGAAGAAGTAAAAGTAAGCGCAAATAACGGCAATATTACGGTTAACGGCTCTACTACGGCAAGTGCAGGCAATGTTGAAACTACCGTTACTGGCGATGGTAATATTAACCTTAACGGCAGCGTATCTGCCAGCGGCGATGTTAAAGCCGAAGTAGAAGGTGTAGGCGATATTACAACCGGCGAAAACGCAACAGTAAGCGGCACGAACATTGGCTTTACCACAAACGAAGGCGATATTACTACCGGCAGCGATTTGACGGCTAAAGAAGACGTTGACCTTAACGTTAACACCGGCGATATTACTTTCGGCGGCAATGTAACTGCAAGCGATGGAAATATTACAATTGATATTACCGGCGACGGCAATTTGCAGGATGCCGAAAACAAGGATAATACGCTGACGGCAATCAGCGTTGACGGCAGCGAAGACGCAGGCAACATTATCATTCGCCTTGGCGGCAAGGGCGATGTTGATTTGTACGACCTGTATGCAACCAATAATGCTCGCCTTGATATTGCCAACGGTAACCTGACACTGCACGAAATTGACGGCGAGCTGGTAGCAATGCAGCTGCGCACGGAAGGCAAGGACATGAACGTTGAGAATATCGTAGCAGGTACGCAGATTGTGCTTACAGGCAGCGATATGACTCTTGACCAGATTGCTCAGCGTCCGGATGCAGATGGTATGCTGGTTATTACGCCTGACAACGCAGAAGCAGATAAACCGATTGATAACTTTACTATCGGCGATATTAAAACCAACGCAGACAGCGGAATCCGCTTTGACCGCCTGTGGGTAAATAACTCCGATATCCATATCAGTGAAGGTCAGCTTTGGTTTGACAAACTGTATGTTGAAGATAACGCGCACTTCAGCAATGATGAAATGACTGCAGCAATTTACGGCAAACCGCCTCTGCGTGATGGCAGCGACAGTGTTTACTGGATTAACACCGAGGAGAACCGTCCGGAAAGCAGCCTTGATATGTGGCTGAACGGCACGGGCGACTGGATGTACCTGCGCTTTACCGATGACCATATTCAGGAAAGCAATGGCATCCTGCTGACTCTGGATGAATACGATTATGTTTACGACCAGCGCTTCACGGCAGAAAACCATCTGCGCTGGCAGCATGGGCGTTACCTTGACGAGGACTGGAAACAGGCATACGGCTACGGATTATCGCTGCATAACCGTTACGGCCTGATTGATTATCAGGAATTTACCGAAACAAACGCCGGTGCTGATGAAGTTGCTGTAGAAGCTTAACAAAAATTAATATCCGGGGGCTGTATGCCTCCGGGTATTACAAATAATTTTGGAGGTCAGGCATGAATAAAAAAGCGGAATCTTTTAAAAAGTATCTTGATGACAAAAAAATTACCTGTTTTACTGTTGACGAAATTGCCGGTGATAATTTAAACAGCGTTGTTTTCCGTTCTAACATTGAAATTAACGGGCAGCAGTTGCCGACAATTGTAATTTTAGACAGCAGTATTTACGGCATGGTGCGTGTGCTTGTTGCACCGCGTGTTTTAAACGAGGCCAACGAAGCAGGGCTTTTAAAGGAACTTAACCGCCTTAACAAAGGGTTCAAATCGTTTAAATATTATTTTGACGATAACGGCTCACTTGTTTTGGATTGCTGCGTTTTGCTGCCAGGCAGTGAAGCGGACGGCGATTTGATTTACACTATGTTTGATGTTATCATCCGCCATTTAAACAGCGAATACAAAAAACTGATGCAGCTTATCTGGCAGTGATGGTTTTGGAAAGCCTGAAAAATAATAATACTAAAAAACGCCGTTCAACCCCGGCGTTTTTTACTGTTTTAAATAAGTGTACAAACACTGATTAAGTTCACTGTTTTTATTATATTCTTTACATTTTAAAGATTAATTTGCAAAAGTTCACAAAAATTTACGGTTTTTGTTGACAGAAAAGGATTTTGGTGATAAATTTCAAGCTATATTATTATTTTATTTTAAGGGAAAGAGGTAAGTATCATGACAGGATTAATGTTGTTAGGTATCGCATTAGTCGTGTGTGCATGCGGCTATTTTATCTATGGCCGCTGGCTTGTAAGACTGTGGGGCGTAGATCCCAATGCAAGAACACCGGCTTATGTGCATGAGGACGGCAACGACTACGTTCCATCCTCCAAATTTACGGTTTTTGCGCATCAGTTTTCGTCCATTACGGGCGCAGGCCCTGTAACCGGCCCGATTATTGCCGCTATGTTCGGCTGGGCGCCGGTAATGCTGTGGCTGATGATTGGCGGCATCTTCTTCGGTGCCGTGCAGGATTTCACTGCGCTGTATGCTTCCGTTAAAAACGAAGGCAAATCAATGGGCATGCTTATTGAACAGTACATCGGCAAAACCGGCAAAAAAATGTTCCTTTTGTTCTCGTGGCTGTTTACCCTGCTTGTAACCGCCGCTTTTGCGGATATTGTTGCCAGCACCTTTAACGGCTTTAAGGCAGACGGCGGCCTTGCAACTCCTAATGCCGCTGCGGCATCCATTTCGATGCTGTACATTGTTGTTGCTATTGCCTTCGGCTACTTTTTAAAGAAATGCCCTCTGGCAGAAGGCCCGAAACTGGCAGTTGCCATTGTTTTGATGATTGCCATGCTGTGGGCAGGCATTGAATACCCGCTGTATTACGATAAAACAACCTGGCTTTATGTAGTTTTTGCTTATATGTTTATGGCGGCAGTAATGCCGATGTGGCTTTTAATGGAGCCGCGCGATTATTTAAGCGTATTTTTGCTTTTAGGCATGATTGCCAGCGGTGTTATCGGTGTTATCTTCACCAACCCGTCTATCGAACTGCCGGCGTTTAACGGCTTTGTTGTTAACGGCCAGCCGCTGTTCCCGATACTTTTCATCACCATCGCCTGCGGCGCTGTGTCGGGCTTCCACAGCCTGGTATCTTCCGGCACTTCTTCCAAAACCGTTTCCAACGAAAAAGACATGCTTTTTATCGGTTACGGTTCAATGCTTATTGAATCCATCCTTGCAGTTGTTTCGCTTATCGTTGTAGGCGCTGCGGCAACCGGCGGCGTAATGCCCAAAGGCACGCCGTTCCAGATTTTTGCCGGTGCCGTTGGCGGCTTTATGGGTATGTTCGGCCTTTCGGCTCACGTTGCCACCTGCGTAATTACCATGTGCGTATCCGCACTTGCGCTTACCACGCTCGATTCCGTTGGACGTATCGGCCGTATGTGCTTCCAGGAACTTTTCACCTCTGGCAAACCGGAAGAAATGAGCGGCCTGCAGAAAGTTTTAACCAACAAATATTTTGCAACCGTTATCACCCTGTTCTTCGGTTATCTGCTCTGCCTGGGCGGATATATGAACGTATGGCCGCTGTTCGGTGCAGCCAATCAGCTGTGCGCAGCGCTGGTATTCATTTCGCTTTCGGTATTCCTTAAAGTTACCGGCCGCCAGGGCTGGATGCTTTATGTGCCGATGGGCTTTATGTTTGCCGCAACCATGAGCGCGCTTGCCATGAGCATTTACGGCATTGTCAATAAACTCGTTACCGGCGCACCGTTTGGCATGCTTACCGACGGTTTGCAGCTTGTTGTTGCCATTGCCCTTATTATTCTGGCACTTTTAATTGCCACCAACGGGCTTAAAACTTTGTGCGGCAGCAAAGCCGGAAGCAAAAATGAAGCCGCAAACGCATAATTAAATGTAAAAATTTTGTGGCGCAGCCTGTAATACGCACGGGCTGTGCCTTTTTATGCGATTATTTTTTTACTGAATACTGTTTTTTTAATCTGAATTGTGTTAGAATTATTACATAGCCATTTTATCTTGGGAGGTAAGAGAATGAAAAAATTATTTAATCTGTTAATGGTAGCCCTGATGGCTGTATGTTTTGCTGTTCCCGCTATGGGCAAAGCCGAAGCCGCTAAAGTTGTAGTACTTCCTCTGGTTAACAACTCCGGTTCCGAAACCGCAGGCCAGATTTATATCAGCGGCGCTATTCAGCTGTTCGATTATCCTGAATACGAACTGCTTGAAAATGACGCTACCAACGATGCTATTGCAGCTGAAAACATTGGTAAAGACGGCGCTTCCAAAGACGCTATGGTACGCATTGCCAAAGCATCCGGTGCAGACCTTGTTGTCGGCATGGTTCTTGATACCTGCGAAGACAACCCGGTATTCCCGAGCGCAGAACGCATTCTGAAACTTGACATCACCGGCAAAACCTATGCTTACAGCGCAGTAAACGGCAAGTTCTATGAACACCGCATTTATGAGGACAAAGAAATCGACGAAACCCTTACCAGCCGCTGGGATTGGGTAAGCGAAGAATTTGGCCGCTGCGTAACCCGCGAAATGAAACGCGTTGACAAAGCATTCATGGAAAACGACTTTTAATTAACGGCTGATATTCGGGCTCCTGCTTTTGGGCAGGGGCCTTTTTATTTTGCAGGTGGAAAAAATTATGTCTATATGGTAAAATTAAATGATAGAGTCAGCTTTATCTTAACGGAATTATTATATAGACAGGAGGATGGCACTTTGAATAATGACATCCATATAGTTTTGGACAGCATTGCTTCCGCCGCGGAAACGCCGCTGGCGCATGACGCACGCTGCCATATTTTGCAGCTTATTTTCCGCCATAAAGCGGTTGAGTGGCGCGACGGCGAAAAAACGCCGGAAGAAATGTTTAAAATGGTGAAGGAAAGCGGCGAACTGCCGAAAACTTCCCAGCCGCCTGTGGGCGAGTTTTTGGATTTGTTTACGAGCCTTGCTGAAGAAGGAAAGAAAGTTATAGGTATTTTTGTAGACAGCGTTTTAAGCGGAACTTACCATACCGCCTGCATGGCAGCGCGGCAGGTAATGCAGGAAATTCCCGGTGCCGATATCCGCATTTTCGACAGCCTTACGGCGGCAACGCCCATCAGCGCACTGGCGCTTGATATTTTGAAAAAGGCCGATGAAGGCGCCGGTATGGATGAACTGGAAGCGTTTATTAACGGCGCCATTGCACGCACGGAAACCTGTTTTTCGGTAAATACGCTGGAATATTTGCAGAAGGGCGGGCGCATAGGTGCTGTTGGCGCACTGCTCGGAAGCCTTTTGGGCATACGCCCGGTAATAACATTGGACAAGGAAGGCAAACTTGTTGTAGCCGCCAAATGCCGCACCCGCAGCAAGGTGCTTAACACAATGCTTGAAATTTCTTCTTCGCACGGAGAGCTTGAAAGAATCTGCATTGCCCATGAAGGCGCGGAAAAAGATGCTGAATATCTTTACGGAGAAATGACTAAGCGTTATCCCGGTGTGCCGGTACTGATGACAGGCATCGGCGCGGTTTTGGCCACCCATTTGGGACCCGGCTGCATTGGGCTTTTTGTACGTACCAAAGAATAAATCCGGCGCGGCCGGAAATAAAAAAGGCAGGGTTATCTGCCATAATCAAGGAGTGAAGATGAACTTAACACAGACGGCTGTAATTAACGGCCACGATATAAAAAATATGCTGCTGGGCGCTTATGCGGCTTTTGCCGCCGGTTACCGGCAGATTGACGAATTAAACGTGTTCCCGGTGCCAGACGGCGATACCGGGACGAATATGATGCGCACCATGGAAGCGGTGCACCGTGCGCTTTTGCCGCTTGATACGGATTCTGCGGCGGAGGTTGGCGCTGCGGCTGCCAAAAGTGCCATTATGGGCGCACGCGGCAACAGCGGCGTAATACTTTCGCAGCTTTTGCGCGGCATTGGGCGCGGGCTGGCAGGCAAAGCGCGTGTTACAGGCAATGAGCTTGGCAAGGCCTTTCAGTTTGGCATTTTATATGCCTACCGCAGCGTTGCCAAACCGGTGGAAGGAACCATTTTAACGGTGGCGCGCGGCATAGCCAAAGAGGCTTACCACGCGGTGCGCCGCGGTGAGGATTTTACCGAAATTTTAACCGAAGCCATTGCCGGCGGCAAAAAAGAACTGGCACGCACGCCGGAGCTTTTGCCCGCTTTAAAAGCAGCCGGTGTGGTTGATGCCGGCGGCCAGGGCCTGATTGTATTTTTGCAGGGCTGCTTAAACGGCCTTCTAGGCAAAAACTTGCCGGAGGAAAATGAGCAGCACATATCCGTTAATAAAATTGCCGCCCTGCCGGCAGAAGAAGTTGACTTAACAAATCCGTACTGCACGGAATTTATTGTAAAAAATACGGCAGTGGATGATAAAACCGTGCGCGCTGCGTTATCGCCGTTAGGCAATTCGCTTATTGTAGCGGCAATGGATGACGTTGTAAAAGTACATATCCATACCGCCAATCCGGGCGTTGTTTTGCAGCAGGCACTTGAATGGGGCACGCTGCACGATATTAAAATTGACAATATGGCGGAGCAGCACGAACACCGCGTATTCAATGCGGCGGCAGTGCAGCAGCCGGCACCCAAAAAAGAAGGCACCGGCCTTGTAAGCGTGGCGGCAGGCAGCGGCATTGCGCAAATTATGCTGGCGCAGGGCGTTGATGAAATCATCAGCGGCGGGCAGAGTATGAACCCGCCTGTGGAAGAATTTGTGCACGCCATTGAAAACGGCGCTTACAGCAAATATATTATTCTGCCCAACAATAAAAACATAGTGCTGGCAGCGCAGCAGGCGCAAAAACTGCTTGGAGCGGACCGTGTAAGCTATGTGCCGACCATTAATCTGGCGCAGGGCATTGCTGCTATTCTGGCGTTTGATTCTTCGCAGACGATGGAAGAAAACACTGCCGCTATGACGGAAGCGGCGCAGAGCGCACATTGCGCGGCAGTAAGCATCGCCGTGCGCGACAGCGTTGTGGGCGGGCTGCCCATTATTAAAGGTGATTATATCGGCCTGTTGGAAAATAAAATCGTCTGCACAGGCTCCGGCTTAAACGAAGCGGCCGTGGGCGCGGTGCAGAAAGCCGGTACGGACTGGGAGCTCTTAACCCTGTACTACGGCAGCGATATTACCGAAAACGAAGCGCAAAGCGCAGCTGCAGAACTTGAAAAGCTGTGCCCCGGCGCGGAAGTAGAGGTGCTTGAAGGCGCGCAGCCTTTATACCCGCTGATTATAACTTTGGAATAGCATAAAATTAAGGCATGCAGGCCGCATGCCTTTTGTTTTGGAGGGGACTTATGCAGGAAATCATGCTGGCGATTGTCCTCGGCATTGCCGTGGGGCTCGCCAATTTGCTGAGTTATAAAATAAAATTTTATTTGAGTAAACTTTCTACGCTGTGCCTGTGTACCATGCTATTTTGCCTTGGCGCAAAAATTGGCTGTGATGACGCACTGCTGGCAAAGCTTGGCACGCTCGGCGTTCAGGCCGGAGCCATTGCCTTTGGCGCGGTGTGCGGCAGCATACTTTTTTTATCTGCCGCCATTAAACTGCTGGCGCGCCCGGCAGATACAGAGGAGGGCGAGTAATGCTTAGTGTTGCCGTTTCTCTCGTTGGCGGGCTGCTTTTTGGTTATTTGTTTTTGGATACGGGCGTTAAAGACACGCTGGATTTAATTTTAATGTCGGCGCTGGACGTAATGATTTTTATTGCCGGTATCGAAATCGGCAGCAACCGCGGCATTTTAAAACGCATCTGCAACCTGCACAGCGCGCTGCTGGCGCTTGCCATACCTTTGGCGGTAGCCTGCGGCAGCATTTGCGGCGCACTGCTTTTGGGGCATATCGCCGGGCTGAGCGCGTATGATTCGCTGCTTGTCGGCGGCGGGCTTGGATGGTACAGTTTTTCTTCGGTTGTTATCAGTGCCATGTACAGTACAGAAATTGGTACAGTAGCATTTTTGGCAAATATGATGCGCGAAATTTCCGGTTTCTTTTTAATACCGCTTTTGGTGCGCGTGCATAAATTTCTGGCGCTTGCCCCCAGCGGTGCGGCTACTATGGACAGCGGGCTGCCGGTAGTAATAAAATATACCAACCTGCATGTCGGGATGTACTCTTTCATCAACGGGCTGGTGCTTACGCTCATCGTGCCGGTGCTCATTTCGTGGCTGTTGAGTTTAAGGTGAAAAATATCGTCAATTTATAAAACAAAACCTGCCTTTCGTAAAACGTGGGCAGGTTAGTTTATGTTTGTAACTGATTATGCAGTTTTAATTTGTACTGCTCTTTTATATTTGCAAAGTGTTTGCGCTGTTTCAGCGATGCAAAAATGCTGCGGCTCTTTCGATTCCGTCCGGGCATGGCACCGGACTCTTGTACAAAGTGCCCTAAATTTAGCCGCCGCAGTTTTTGTATCTTGCTTCACAGTGTAAAGCCTTTGCTTTGCAGTTTAGTATTTGGAATTTGCGTAAGATTGCTGGGTGAGGCATTTTCCTCACCATAGCATTCGGGTTCCATTTCAAAGGTAAGAGAAGTTACAAAAATATCATTGGAATCATAAGGTGATTTAGTTTTATAAATTCCGTCCGATATTTTTTGAAAATCAGATGTCATATATTTTTGGGGTGTGAAATTTTGAAAATTTTTCATATCGTCTTAATTCCTATAAATTTTTGATTTGGAGCTTTTCTCCATTCCCAGATAAATGGAAAGTTATTATCTAAATGCTGCTGGCACATGGCAATATGGTTCCCGAGTGAAATCAAGATTAGCGGGTTGTTCATCAACTAACTCTCCATTCCACTCAAGTCCGGTTTTGAAAGCGTTTGCAGCAGCCTTTGCTTCCATTTTTGTTAATAGCAACGCCGCATCCCGGTTTATATCTTCCTCACTGCACTTTGATGGGCTGCCGTATTTGTCGTAATAATAAGTTGGGCCGCAAAGCCAGTAGACCATTTTAGCAGTAACTATATCACAAGCGGGATTCATTACAATTTGTTCAACTGTAAACATTCCATCATCATAATTATAATCTGCAATCATGTAGTGGAGTTCTTCAGCGGATGTGATATGCGAAAATAATTCTGCAATTTCTTTTTTATAAGCTTCAAAACCTATTTCTCTTTGACGGCAGAATCCTTTGTAAAATTCTTCTTCCTCACAGCCTTCCATTTCATCGTTAAACTCATCTTGTTCCATGTCTAAATAATAGTCATCTCCAGCACAAGACGCACGTTCCATAAGAATATCAAGTTCTTTTTTTCTTTCTTCTGACAGCATGATAATATCCTCCTTATCTAATAAATACATTGAATTGAGGTTTATTATTATAATTATATTTTAACATAAATAATTAAGAAAAAATTTTAATGTGGGATATGAATTATTAAAAATTATTAAATTTACATAGGCATCATAAGGCTGTTATAAAACTAAAATTGGCTTTGTATAAAAAGGCACGGGTTACGTCAGGCGCGACATTCAAAAAATAGGCAAACTATAAATAAAGTATTTGCAGCGTTTGCCGAGGACTGTTTGAGTTTGCGCAGCAAACGAGTTCCGCAGGTGCTGCAAATACTTGCTTATTTATTGCATTTGCCGTTTATTTTTTGCTGGAGCGAAGGCTTTTTGGGCTGAGTCGCCAATTAGTGCCGAGTGATAGCGAAGGCAATAATTGTGCCAGCGAAGCTACGCAAATTTTGCGATTGAATAACGAGCAAAATTTACGCTACCTTAATATTTTAGCCTATAAAAGTAACAGCAGTAAAAACTAACTTAATAAATAATAAACTTAATTATAATTAAAACGTTAATGTAATCATATACAAATAAAACAAAACCTGCCTTGCGCAAAAACGTGGGCAGGTTATTTTATGATTTTAGCTGATTATGTAGTTAAAATTGTATCGTTTTTTCGCATATTGTGCGTCAAATTGTAAGTTGTATTATTGTTTTTAAAGCTATTCAATAAGTAAAGCTGATTTATTTGCAATTTTTTCTTTAATAGCAAAAACCGTATCTTCAACTGAAAATAGAGTTGTGTCTAAAATATTTTTCTCGTATGTTCCTAAGTTATTAAATTGCTTCCACATAGTTTCTACTAATTCAATATTAGTTTTTCTATCTAATTTTGAACGTTCAATAGCTCGCTTCAAAGTTTCTTCCTTATTAGCCCTTAAAATTATATAATGAACTTCGTATCCTTCGCGTACAATGTTCAACCACGGCTCCAAAAACCAAGGGCCGATAATGCCATCTACAATCACATCATAGCCTCCGCGGACATAACGCTTTGCGGCTTCTAAAAAAGCCTCTATCACAATTAGGTTTTGTTCGTTAGATTCAGGTAAATGTGGGGGAATTGCTCCTTTACTAAGATAATGGTAAAAATCATCTGTGTGCATATGCACTGACTTTTCCATACTGGATTCTTTTGCAACAATAGCTGATGTTGTGGTTTTTCCTGTTCCCGGTGCGCCGGTAATTACAATGATTCTTCCGTTCTTCATTTATTTCTATCCTTCCAAATTCCGATTTATTGCTTTGTTTATATATTAAGCGGCAAATTAAAACCTGTCAAATTATTGGTTTTGCATTTTAAGGCTGCCGTAAAATTAAAACCTGCCTTGCGCAAAAACGCCCGGCAGGTTATTTTATTTCTGCTGTAAGCAGGATATTTAATTTTTATTGCGTGCGGCGGCACGTTTCAGGCTTAAGCCGATACGGTTGCGTGCTTCGTCAATGCTTATAATTTCCGCTTCTACAATATCGCCGACGGCAACAACGTCAAGCGGATGGCGGAAGCGTTTATCTGACAGCTCACTGCGGTGCGCAAAGCCGCTTGTTTTTAATCCGATATCAATAAACGCGCCAAAGTCTACCACGTTTTGCACGCGCCCTTTAACAATGCTGCCAATGGCAAGGTCACTTAATTTGGCAACGTGTTTGCGGGTTAAGGGCGGAGGTGTGTCCTCGCGCGGGTCGCGCCCGGGGCGTGCCAGTGCTGCTAAAATGTCCGTAACAGTGGGCAGCCCGGCATCAAGCGTTTTGGCTATCTGTTCAGCGTCGGCGTTTGCGGCGGCGTGCTGCAATTCTGTGCCGGTGCAGTCTTTTAAGCCAAAGCCCAAAAGTTTTATAATTTCTTCCGTCAGCTTGTAGCTTTCCGGGTGTACGCTGGTGTTGTCAAGCGGGTTTTGCGCGCCTGCAATGCGTAAAAAGCCTGCGCACTGCGTAAAGGCGGCGGGGCCAAGTCTGCTTACTTTTAAAAGTTCCTTGCGGGCGGTAAAGCTGCCGTGTTCGTCGCGCCAGGCAATAATGTTTTTGGCAACGGTTGGCGAAACTCCTGCCACATAGCTTAAAAGTGCGGGTGAGGCGGTGTTAAGTTCCACGCCAACGTGGTTAACGCAGCTTTCCACAACGCCGGTGAGCGTTTCGGCCAGTTCTTTCTGGTTAACATCGTGCTGGTACTGCCCTACGCCAATGGCCTTCGGTTCAATTTTTACAAGCTCCGCCAGCGGGTCCTGCACGCGGCGTGCTATGGAAACCGCGCCGCGCAGCGAAACGTCAAGCTCCGGCAGTTCTTCGCGTGCCAGTTTGGAGGCAGAATACACGGAAGCTCCTGCTTCGCTGACAATGGTGTAGGCAATGTTAAGCCGGTGTTTTTCAATCATCTGCGAGGTAAATTCTTCCGTTTCGTAAGAAGCGGTGCCGTTGCCGATAGCAACAAGCGTTACGCCGTAAGTGTTTACAAGGTTTAAAAAGCCTGCTTCGGCCTGTGCCTTTTGTTTTTCGCTGCCGGTAATGTATAAGGCGTCTGTGGCCAGTGTTTTGCCCTGCGGGCTGATGACGGCCGCTTTGCAGCCAGTGCGGTAGCCGGGGTCAAGCCCAAGCACGGTATGCCCGGCAACGGGCTGCTGCAATAACAGCTGGCGCAGATTGGCAGCAAAAATGCTGATGGCCTGCTTTTCAGCTTTTTCGGTAAGTTCGTTTCTTATTTCACGCTCCAGTGAAGGGAAAATAAGGCGTTTGTAACTATCGGCAAGTGCCGCTGTATACATTTCAGTCCATACGGTGTGCTGCTGTATTTTAAGTTTGCGCGCCAGTTTTTCGGTCATAATTTCGGCGGGGTATTTAAGGCTTACTTTTAAGAGCTCTTTGCTTTCGCCGCGGTTTAATGCCAAAATGCGGTGCGGCGGCAGGCGGTGTACGGGTTCGGCATAATCCGCGTACATTAAAAAGTCTTTGGCTTCTGCTTCGTCTGCGCCAAGCGCCGATGCAAGCTCGGCGTTCTTCCACAGTTCGCGGCGTATAAAATCGCGCACGGCGGCGTTATCCGAAATGTTTTCGGCAACGATGTCCATTGCTCCCTGCCACGCTTCTCCGGCGCTGTTTACGCCTTTTTCCGCATCAATATGCAGTGCGGCAAGTTTTTCAAGCGGCAGCGGCGGATGTACCTGCTGCGTTATAAGTTCTGCCAGCGGCTCCAGACCTTTTTCGCGGGCTATCTGCGCGCGGGTGCGCTTTTTGGGGCGGTAGGGCAGGTATAAATCCTCAAGCTCCTGCATTTTTACTGCGGATTCAATCTGCGTTTTAAGTTCCGGCGTCAGTTTTTCCTGAGCTTCAATGGCAGCAAGTATTTCCGCGCGGCGTTCTTCCAGCTGGCGCAGGTATTTGGCACGTTCTTCAATGCTGCGCAGCGCTTCTTCGTTCAAAGTGCCGGTGGCTTCTTTGCGGTAGCGCGCAATAAAGGGTATGGTGTTGCCGCGGTCCAAAAGCTCCAGCGCGGCGTGTACCTGCTGCGGTTTTACTTTCAGCTCGGTTGCTATAATTTGTTCAATAGTCATGGCGTACCTCGTTTTACAAAAATAATATAATTACATTCGCCGCGGTTAGGAAAAATCCTTGTGGCGTTTTAGTGAAATATTTTTGTCAACGGATAATGAATATTGACAGAGAAAATCTTATTTAATATAATTATTAAAAAGATTTATTAAGGCTGCATTGCTTTAAGGGCAATGCCGGAAGGAGGAGCTTATGTTAACTAACAGCGAACTTACTGCTATTTTGCGCGAAAACGGCTATAAAGTTACGCCGCAGCGCCTGGCTGTGTACGAAACGCTGGCAGCAACGCATGAACATCCCAGCGCTGAAATGCTGTACAAAACGCTGCGCCCCAAATATCCTTCCATGAGTTTTGCTACCGTATATAAAACCGTGGAGATATTAAACAGGCTGCATGTCATCCAAATCATCAATACCGGTGAGGACAGCTTCCGCTATGATGCCGACATCAGCGACCATCACCATGTGCAGTGCACCTGCTGCGGCAAGGTAGAGGATTTGTTTAATGTTGATTACAGCGGTATTATGGCACAGGCCGAAAAAGAAAGCGGCTACAAATTAAGCGGGCACCAGTTCTATTTTTACGGAGTCTGCGAAAACTGCCGCAAAAAACATTGAGCGTACTGAAAGGGCCCCGTTTGGGGTCTTGTTTATTTTTCAGGGGAAAATAAAAGTTACAAATATTTAAAAAAATTTACTTTTTTATCAATCTTAAGTGCTTAACTTTTGCTATAATTATAAGGTATAAAAGTAAAAATGGGGAGGATTAACTATGGAACTTGCCCAAAGAATTGAACATACATTATTAAAACCAGAAGCAACCGTTAAAGATATTATGCGCCTTTGCGACGAAGCGCAGAAATACCACCTTTACGCCGTATGCGTAAATCCGTGCTATGTGCCGCTGGCAAAGCATCTTTTGCAGGGCACGGAGGTAAAAGTTGTAACCGTGGTTGGTTTTCCGCTGGGCGCAACTTTCAGCAGCGTTAAAGCGCTGGAAGCCAAAACGGCAATGGAAGAACATGCCGATGAAATTGATATGGTTATGAATGTTTCGGCCTTTAAAACAGGCGATTATGCTGCCGTAACGGAAGATATCCGCCGCGTGGTGGAAGCAGCGGCTCCCTGCCCGGTAAAAGTTATTATCGAAGCGGCGTACCTTACTCCGCGTGAAAAACGCACTGCCTGCCGTATTATTGCCGACGGCGGCGCAAAATTTGTAAAAACCTCTACCGGTTTCGGTAAAGGCGGCGCAACTGTGGAAGATGTAAAACTTTTGCACGAAGAAGCAGGCAAGTATGGTTTAAAGGTTAAAGCCGCAGGCGGAATCCGCGATGCGGAAACTGCCAAAGCCATGGTTGAAGCAGGCGCCGACCGCATAGGAACCAGCGCAGGCGCAGCCATTGCCGCAGGTGAAGCATGACGGGCGAATTTAAAATTTCCGTGCTGGCCAGCGGCAGTAAAGGCAATGCCACCATTATTACAGCGGGCGGCAAAAACTTTTTGATAGATGCCGGTATCAGCTGCCGTCAGCTTACGCAGCGCATAAAAGAAACCGGCATGCAGCCGGAGGATTTGGACGGCGTGCTTTTGACGCACGAACACCGCGACCATATCAGCGGCCTGCCGGTATTCAGCCGTAAATACCACTTGCCGGTGTTTGCCAACGAACCGACCTGGCGCAGTTTGCCGCAGCGCAGCGAAATGGAACGCAGCTGCTGCCGTCTGCTGCCAAAATGCTTGGAAACGGAAGGGCTGAAAATTGAAAATTTTGCCGTTCCGCATGACGCGGCAGGTGCCGTAGGCTACGTGTTCAGCTATGCCGGTGCGCGCTGCGTGTACCTTACGGACGTTGGCTTTATTACGGAAGAAATTAAAAATAACGTAGCCGGTGCGGATACACTGGTGCTTGAAGCAAATCACGACGAAGAAATGCTTAAAAAAGGCATTTACCCATATGCCTTAAAGCAGCGTATTCTGGGCACGCGCGGGCATTTATCCAACAAAGCCGCGGGCTGGCTGCTTTCGCAGATGGAGCGGCTGCCGGGTGAAGTAATACTGGCGCATCTCAGCCAGGAAAACAACACGCCGGAGCTTGCGCTTAAAACGGTGCGCGGAATTTTGGATGCAGGAGAAACCGGCGGGGATACGCAAATATATGTAGCCTCGCAGGATGAAATAGTAAAAAATTATTGAGGGGTGTAAAAAATGCAGAAAACATTGCTTAAAAAATCAATGAATTTATTTTTGTGCGGCATATTAAGCACGGCCGTGCTTTTAGGCGGCTGCGGCATCGGCAATACTGCCAATACGCAGAAAGAAGAACAGCCTGCTGCCGCAGTTCAGCAGGAAGTAAAGCTTTCCGGCGCACGCAACACGCCGGTAGTGGTAGCGGCGCAAAAAGTTGGCCCTGCCGTTGTAGGCATAACCAACAAAGCCTATGTGCGCGACTTTTTTAACCGCGTACAGCTTACCGAGCGCGGCACCGGCAGTGGTGTTATTTACGACAAAAGCGGCCTGATTGCCACCAACAACCACGTTGTGGAAGGTGCGCAGGAAATTATCGTGAGCCTGACGGACGGGCGCAGCGTTAAAGGCAAGGTGCTTGGCGCAGATGCCGCAACAGACCTTGCCGTTGTTAAAATTGATGTTGATGAAGATTTGCCGGTAGCAAAATTCGGCGATTCTTCCACATTGCAGGTTGGCGAACCCGCCATTGCCATCGGCAACCCGCTTGGGCTGGAATTCCGCGGCAGCGTAACGGTTGGCGTTATCAGCGCGTTAAACCGATCTATCGAACTGGGTGACCGCAAGTTTAACCTTATTCAGACTGATGCCGCCATTAATCCCGGCAACTCCGGCGGCGCGCTTGTTAATGCCGACGGCGAGGTTGTAGGCATTAACTCCGCCAAAGTAGCGGTAAGCGGCGTTGAAGGCATAGGTTTTGCCATCCCGGTAAACTCCGCCAAACCTATTTTGGACGAGCTTGCCCAGCACGGACGCATTGCGCGCCCATATATCGGCGCCAGCCTTATTGATAAAGATATTTCCGCACGTTATGGCTTTGACCTTGATTTGCACGGCGGCATTTTTGTAATGAAAATTGTTACCGGCGGCCCTGTTTATAATGCAGGCATGCGCCCCGGCGACATTATTTTAACCTTTGACGGCGCTAAAGTGGAAACCGTGCCTGAACTGCGCACAAAACTTGCAGAAAAGAAAGTTGGCGACACCGTTGCCATTGTTGTGCTGCGTGCAGGCATTGAACGCACCTTGCAGGTAACTTTGCAGGAAATGCCGGAGGGAAACTGATATGAAAATCAGCCTCGTCTGCGTAGGTAAAATTAAGGAAAAATACCTCACCGAAGGCATTGCCGAGTTTACCAAACGCTTGACGCCGTACTGCAAGCTGGAAACCATTGCCATTGGCGAAGAAAAAATGCCGGATAGCCCTTCACCTGCCGAAAAAGAGCAGGTGCTGGCTAAAGAAACGGAGCGTTTGATAAACGCCATACCGGCAAGCGCTTATGTGGTGCTTTTGGATTTGCAGGGCAAGGAAATAACCTCGCCGCAGCTGGCGGAACTGTTTGACGGCTGGGCGCTGGCTGGCAAAAGCCATATTGCCTTTATTATCGGCGGCGCGTTTGGCTACACGGATGCTTTGCGCAGGCGCGCAGATATGCGCTGGAGCTTTTCCAAACTGACTTTTACGCACCAGATGATACGCCTGTTGCTGGTAGAACAAATTTACCGCGCTTTTAAAATAAGCCGCGGGGAGAAGTATCATTGGTGAAAGCAAGTTAATAGGAATTAAAAGCCGCAGTTCAAAAGTGAACTGCGGCTTTTTGCCTTAAAATAATATAAGTATATTTTTCCACACTTTTCTCCGTTTAAAGTTATATAAAATCAAAAACTCAATACACTATCATCCCTATAATACCGCTGATGAGCATAAGGCTGATAGCGCCTACTTTGCGGTAGTAGTGCAGGTAAAACAGCACGGCAAGCACAGGTATGCCAATGGGGTTAAAGGTGCTACTTTCACTTGTGGCATTGTCTATCGGGAAAACGGTAATATCTAAAAAGAAAATTACCGCCGTAATCATAAAGGCAATAACCGCCGGGCGGATGCCGCACAGCGCTTCTTTAACAAGGCGCGACTGGCTGAATTTTTCCAGCGAGCGGGCAACAAAATAAACTATAATGAACGAAGGCAGTGATACGCCGAGCGTGGCGATAAACGAACCCATAAACGCCGGTACAAAATCAGGCCCGCACACGCGCGCCCCAACGTAGGTGGCGGTGTTTACGGCAATCGGGCCAGGCGTCATCTGCGAAATGGTGATAATACGTGCGTATTCTGCCGCCGGAATCCACCCGTGTGCCAAAACCTCCTGCTGAATGACGCTGACCATGGCAAGGCCGCCGCCGAAGGAGAACAGGCCGATTTTAAAGAACACAAAAAACAAATCCCAGTAAATGCCCATCATTCAGCACTCCTTCCCAAAAGGCGGTACGCGGCAATGGCGTACAGCGCCGCCGCGATAACGGTGGAGGCAATGCCAAAGCCCAAAACGTAAATTTCCGCAACGGAAATTAAAAGTATAGCCCACCCAAGTTTGTTGCTGACGGAGGAAGCAAACATTTTTTTTGTGGCAACTACCAAAAGCACGGTAATAGCGGCGTTAACTCCGGCGAAGAATTTTAAAATATAAGTGTTGCTGTCCAGTCCGCTGGAAGCAAACAGCATGGCAATGGCAAAAATAATTAAAAACGAAGGCAGCACTACGCCGATGGTGCAGACAAGCGCGCCCATAATTCCTGCCAGGCGGTAGCCTAAAAAAGTGGCGGAGTTAACGGCAATAACGCCCGGCAGCGACTGTGCAATCGCCAGCACGTCGGTAATGTCCTTATCGTCAATCCAGCCCTGGCGTTCAACAAATTCGTCGCGGATTAAGGGAATCATGGCAAGGCCGCCGCCGATAGTGAACAACCCTATTTTAAAAAACACATTGAACATGTGCAGGTAACTTACTTGTTTTTGCTGCATATCAACACTTCTTTCCCAAAACATAATTAACAGGTGATAAATATATTATCTCTTAAATATGTAGGCTTGGCAAGTTAAAATTGTGGATATGTTATTGTTTATGTCATTTAGTTTTAATTTGCGTTTTCTCTTTGTATTTATGTTAATATTTTTTAATTTACTTTTTTACACAACCTTAATATTTTTGGCCAGCAAAAAGTAATCTGAGTAATAAAGTAAATCAAAATATATTATTATAAATACAAAGGCATTAACCAAAAAACGCCATGGCTTTCAGGTCATGGCGTTTTAATATAACAAATATAAAATTATTGCCTTTTTATCTCCGCATCCACCGATGTGCGCCATTTTAAAACAAGCGCAACGATAAGGCTTAACACAAATGCCGCTGCAAAAACATACAGCGTTGCCGTGTAGCCGCTGGTGGTTTCGCGCATGTAGGATAACAGCAGCGGCCCGGCAATGCCTGCCAGCCCCCACGCCGTTAAAATTTTGCCGTGGATGGCGCTTAATTCTTTCGTCCCGAACAAATCGCTTAAATACGCCGGCATGCACGAAAAGCCGCCGCCGTAGCAGGAAATAATTACAAATACCAAAATCTGGAACAGCAGGGCATTAGTTGTTTGCGCCAGCAGGTAAAAAGCTGCAATTTCGATAATGAAAAACAAAACATATACGCTGCGCCTGCCGATATAATCGGAAACAGTGGACCACGCAATGCGCCCGCCGCCGTTAATCAGCCCGATAATGCCCACCATGGAAGCCGCTGCTTCCGGCGTCATGCCTGCAACCTCCTGCGCCATGGGAGAAGCAACGGCCAAAAGCCCTATGCCGCAGGTGATATTGGTAAAGAATATCCACCATAGTGCGTAAAACTGCCATGTTTTAAGCGCCTGCGCAGCAGTATAGCTTTTGGGCTGCAAAAGTGTTGTGTAGCCGCTTTTGGTTTGCTGCTCCTGCGGCTGTGTTTTGGGCGGCTCTAAGTACGAGGATGAAAGCACCATAATTACCATGTAGGCTGCGCCCAGAATAATAAAGTTTTGCATAAGCCCGTAAGCCGCAACAAGGTGCTGCATTAACGGCCCGGCAATTAAACTTGCAAAGCCAAAGCCCATAATGGCAAGCCCGGTGGCAAAGCCGCGGTTATTGGGAAACCATTTAACCAAAGTTGATACCGGCGTTATATAGCCAACGCCCAGCCCGATGCCGCCGATAAAACCGTAAAACAAATACAGCAGCGCAAGGCTTTTTAAATGTACGGCAAGGGCTGTGCCAAGCATGCCGGTGCCAAAAAACAGCGCGCTGGTAAACCCGCTTCTGCGCGGGCCGTGTTTTTCTACAAAGCCGCCTAAAAAACCGGCGGAAAGCCCTAAAAACAAAATTGCAATGGAAAAAGCCCACGTTGTTTCCTGCAAGGTAAAGCCAAGTTCTGCCATAATGGGGCGGGTAAGTACGCTCCACGCATAAACGCTGCCGATGGAAATGTGGATGCCTACTGCTGCCAGTGCGATAAGCCATCTGTTTTTCATGATAAAATCTCCTTTACTGTGCAACGAAGGAGAGAAATAACCAAACAAAAAGCCGTCCGGGCATTTCTCTCTGCCCAGACGGCCGGCTAATCTTACAGCAGCGCGGTCCACGTGGTTAGTTCCACTTATATCCGTCAGTTCCGCGTCGCCTATGCAATTGAATAAATTAATTATATCAGCCACGGCTTTTTTGTCAAGCAAATCTGCGCATAAGCCGGGCGATTTTGTTTTTGGCGCTGATTTGTGTTAAGATATAAACATACTTGTGAGCGAGGTAAGATTATGATTTTAAGTGCAGAAAATTTGGGCCATAGCTATGGCGTAAGAACTTTGTTTAAAAATATCAGTTTTAATATAGAAGAAGGCGACAAAATAGGCGTTATCGGCGTTAACGGCACGGGCAAAAGCACGCTGCTGCGCGATATAGCAACCGGCGAACCAAGCGAAGGCAAAATTACCAAAAACGGCACCTGCGTAATTGAATATTTGCCGCAGGACCCAGCTTTTGACCCTGACGCAACGGTGCTGGAGCAGGTGTTCAGGGGTGAATCACCGCAGCTTGACGTTGTGCGCCGTTATGAAGAAGCCGTGCAGCAGGCAGAGGCAGAGCCGGAAAACAAAGCCGCGCGCCAGAAGCTGCTTGCTCTGCAGCAGGAGATGGACAGCAAATTTGCCTGGCAGATGGAAAGCGAAGCCAAAGCCGTTTTGGATAAACTTGGCATTACCGATTTGCAGCAGCCGATGAAAGAATTAAGCGGCGGCCAGCGCAAACGCGTGGCTTTGGCCGGTGTTTTGGTGCACCCCAGCGACCTTTTAATTTTGGACGAACCTAGCAACCACATGGACAACGAAACTGTTGCCTGGCTGGAAGAAGTTTTGCAGAAACGCAAGGGCGCGCTTTTAATGGTTACGCACGACCGCTATTTTTTTGACCGTGTTGTAAACCGCACTTTGGAAATTGACGGCGGCGAAGGCTATTTATATACCGGCAATTACAGTTTGTTTTTACAAAAGCGCGAAGAACGCCGCATTGCAGCAGCAGGTGCAGCGCAGCGCCTGCGCAACGTGTACAGGCGCGAACTGGCGTGGATAAGCCGCGGGGCGGAAGCACGCCGCACCAAAAGCAAAGAGCGCATTGAGCGTTTTAATGAATTGAAAAAAGAAGTAAATAACATCAAAACCGAGCAGCAGCTGGAAATTTCTTCAGTTGGCTCACGCCTTGGCAAAACCATTATTGAGTGCGAGCACATCGGGCTGGATTACGGCGGCAAAACCTATATTGATGATTTTAATTATGTGCTGCTCCGCAATGACCGCATTGGCATTGTTGGCCCTAACGGCAGCGGCAAAAGCAGTTTAATGGATATTATCGCCGGGAGGCTTGCGCCGACACGCGGCACCGTTAAGGTTGGGCAAACTGTAAAAATTGGTTATTTTGCCCAGCACAGCGAGTTTAAGGATGCTGACTGCCGCGTTTTGGAATATATAAAAAACGTCAGCGACTATATTGAAACCGCAGACGGAATGCGCATAACGGCGGCGCAGATGCTGGAACGCTTCTTGTTCCCGCCGGAGCTGCAATGGGTGCCGGTAAGCAAATTAAGCGGCGGCGAAAAGCGCCGTTTGTACCTTTTGAGCGTTTTAATGAGCGCGCCTAACGTGCTTATTCTGGACGAACCTACCAATGACCTCGACATACCGACGCTTTCGGTACTGGAGGACTACCTTGATACCTTTAACGGTGCGGTTATTGCCGTATCGCACGACCGCTATTTTTTAGACAGGTTTGCCGGTAAAATTTTTGCTTTTATGGGCGGCGGTGAAGTGCGCCAGTTTATTGGCGATTACAGCCGTTACGAACAGGCCTGCGCCGAAGCGCAGAACCTTGCGCGACAGCAGGAACGCGCACAGAGCACTGCCAAACCGCAGCAGCGCGAGGAAAAGCAGCGTGCGCCCAAAATGACTTATAAGGAAAAACTGGAATACGAGCAGATAGAGCAGGTTATTGCGCAGGCAGAAGCGGAACTGAAAATGACGGAAATGGAAATTAATGCCTGCGGCACGGACTTTGTAAAACTTACGGAGCTTACTGCCAAGCAGCAGGAGCTTACGCAGCGCATCAGCGATTTAACCGACCGCTGGGCGTATCTGGAAGAACTTGCCGAAGCGGAAGCGGCAAAATAGAAAGGAAGTTTATGTTAGGCAAAAAGAATGCAGTGCGCCTTAGGCGGCTGCTGGACGTAATGATACCCATTTTAATAACGCAGACGGCCATTATGGCAATGAATTTCTGTGATTCGGCCATGAGCGGGCATGCCGGTGCGGTACACCTTGCCGGTACTGCCATCGGCGGCAATTTATGGATGCCGGTTATGGCGTCGCTGAACGGTATTTTGCTTGGCTCCATGCCGATAATTGCCCATCTTTTGGGCAGGGGCGAGCGGCAGAATATCGGCAGGGTAGTGCGCCATACCATGCTGCTGGCAACGGCGTTTTCACTGCTGCTGCTGGTTATAGGCGTGCTGTTTTTAGACAGACTGCTGGGAACCTTTGGGCTGGAGCCGCAGGTTCACTATATTGCCAAAATGTATATCTCCGCTATCGGCGTGGGCGTGCTGCCCTTCTTTTTATCCACGGCGCTGCGTGCACTGGTAGACACCAGCGGCTACACGGGCATTACCATGAAAATTTACCTGTTGGCGTTGCCGGTAAACGCATTTTTAAACTACTGCCTTATTTTCGGCAAATTTGGCGCCCCGGCGCTGGGCGGCATTGGCGCTGGCCTTGCAACAGGCATTACCTACTGGCTGGAATTTTTTATCTTCGTGTGGGTTGTACATAAACTGCCGGCATTTGCGCCCCTGCGTATTTTTACCGGCAAGTTTAAGTTTGATATGGCGCAGCTGCGCGAAAACCTGTCGCTTGGCGTGCCCATGGGCATGGCAATTTTTATGGAAGCGAGCATTTTCGGCGTTATAGCCATTTTTATTGCCAAGTTCGGCACGGTTATTATTGCTGCGCATCAGGCAGCAATGAGTTTCACTTCGCTGCTTTACATGGTGCCGCTCAGTTTTTCCATGTCGCTGACCATTGTTGTAGGCGTTGAAGCCGGTGCCCGCCGTTTCGGCGAAGCACTGCGCTACAGTTTGCTCGGCATTGCCTGCAATATTACAGTGGCAGTACTGCTTACTATTTTTGTATTGTTCGACCGTGAATTTATTGCCGGGCTGTACACTTCGGAGCCTGTAATTATCAGGCAGACCATAGGCTTTTTGTTCTACGCCATGTTCTTTCAGGTTATGGACGCTACTGCCGCACCGATACAGGGTATTTTGCGCGGCTATAAAGACGTTAAGGCAACCTTTTGGGCGGGGCTGGCAGCCTACTGGCTGATTTGCCTGCCTTTGGGCTGTTATTTTGATTATTACATGCACTTCGGCCCTTCATCTTACTGGCTGAGCCTTGATATAGGGCTTTTATGCGCGGTGCTGTTCCTGGGCGGGCGCTTTTGGTATTTGCAGCGCAAAATAAAAATTAACGGCGGGTTAGAGTAGAATAAAGGTATACCTTGCTTTGAGGGAAAGGGAGCTTTATATGGATTTTTATCTGCAAGGCCTGGCTTTAGGGCTTGCTTATGTTGCGCCAATCGGTATGCAGAACCTGTTTGTTATTAACAGCGCGCTTACGCAGACGCGCCTGCGGGCGCTTGTAACGGCGCTTATCGTTATCTTTTTTGATGTTACGCTGGCGCTGGCATGCTTTTTCGGCATTGGCCTTGTTATGCAAAAATACCCGCCGGTACAGCTTGGCATATTGCTGCTGGGCGGGCTGGTGGTAGTGTATATCGGCATAAGCTTGTTAAAAAGCAGTGTACGGCAAATTGGCGGCGCGCAGCAAATGCCGCTTGGCAAAACCGTGTGGGCGGCTTGTGTGGTAACGTGGTTCAACGCGCAGGCTGTTATCGATGGCACAATGCTGCTGGGGGCTTTTAAAGCTTCCATGACGGAAGCGCAGTCGCTGCATTTTTTGTTCGGCGTGCTTTCGGCCTCCTGCTTGTGGTTTGTAACGCTTGCCATGTTTGTTTCACTGGCGGGCAGCCTGGTAACGCCGCGTGTGTTGGGGGTTATTAATAAAATCTGCGGGGCGGTAATTGCCGTTTACGGTTTAAGGCTGCTGTGGCATTTTGCAGAAATTATTTAAAGGCTCAAACTTTTTTATTAAACAAATTTAAGGTATCTCTGCGGTTTTTTTAACGTTAAAATATAGATGAAACAAACCAAAGGAGGCTTGTGTAAAATACCTATTAGCGGTAAAGGTTGTTGCCGTAATAAAAGAAAAACTGCATTTACCGCACAGCGCCTACCTGCGTTTAGTTGAAAATAACAATATTGAAACTGCTGATGGCAGCAATTTAAAAAAGTGCAGGTTAAAAAACGGTATAAGCCTTATTTTTAAGCCGGAAGCAGAAAAAAACTGCCTTTAGCAGTGGTTGCTGAAAGGCAGTTTTATAAATTATTATATGCTTTTTAGGTATAAAATTGCTGCAAAACAAGTATTTGTTTTATATAAACGCTGCTTTTATAATAAAAGCACGGAAACAAAGCCGTAAAAATTAAAAGATGAGAGGAAGATAGTATATGAAAATGAAACGTAAACTTTTGCTGCTGCTTGCCGGACTTGCTGTTTTGGGCTGCGGAACTGCACTGGCAGCAGAAGCGGACGGGCATCCGGATAATTTTTACAAAAGCGATAAAGTAACCGTGCAGAATGTAGATTTTAACAACCAGTACAAAATGAAGGTAGCCGGGCATTTATTTACGCCGAAAGTTAAAAACGCCAACAACGGTGCGGCAGTAATTGTGGGGCACCCCATGGGCGCGGTTAAGGAACAGAGCGCCGATTTATATGCTACCAAACTTGCAGAACAGGGCTTTACCACTCTTTCTATTGACCTTTCCTTCTGGGGCGGCAGCGAAGGCCAGCCGCGCAATGCCGTATCGCCGGATATTTATGCCGAAGATTTCAGTGCTGCGGTGGATTACCTTGGCACAAGCGGGCTTGTTGACCGTAAAAGAATCGGTGCGCTGGGCATCTGCGGCAGCGGCAGTTTTGCCATCAGTGCCGCTAAAATAGACCCGCGCATTAAAGCGGTGGCAACCGTAAGCATGTATGATATGGGCGACGCCAACCGCAACGGGCTGCATAACAGCACAACTCTTGCCATGCGCAAACAGGCAATGGCAGAAGCTGCCGAACAGCGTTATGTTGAATTTACCGGCGGCGAAACCAAATACACCAGCGGTACTGTACATGAACTGAACGAAAATTCTACACCGGTTGAGCGCGAATTTTACGAATATTACCGTACTCCGCGCGGCGAATTTACCCCGGAAGGCAGCAGCCCGCTGTTAACAACCCATCCTACTTTAACCAGTAATGTTAAATTTTTAAACTTCTATCCGTTTAATGATATTGAAACTATTTCTCCGCGCCCGCTGCTGTTTATTACCGGCAGCGAAGCACATTCGCGTGAGTTCAGTGAAAAAACCTATGCCCGTGCGGCAGAGCCGAAAGAACTTTATATTGTTCCCGGCGCAGGCCATGTTGATTTGTACGATAAAACCGATTTGATTCCCTTCGGCAAATTAACGGACTTTTTTGCAGGCGCGCTTAAATAACGCCGCCGTGCACTGAAAATATAAAAATAAAATAATAAACACTTCCGTTGCACATAAAAAACTTTTAGCGGGAACTAAAAATTTTATCTTAATGCAGCGGAAGTGTTTTATTTTGCTCTTTTTATTTTTCGTTGACAATCAGTGCCATAACAACAAGGTCGGTTTTGGAATGTGCGCTGTTGCCGATGCTGTGGCTTTCGCCTTCCGGGCAGAATGCCACGTCGCCGGGGAACAGCTCCATTTCCGTGCCGTTGTCGTTGTATTCGGCGGTACCGCTTAAAATATACAGCGTTTCGCTGGTGCCTTCGTGCTTATGGTAGCCAAGCGAGCAGCCCGGTTTTAAAATAACGCGGGCATAAGCTGCAATTTTGCCGTTATAAACTTTTTCGTCTATAATGTGCTCCATAATGGTTGTGCCGGTGCCTCCGGCGCGTTTTTCAAAATAATCGGTTTTTCTGTCGGTTACAAGCATTTTTGGTACATCCCCTCTGTAATAAATTTAACACAATGGTTTATTCGCAGTGCTTTGCAAAAATTCCTGCGGAAAAATTTAAAAAATTTTCAATTTAGGGCTTTACAAATTTAGCGAACTAAAGTATAATCTAAAACATAACAACGATATTTAATTTTTTGAAGGGGGATTTTCAAATGAAGAAACTTTTACTTTTAGCAATGACGATGCTGATGGCAGTAATGCTGGTAGCCGGCTGCGGCAGCGACGGCCAGAAAAAAATGGTTGTAGGCCTTGACGACAACTTTGCGCCGATGGGCTTCCGCAACGAGAAAAATGAAATTGTCGGCTACGATATCGACATGGCACGTGAAGCCTGCAAACGCGCAGGGCTGGAAGTTGAATTTAAACCTATTGACTGGGCTTCCAAAGAAGCTGAAATGAAAGGCAAACGCATTGACGCTATCTGGAACTGCTTTACCGTTAATCCGGAACGCGCCGAAGTTTACCAGCTTTCCAAACCTTATATGAAAAACGCTCAGCTTATTGTTGTACCGGCAAATTCTTCTATTAATAAAATTGCCGACCTGGCCGGAAAAGTTGTAGCAGTACAGGATGACAGCACCGGTTCTTACATTATCGACGGCAACGACGAAATGCGCAATTCTTTGAAAGAATACAGAAAATATCCTGACTTTGCAGCCGTTTACATGGATATCGACAGCGGCCGTGTTGAAGCAGCTGTTGTAGACGCCGTACTTGCCCGTTACTATGACAGCAAAAACCCCGGCAAATACAGAATCCTTGAAGAAAACCTTGGTGATGAAGTTGTAGCCGTTGCTTTCCGTAAGGACGACAAAGATTATGCACCGCTGATTGACAAAGCGCTGGACGAAATGAAAAAAGACGGCACTGCCAAAAAGATTTCCGAACAATGGTTCAACGCTGATTTAACCAACTACTAAGATTTATTAAAGCCGCGGGCCGGTAGTAATGCTGCCGGTCCGCCAAACTGTTAATGCCCGAGGAGTAAAAAATGGATTATGTTATAAGCATCCTGCCGCAGATGTGGGAGGGAACCCTTGAAACTATAAGATTGTTTGCGATAACTATTGTGCTTTCGATACCGCTTGGCGTGCTTCTGGCGCTGGGGCGCGTATCCGGCTTTAAGGCGCTGCGCGATATAATCGGTGTTTATGTATGGCTGCTGCGCGGTACGCCGCTGATGCTGCAATTGCTGTTTGTATATTACGGCCTGCCGTTTATTCCCGGTATCGGCGTAAGGCTGGATGATTTTCCGGCTGCGGTATTTGCCTTTGTACTGAACTATGCCGCTTATTTCTGCGAAATTTTCCGCGCAGGCATTCAGGCAGTTCCTAAAGGCCAGTACGAAGCTGCCCGCACTTTGGGCATGAATTATGTGCAGACCATGCGCCGCATTGTGCTGCCGCAGGTTTTCCGCCTGATTCTGCCGCCGGTAAGCAACGAAACCATTACTTTGGTTAAAGATACTTCTTTAATTTACGTATTGGCAATGAATGACCTTTTGCGTACAACGCGCAACCTTGTACAGCGCGATTTCAGCATTACGCCGTTTTTGGTTGCAGGTGTGTTTTACCTTTTGATGACCCTTGTTTTAACCTACGGGTTCAATAAGTTGGAACGCAAATATTCCAGATATGACTGACAGGAGCATTTAGTATCATGAACAAAATTAACGCACAAAATATCTATAAAAGTTTTCAGGGGCTGGAAGTTTTAAAGGGCATTAATTTAAGTGTTGACGAAGGCGAAGTTGTTGCGGTTATAGGCCCCAGCGGCGGCGGCAAAAGTACTTTTCTGCGCTGCCTGAACAAGCTGGAAATTATCGACAGCGGCAAAATCGTTATTGACGGCGAAACGCTTGCCGAAACCAAACCGGACGGGCAGGTTGTATATGCGCCTGGCGACGAAAGCCGCCGCATTGCCTGCAAAATGGGCATGGTGTTTCAGCAGTTTAATTTGTTTCCTCACATGACTGTGCTGGAAAACCTTATTGAAGCGCCGGTGCAGGTGCAGAAGCGCAACCGCGACGAGGTTATTGAAGAAGCGAAGGTTCTTTTGAGTAAAGTAGGGCTTTTGGAAAAAGCGCACGAATACCCGCGCCGCTTGAGCGGCGGGCAGCAGCAGCGCGTGGCCATTGCAAGGGCGCTGGCAACAAAACCAGCCATTATGTTGTTTGATGAACCTACTTCTTCGCTTGACCCGGAACTGACCGGCGAAGTTTTGCGCACCATGCGCGAACTGGCCGAAGAAAAAATGACCATGGTTGTTGTAACGCACGAAATGGGCTTTGCCCGCGAGGTTGCAACCAAAGTGCTGTTTATGGCAGACGGTTACGTGCAGGCGGAAGGAACGCCGCAGGAAATTTTTGAAAATCCCCAAAATGAACGTTTAAAAGCATTTTTGCATAAAGTGCTTAAATAACAAAAAGGCATTGCGCGTTGTGCGTAATGCCTTTTGTGCTGTTACGGCGCTCAGCCGAGCTTTGCCATAAATTTTTCTTTGTTTACAATAAAGCGTTCGTGCGTGCCTTTGCCGATTTGCTTGTCCTCGTCGGCGGCGGTAATTTCAAAAACAAGTTTGCGCCCTTCAACGGCGGTAAGCGTGGCGGTGGCGGTAACTTTTTTGCCCATGCCGGTAGCGGCATCGTGCGTAATATTTACCAAAGTGCCAACGCTGGTCGATTCTTCATCAAGGCAGGCGGCAACGGCGTTGCAGGCAGCCTGTTCCATCAGCGCAATCATGCTGGGGGTGGCAAAAACATGCAGGCTGCCGCTGCCCATGGCAAGTGCAGTGCTGGTTTCGCGCACAACGGTTTCGGCGGTTCCGGTAAGGCCGGGTTTTAATTCTTGCAGCATATTTCATACATCCTTTACTGTAAAATTTGCTTATGCTAACATCTTAAACGCTTTTTATAACTTACGCAAGTGGCAGAAGTTTTATTTTGACGGATATGTGAAAAATTTTAAAGCTGATTGACGCAGTAGGAAATAATGATTATGATAATTGAAGAAAAACTATAATTTTAACTGCATTATAACCGGAGGGGCAAAAATGAACGGAAACTTACAGGAAAAATATAATAAACTTTTAAATATTTTACGCAGCACAGGCGGCCTTGCTGTGGCCTTCAGCGGCGGCGTGGATTCTGCTTTTCTGGTTTATGCCGCGCACGAAGCACTGGGCGGAAAACTTTTGGCAATTACCGCCGTTACACAAAGCTATCCGCGGCATGAAGCGGCGGACGCTGCTAGAATACTTGCGCAATACGGAGTTAAGCACGAAGAAATTACGCTTGACCAGCTTGCAATACCGGGATTTTGCCAAAACGGTGCGGAGCGCTGCTATTACTGCAAATACTCGCTTTTTACAAAAATTAAAGAAGCTGCGCAAAAGCAGGGCATCAGCCTTGTGGCTGACGGTGCCAATACCGATGACGAAAGCGATTACCGACCTGGCATGCGCGCCACGGCGGAACTTGGCATTTTAAGCCCGCTGCGTGAGGCGGGTTTCAGCAAACAGGATATCAGGGATATATCGAAAGAACTTGGCATTTTTACGTGGAATAAGCCTTCTTACGCCTGCCTTGCTTCGCGTATTCCTTACGGCGAAGAAATAACGGCAGAAAAGCTGGCCATGGTGGAAAAAGCCGAGCAGACGCTTTTGGATATGGGCTTTAAAGAAATGCGCGTACGCTGCCACGGTAAGGTGGCCCGCATAGAAGTTGCTCAAAGTGATATGGAAAAAGTTTTTGCGCGCCGTGCGGAAATTGCCGCAGCCGCAAAAGCGGCAGGCTTTTTATACGCCGCGCTTGATTTGGAAGGCTTCCGCAGCGGCAGCTTAAACGCGGCGCTGGCAAAATAAATGTTAAGCCGTGGGCAGATGCAAGCTGATGTGTTATTTGAAGGAGGCTTTCACATTAAAATAAATTTGCACGTGCGCTGCCGTGGGTATTGACAAGCCTTTATAAGTCAAGTATAATTTTTATTGTTATGGGGGCATAGCTCAGCTGGGAGAGCGCTTGAATGGCATTCAAGAGGTCAGCGGTTCGATCCCGCTTGTCTCCACCAAAATTGTTGATAACGCAGAGTGAAAATGCTCTGCGTTTTATTTTTTATAGAGAAAGGAACCCTATGACTAACTGGAACATACACGAAGCGGTTGAATATTATAAAGGGCAGGACGCGCCGCAGAATCAGTTTGCGCTGGTGGAACTGCTGAAGGAAGCGCAGGAGCATAACGGCGGCGTGCTTACAGACTGCCTTATTAAAGATATTGCCGTTCTTTTAAACATTAAAGTTACTTTTTTAAACGCCGTTATTAAGCGTTACCCAAGTTTAAAAACGGCGCAGGCTCCGCACAGGCTGGAGGTTTGCGGCGGTAAAAATTGCGCTGCCGATGGTTCGACGGTGATGTTAAAGCATATCCGCGGGGCGTACGGCGCAGAAAGCGGCGGCATCAGCACCAAGGGCGGCTTTAGTTTTAAAATTTGCGGCTGCTTAAAGCACTGCGGCAAAGGGCCGAATATTAAATGGGACGGCGAAATTTATAACGCGGCAACGCCGGAGCTGATTAAAAAGCTGGCCGGCAGATAAATATTTGCTGATTAAAGTGCGGCGGTATTAATGTTAACAGAGCGGACTGCTTTTTTAAACGGCAAACAACTAAAATAATGCTTGCACAACTTGCCGCGCTATGCTACAATATATAAGCGTTAATATCGACATGCTATATAGAGTCTTTTGTAAAGTGAGGTGCAATCGAATGAAAGAAGGAATCCATCCGAAATATGGTGAAGTTAAAGTTACCTGCGCATGCGGTAACACTTTTATGACCGGCTCTGTTAAACCGGAACTGCGCGTGGACGTTTGCTCCAAATGCCATCCGTTTTTCACCGGCCAGCAGCGTAACGTAGCTGCCCGCGGCCGTATCGAAAAATTCAACAAACGTTATGGAAAATAATTTACCGACAGCAGAGCGAAAGCTCTGCTGTGTTTGTATATGGAGTTTGTTTGAGGGAATATTATGAATAAGAAACCAAATGTTGGCGGACAGGCTGTAATAGAAGGCGTAATGATGCGCGGAAAAACGCATGTTGCCGTTGCCGTAAGGCAGCCGGACGGTGAAATTTCCGTTGATGTGCGCCCGGTAAACAGTATTTCCGACCGCTATCCAATACTAAAAAAACCGTTTTTGCGCGGCGTTGTGTCGCTTGTAGAATCGCTCGTTATGGGTATGAAGGCGCTGGCTTATTCGGCGCAGGTATCGGGCGATGAAGACGAAAAGCTCGATTCCAAAGAGATGGCGCTGACCATTGCCGTTTCGGCAGGGCTTGCCATTTTGCTCTTTATAGTTATCCCTACCTGGTCAATGCGCTTTTTAACAGGCATTACCCAGGACCACATGGCTTTGAATTTAGCAGAAGGCGTGCTGCGTATGGCAATTTTTCTGACATATATCGCGGCAATTTCTTCGATGAATGATATTCAGCGCGTGTTCCAGTATCACGGAGCTGAACATAAAACCATTTACACTTATGAAGCGGGCCTGCCTTTAAAGGTAGAAAACGTGCGCCCGTTCAGCACGCTGCACCCACGCTGCGGTACCAATTTTTTGATGATTGTCATGCTGATAAGCATGTTTATTTTTACTTTTCTTGGCTGGCCAAGCCTTTTGGAGCGTATTGTTTCGCGTATTATTTTAATGCCTGTAATTGCAGGCGTAAGCTACGAGCTTATCCGTTATGCCGGTGCGCATACCGATAACCCGCTGGTACGCATTGCCATTACGCCGGGGCTTTTGCTGCAAAAATTAACCACGCGCCAGCCGGATGACAGCCAGATTGAAGTGGCAATTGCTTCGCTGAAAGCGGTTGTGCCGCCGGAAGATTTGGCGCAGGAACCGGAAGCTTGCCCGGAAGAAAAATTAGTAGGAGAACCTAATGCAGGATAAATTACAGGCACTTGAAGATAAATATCTTGATTTGGAAGCAAAAATAAGCGACCCAGATGTAATTGCCAATCAGGCAGAATGGCAGAAATACGCACGTGCGCATGCCAAACTGACTGATGTTGTTGCCGCTTACCGCGAATATAAAATTTTGGATAAAGCCAGAGAAGAAGCGGAAGAAATTATTGCTGACGGCAGCGACAGGGAACTGGCGGCAATGGCGCAGGAGGAACTGAAAGAACTTAAGCCGCAGCTGGCAGAATACGAAGAACGGCTTAAAATTTTGCTTTTGCCTTCCGACCCCAATGACGACAAGAACGCGATTGTGGAAATCCGCGGCGGTGCGGGCGGCGAGGAAGCGGCGCTGTTTGCGGGTGTATTGTTCCGCATGTATCAGCATTATGCTGAAAGCCGCCGCTGGAGCCTTGAAATAATGGATGCCAGCCCGACGGAGCTCGGCGGGTTTAAGGAAATAGTTTTTCAGCTGAGCGGACAGGGCGTTTTTGGGCGCATGAAGTTTGAAAGCGGCGTACACCGTGTGCAGCGTGTACCGGAAACCGAATCGCAGGGGCGAGTACATACTTCCACCGTTACGGTGGCGGTGCTGCCGGAAGCAGAAGAAGTGGATATTGACATTAACCCGGCTGATTTAAGAATTGATACTTACCGTGCGGGCGGCGCAGGCGGCCAGTACGTAAACAAAACCGAATCGGCGGTGCGCATAACGCATATTCCTACCGGCATTGTGGCACAGTGCCAGGACGAAAAATCGCAGCTTAAAAACCGCGAAAAATGTATGCGCGTGCTCCGCAGCCGCGTTTTGGAAATGGAGCAGGAAAAGCAGCGTGCGGCAACGGCTCAGGACCGCAAAAATCAGGTTGGCACCGGTGACCGCAGCGAGCGTATCCGCACTTATAACTATCCGCAGGGGCGTATTACCGACCACCGCATTGGTTTAACCCTGCACCGTCTGGACGCAGTTTTAAACGGAGATTTGGACGAAATTTTAGACGCACTGATTACGGCGCAGCAAAGCAAGCTGCTGCAGCAGGTGAAATAAAATGACAGCAAAACCTATATGGACTATTGCTAAGGTGCTGGACTGGACAAAGCAGTATTTCGCAGAGAAAGGGTTGGAAAATCCTCGCCTGGATGCGGAAATACTGCTTTGTTCCGTTTTAAAGTGCCAGCGTATAACTTTATATGTGCATTTTGACCAGCCGCTTGAAGAACACGAGCTGGCGCAGTACCGCGGTTATGTGGCTCGGCGTGCGGCGGCTGAGCCCTTGGCGTATATTTTGGGTAGCCGCGCTTTTATGAAATACGATTTTAAAGTAACGCCGGATGTTTTGGTGCCGCGGCCGGAAACAGAACTTTTGGTTGAATGCACGGCAAAACTGGCGGGCTTTATTGAAAGGCCGCAGATTCTTGACATAGGCACGGGCAGCGGTGCTATTATCGTATCTCTTCTGGATATGCTTCCGGAGGCGCACGGCACGGCAGTTGACGTATCGCCGGGGGCGCTTGCCGTTGCCAAAGAAAACGCGGCAAACATTGGCGTTGCGGAGCGGCTGCAGTTTGTACGCAGCGATTTATATTCCGCGCTGCCGCGTGACGCCGTATTTGACGTGATAATTTCCAACCCTCCGTATATACCGAGCGCCGATATTGCAGGCCTTGCGGCAGACGTTAAGCGTGAACCGCGCCTTGCGCTGGACGGCGGGGCGGACGGGCTTAATTTTTACCGCCGCATTATTGCCGGGAGCACGGCGCATTTAAAAGACGGCGGCTTTATAGCGTTTGAAATTGGCATTAACCAGGGCAGCGCCGTTGCGGATTTATGCCGCAGCCACGGTTTTGGCGTTGTGGCCGTGCGCCGCGATTATGCCGGCATAGAACGGATGGTTTTTGCAGCGAAAGAAGGAACTACTTATGCAGACGCGTTATTGGAACTTGCAAAATGATACGGACGGCGTAATGCTGCGCGAAGCGGCTGCGCTGATAAAACAGGGCGAAGCCGTTGCTTTCCCTACGGAAACGGTTTACGGGCTTGGCGCCGACGGCCTTAACGGCGAAGCGGTGCGCAAAATTTTTGAAGCCAAAGGCCGCCCGAATGACAATCCGCTTATTTTGCATATTGCAGATAAAGAAGATATTTTAAAATTAACAACCGGGCTTACAAAACAGGCGCAGCTTTTAATTGAAAAGTTCTGGCCCGGGCCGCTGACGGTAATTGTTGCCAAAAGCAGTATCGTGCCTGATGAAGTAAGTGCCGGGCTTGACACGGTGGCTGTGCGTATGCCGTTGCACCCTGTGGCGGCGCAGCTTATCCGCCTTGCCGGAACGCCTGTGGCGGCGCCCTCGGCAAATTTATCGGGCAAACCGAGCCCGACCGATGCCGAAACGGTGCTTGCCGATATGCAGGGGCGCATTGCCGGTATTATCGACGGCGGTGCATGCACTGTAGGCGTGGAATCAACCATAGTTGACACTACCGGCGAAGTGCCTGTTATTTTGCGCCCGGGCGGAATTACGCGCGAGCAGCTGGAAGAAGTTTTGGGCAGAGTTGAGCTGGACCCAGCCCTTGCCGGAGCGGAAACCTTAAAACCGCGTGCACCGGGCATGAAGTACCGCCATTATGCGCCGAAAGCAAAAATGTATGTTGTTGAAGATAAAGAAGCACTGAAGCTTCTGCCGCTTTTGGCAAAAGAAGCAGCCAAATTTACTACCGCAGCGGTAATTTGCGGCGGCAAAGCTGCGGAAACTATGCAGCGCACGCAGAATTTGCACATTTTAAACTGGGGCGTCGATACAACGGAACTTGCCGTTAAACTGTACCGCCTGCTGCGCCGGTGCGATAAGCTGGGCGTGGGCATTATTTTTTCCGAAGGAGTAACGGAAGACGGCATCGGCCTTGCGGTTATGAACCGCATGCGCAAAGCTGCTGGGCGGCAGGTGCTTACGGCAGCCGATATTGAAGCACTGTTAAAAAACAGTACGCAACTTAAAAGTTTTGTGTTAAAATAACAATAATAGCAATATATTATAAAAAGACAGAGGGTGACTGTAATGAAAATCGCAATGGGAAGCGATCACGGCGGTATCCATCTTAAAAACCATTTAAAAGATTATCTGGAACTTAAAGGTTACGAGGTAATTGACAAAGGCACTTATACCGAAGAATCGTGCGATTACCCGGATTATGCTGCCAAAGTAGGGCATGCCGTTACCGGCGGCGAAGCCGATTTGGGCATACTTGTGTGCGGCACCGGGCTTGGTATTTCCATAGCGGCCAACAAAATTAAAGGCGTGCGCGCAGCAGTATGCGGCGACGTATACAGCGCAAAAATGAGCCGCGAGCATAACAACGCCAATATTCTGGCTTTGGGCGAGCGCGTAACCGGCGTTGGCCTTGCCGAAATGATTGTAGATGTCTGGCTGCATACCGAATTTGCAGGCGGACGCCACGAACGCCGCGTGGAAAAGATTATGGCGCTGGAGGCGGAAGGCTGATGAATAAGGAAGAACTTGCTGCCGAAGCGCAGCGGGCAGTTGAAGAACTGATAGAAGTTTCCGGCTGCCGTGCAGGTCAGGTTCTTGTTGTTGGCTGCAGCACCAGCGAAATTGTCGGCGGCAAAATAGGCACCTGCGGCTCTGAAGAAGCGGCGCAGGCAGTTTTTGCAAGCATTTATGCTGCTTCTAAAAAGCACGGTCTGTACCTTGCTTTTCAGTGCTGCGAGCATTTAAACCGCGCTTTGGTAACTGAACGCGAAGCCATGGAAAAATTTGGCTGGGAAGAAGTTACCGTGCGCCCCATGCCTCATGCAGGCGGTTCTATGGCAACTGCGGCTTACGATAATTTTACTAACTCGGTAGTGGTTGAAAGCATTAAAGCGCATCTTGGCATTGATATCGGCCAGACTTTAATCGGCATGCACCTTAAACGTGTTGCCGTGCCGGTGCGCCTTGCGCAGAAAACTATCGGCTCGGCCATAGTTACGGCAGCGCGTACACGCCCGGCCCTTATCGGCGGTGAGCGCGCGCATTACCCAGAAAAACGCTGATTTTGTTAATTATGCAGTTTAATAAAACTCATGGAGGGACTTAAATGAATTTGGAAAAACTTGCAGTATGTGACCCCGAAATTGCTGCGGCTATCGGTGAAGAACTCGGACGCCAGCGCAATAAAATTGAACTGATTGCTTCCGAAAACTTTGTCAGCCCCGCAGTAATGGAAGCGATGGGCAGCGTGCTGACCAACAAATATGCGGAAGGCTACCCCGGCCACCGCTATTACGGCGGCTGCGAATATGTGGACAAGGTAGAAACCCTTGCCATTGAACGTGCCAAAAAACTGTTCGGCGCAGAACACGCCAACGTACAGGCACATTCCGGCGCCAATGCCAATACGGCAGTATACTTTGCTTTTTTGCAGCCGGGCGACACCATTATGGGCATGAACCTGTCGCAGGGCGGGCATCTTTCCCACGGTTCACCGGTTAATATTTCCGGTAAATATTATAATGTAGTCCCTTACGGAGTTACGCACGAAACCGAGCGCATTGATTACGACGAATTTGCGCGCATTGCCAGAGAAGCTCAGCCGAAGCTGATTGTTGCCGGTGCAAGCGCTTATCCGCGCGTGATTGATTTTGAACGCATGGCAGAAATTGCCCACGGCGTCGGTGCTATTTTCATGGTAGATATGGCTCACATTGCAGGGCTTGTTGCAGCAGGCCTGCATCCCAGCCCTGTTCCCTATGCCGATATTGTTACCACAACCACGCACAAAACTCTGCGCGGCCCGCGCGGCGGCCTCATTTTGTGCAAGGAAAAATATGCCAAACAAATCGACAAGGCTATTTTCCCCGGCGTGCAGGGCGGCCCACTGATGCATGTTATCGCTGCCAAAGCAGTTGCGCTTGGCGAAGCGCTGAAACCAGAATTTAAAGAATATGCCAAACAGATTATTGCCAACTGTCAGGCTCTTGCCGAAGGCCTTATTGCCGAAGGCTTCCGTCTTGTTTCCGGCGGTACGGATAACCATCTTTTGCTGGTTGACGTGCGCGGGCAGAAAATGACCGGCAAAACCGCAGAACACCTGCTGGACGAAGTTGGCGTAACCTGCAATAAAAATACCATTCCGTTTGATCCTGAAAGCCCGTTTGTTACCAGCGGCATCCGCCTTGGCACTGCTGCCGTAACCACCCGCGGCTTTAAAGAAGCTGATATGAAAGAAGTTGCAGCCATTATCGGGCTTGTGCTTAACAACCCCGAAGATGCTGAAAAACAGGCAGAAGCAGCACAGCGCGTTGCTGCATTGTGCGCAAAATATCCAATGTATCCCATGCTGTAACAGATAATGAAATTTCCTAAGGAGGAGATTTGCATGCAGATAACCGTTGTAGAACATCCCCTGATTAAACACAAACTTTCCAAAATGCGCGACATTAACTCTACTTCACGCGATTTCCGCGAATGGCTTGACGAAATTGCCATGCTGATGACCTACGAAGTAACGCGCGACCTTGAACTGGACGAAATGCCGGTGCAGACCCCGATTTGCGAAACCACCGGCTACAAGCTGCACAACAATATCGTTGTTGTGCCCATCCTGCGCGCCGGCCTCGGACTTTTAAGCGGCGTGCTGCGCATGATTCCGAATGCCCATGTTGGCCATATCGGTTTGTACCGCGATGAAAAAACTCTGGAGCCGCATGAATATTACTGCAAAATTCCGCCTGATAAAGACCCGATTACCATTGTTGTAGACCCGATGCTGGCAACCGGCGGCAGTGCGGAAGCGGCAATTACCATGCTGAAAAAACGCGGCCTTAATAATATCCGCTTTATGTGCCTTGTAGCAGCACCGGAAGGCGTTGAAGTGCTGAACAAAGCACATCCCGACGTTAAAGTTTATACGGCGGCGCTGGACGAAAAGCTTAACGAGCACGGCTACATTGTGCCGGGCCTCGGCGATGCCGGCGACCGTATTTTCGGTACGAAATGAGTATGGATACGAGGCCGGACTGGGACCACTACTTTATGGAAATTGCCCGCGTGGTAAGCAAGCGCAGCACCTGTTTGCGCCGCAGTGTAGGCGCTGTAATTGTAAAAAACAGGCAGATTGTGGCTACCGGCTACAACGGCACGCCTTCGGGGCTTGAACACTGCGCCGTTACCGGCTGCCTGCGCGAGCAGCTTAAGGTTCCTTCCGGCAAAATGCACGAACTGTGCCGCGGCATCCATGCCGAGCAAAACGCCGTTGTACAGGCGGCTTTTCACGGTGTATCGGTAAACGGCGGCACGCTGTACTGCACGCACCAGCCCTGCGTGGTATGCACAAAAATACTCATCAACGCCGGTATTAAACGCATTGTTTACGCCAATCCCTACCCGGATAAGCTGGCGGAAGAAATGCTGAAAGCATCAAAAATGGAAATTACTATTCTGGACGGCGAAACAGAAAATTAAAATTAATATTAAAACGTAAAGACGGCAGTGCCAATTGCGGCGCTGCCGTTTATGTTTATGGTAAAATTACTGATTTTTGGGCTTCTATTAAAATTGTTACAAATCTGCAAAAAATTTTCAAAAAAGTTGTTCAAACTGCCGATTTTTTGATATACTATTTACGATAATCTGAATTGCTCAAATTTTATAAAACTGAATTTAATTTCCGGCTTTAAGCCTCGAGGTGGGAAAGTGCAAGTGTATATTTTAGCGTTTATTATAGCTCTTTTAGCAAGCTGGGTTTTAACCCCTTATGTAAAAAAACTGGCTTTTCGCATCGGCGCTCTTGACAAACCGGACGGACGCAAGGTTCATCACGGCATTATGCCGCGCTTGGGGGGCCTTGCTATTTATTTGGCCTTTGTCATTGCCGTGCTTGCCACCATGCACATGACGCGCGATATTTTTGCGCTGCTTCTGGGCGGTACTGTAATTGTTATCGTCGGCATTATGGACGACAAGTACCAGCTGCCCGCCAAAGTAAAGCTGCTGGGGCAGATTGCGGCGGCGTTTGTGCTGGTGCTGTTTGATATTAAAATTGAATGGCTGAACAATCCGTGGGGCGGTTATTTTTACCTTGAGTATTTTTCCGTGCCGCTGACGGTTTTCTGGATTGTAAGCTTTACCAATGTTGTTAATTTGATGGATGGCCTTGACGGGCTTGCGGCCGGTGTTTCCGGCATTGCTTCGGTTACGGTCATTCTTGTTGCCCTGCAGCAGGGCTTTTACCCGGTTGCCGTTATCACGGCCGCACTTGCCGGCGGCATTATCGGCTTTATCCGCTACAACTTTAACCCGGCAAGCATTTTTATGGGCGATACCGGCAGTATGTTTATCGGTTATATGCTGGCGGCAATTTCCATTTTCGGCGCTGTAAAAAGCGCGGCTACCATTGCGCTTCTGGTGCCTGCCGTTGCGCTTGGCCTGCCTATTATGGATACCGCCTTTGCCATTGTGCGCCGCTACACCAACGGACGCCCGATTTTTCAGCCCGACAAGGGGCATCTGCACCACCGCCTGCTGGCGATGGGCCTCAGCCAGCGCCAGGCAGTGCTTTTAATGTATGTTATCAGCGCAGTGCTGGGCATTGCCGCTATTTTGCTTACCGAAGTTGACGGTTATCTGGCGGCCGGCATCATTGCATGTATTATTTCCGGCGTCGCGCTTGGCGCCAAAAAGATAGGCATTTTAAATGACAGATAAGGAGTGGGATTGATGGCAAAACTGAAAGTAATGACAGTTTTCGGCACACGCCCTGAAGCTATTAAGATGTGCCCGCTGGTTTTGGAAATGCGCAAACATCCTGACGAAATTGAACCGCTGGTGGCTGTAACAGCACAGCACCGCGAAATGCTTGATCAGGTGCTGCACCTTTTTGGCATTACTCCCGATTATGATTTGAATATTATGAGCGCCGGGCAGACGCTGTATGACGTTACGGAAAAAGCCCTGCGCGGCTTGCAGAAGGTTTTGGAAGAAGTTAAGCCGGACCTTGTTCTGGTACATGGCGATACCACTACCACTTTTGCGGGCGCTCTGGCAGCTTTTTATGCGCAGATTCCGGTAGGCCATGTTGAAGCGGGCCTGCGTACCGGCAATAAATATTCGCCGTTTCCGGAAGAAATGAACCGCAAATTGACCGGCGCACTTGCCGATTACCATTTTGCGCCTACTGCGACAAGCAAAGCCAACCTGCTGCGCGAAAACGTGCCGGAAGCAAAAATTGTAGTTACCGGCAATACCGTTATCGACGCTTTGAAAACCACCGTTAAAAAAGATTACCGCTTTGATGACGATGCGCTGCATGAAGTGCTTGACAGCGGCAAACGCCTTATTTTAATGACCACACACCGCCGCGAAAACCTTGGCGAACCGATGCGCCATGTTTATAAAGCCCTGTGCGAAGTACTGCGCACGCATCCCGGCGTGGAAGCAATTTTCCCGGTGCATAAAAACCCGAAGGTGCGCCAGATTGTAGATGAAGAACTGGGGCATCTGCCGCAGGTTCACTTAATAGAGCCGCTGGACTACGAACCGTTTGCCAATCTTATGGCTCGCGTGGATATTGTGCTTACCGACAGCGGCGGAATTCAGGAAGAAGCGCCGGCACTCGGCAAACCCGTGCTTGTGCTGCGTGATACCACCGAACGCCCCGAAGCAGTTTCGGCAGGCACGGTAAAGCTTATAGGCACTGCTTATGAAGATGTGCTGCGCGAAACCAATCTGCTTTTGGATGACGCCGCCCATTACCGCAGCATGGCGGAAGCCGTTAACCCTTACGGCGACGGTGAAGCCTGCGCAAGGATTGTAAACCGGATTTTAAAAGAATTTGGTTTTGATGTTGAAGATTTACCCGAATTTACTGTAATTTGATATAGACAGAATTTGTGAAATATTTTAAAATAATATTAAGAAGGTATGAAGATTTCTAATATATTATGATGACGTGAAATTTGGTGAGCGCCATGAATGAGAATCTGGAAAAAGTAAAACTTGCCGACAGAAAACGGCAGGAAATAGCCAGACGCATTAAAGCACGCCTTGACAGGCAGCGCCGGCAGGAACTTGAGCGCATCAGAATGATGAACGCTTTTGCAATAGTTTCTTCGCTCGGCATGATGACTGTTATAGATTTTCTGCTTGCATACTGGGGCGGCGACTGGCTCGATAATTATTTTCAGACGGGTGACCATTTCTGGCGCAAAATCTGCCTCGGCCTTGCTGGCCTCACGTTTTTCCTGGCGATTTTCAAGCTGATTTATTTTAAACCGCTTGACGAAAAGCCGCAGGAAGATGATAATGAACAACAAGCGGAAAATGCCGCAGTCGATAATTCAACAAAGGATATTAAATAAAATATATTATGGCAAACTTTGATTTAACGCCGCTGGTAAAAGGCGGTGGTTATAAAGTTATTTTCCGCCTGTTTCTCTGGTCTGTACCATTGGTACTGATTTTGTTTGTGTTTGGAAACCATGATTTTGCCGTATCCTTTTTCAGGGGTGTGGTAATAGGTGTGATGGACACCGTTGTGATGTTCCACGGAATGAAACAGGCGCTTCCGTACGTCGGTACACCGCGTAAGGGAGTAAAAATAATGCGGCGGTACAGATACTATCGCTTAGGCCTGGCGGGCAGCATTTTTGTGTTGATGTTAAGGATGAAATATCCGGTTTTCGGTGCGAGCCTGGGATTTCTTCTGATACATATATTTTTAATCATCAATTTATTATTTTTCGCGTACCGACTTAACAAGAAGGAAGCGTGAGGAAAGGAGTTGAAAAGGATGGGAAATGAAGCAGCTGCTATGGCACAGGGAGCTGAACAGTCAAGTGAAATTATACATTATGCTGCAACTGAAATAGCACCAGGTATTGTAATCAATATGCAGACAATGTATATGACTTGGATTGCGATGGCTATTGTATTTGTATTATTTTTCGTAGTCTCCCGCAACCCGAAGTTAGTTCCGAGCGGCTTGCAGAATGTGATGGAAATGGTTATCGATTTCCTTGATGGCATGATGAATCAGAACCTTGGTGAAAAGGGCCGTAAATATATGGCATCCTTTATTATCACCCTGTTTATGTTCATCTTAATCAGCAACGAAATCGGTATGCTTCCGCAGATTGGTGTTCACTGGACTTCACCGACCAACGACATCAACACATGTTTTGCACTTTCGCTGTTAATTGCCCTTAGTGCCTACATTGTAGGTGTTGCAAGGCAGGGTCTCAAACATTTTAAACATTTTGTGCAACCTGCTCCTGGCTTTATTGTGTTGCATTTGCTGGATGCGGTTACCAAACCGTTGACTATGGCGCTTCGTCTTTTCGGTAACATTCTGGCAGGCGAAATTTTGCTCATAGTTCTTTACCAGTTATCTCCCTGGATTATTCCGGAGTTCTGGGTTATGTTCAGCTTGTTCATTGGCTTTGTCCAGGCTTTTATCTTCACGATTTTGGCATTGGGCAGCTATGCACTTGCGTTTTCTGACCATGAACACTGATTTTAATTTTGAGAGAAAATTAAAAATTATTAATTTTGAAAGGATGAATTAAATGTCTGAAACTGCAATTATTACGGCTGCATCTTTGATTGGTGCAGGTCTTGTTTGCCTTGGTGCTGCTACCGGTGCTGGTGTTGGTAACGGTAATATGTGCGGAAAATCTATCGAATCTATGGCTCGTCAGCCGGAAGAAGCTGGTAAAATCTTTACCAACATGCTGGTTTGCGTAGGCCTTATTGAATCCATGCCTATCCTTTGCTACGTTATAGCAATCGTTCTCGTATTTGCTAACCCTTTCATTTAATAGCTTGATTTGTGATGTTGAACAAAAGTAAAAGGGAGGGTCATAATTGATTGACTTTAACGCAACTATAATTGCGCAGGTTCTGAACTTCTTGTTCCTCGTGTTTATACTTGCAAAATTTGCGTATAAACCCGTCATTAACATGATGGAAGACCGTAAGAACAAAATCGCAAGCGACCTGGAAAACGCTGAATTGGCGAAAGCCGAAGCTGAAAAATTAAAAGCTGAATATGCTGCTCAGCTTGCTACTGTACGTCAGGAAGCACAGAGCATTATTGACAGCGCACGTAAAACTGCTCAGTCTGTACATGACAAGATTATTGCTGAAACCAAAGCAGAACAGGAACAGATTGTTGCTTCCGCTAAAGACGCAATTGCTCTTGAAAAACAGCAGGCTCTCGGCGAAGTACGTGCTCAGGTTATCAAACTTAGTTTGGTTGCTGCCGGTAAAATCCTGGAACAGAAATTAAATTCTGCAGAAGATGAAAAATTGGCAGGTTCCGTTGTTGATAAAATAATGAAATAATATTGATTTGTGTTCCATAAAAGCCGGATTAAAGGGCTCTGCCTTCCTTTTGGGCATTGCTTGTACCGGCAGATTGAGGTGATTGATACAATATGAAGAATGAAGAAAATATTGCTTTGATAGAGCAAGAATTGTCCGATTTCAAAATTGACCGCAGTTCCATTAAAGAATTGCTGGAAGTCAAAGTTACTACTGCTAAAAAACTGACTTCTGACGAGTATCAATCCATTTCTGCAATTCTTACCGAGAAACTGGGCAGCGAAATTTACATGAATAAAATTGTTGACCCGGCTATCCTCGGCGGCATCATAGTACAAGTTGGCGATAAAGTATTCGATGCTTCCGCACTGCGTAAGCTGAGAAAAATGGAAGTTGTAATGGATGGCATTGACATCCATGAATACTCCCTGCAGGATACTGCCAAAATCTCCGATGCTATGGGCGCTAAGCTCGAGAATTACACAGTGGATGTAGACCTTGAAGAAGTCGGCATTGTTGAAAAAATCGGTGACGGCATTGCAACCGTTATCGGTATGAAAAACGCTATGGCAGGCGAAATGGTTGAACTTCCGAACGGCGTAACCGGCATGGTACTTAACCTTGACCGTGAAAACGTTGGCGTTGTACTGCTTGGTGGCGATACCCTTGTTAAAGAAGGCGACATCGTACGCAGAACCGGACGCATTATGGAAGTTGGCGTAGGCGAAGGCCTCCTCGGCCGCGTTGTAAGCGCGCTGGGCGAACCTATCGACGGCAAAGGCAGCATTGCTTATGCTGAAAAACGCCCGATTGAATCTCCTGCACACGGCATTGCTGACCGTGAATCCGTAGATACTCCGCTTCAGACCGGTATTAAATGTATCGACGCTCTCGTTCCTATCGGACGTGGCCAGCGCGAACTTATTATCGGCGACCGCGGCACCGGCAAAACTGCCGTTGCTGTTGACACCATCCTTAACCAGAAAGGCCAGAACGTAATCTGCATTTACGTTGCTATCGGCCAGAAGGCTTCTAACGTTGCCCGTATCGTTCGTACTCTCGAACAGCACGGCGCAATGGAATACAGCATTGTTGTTGCAGCTACTGCAGCTGATTCTGCTCCTTTGCAGTATATCGCTCCGTATGCAGGCGTAACAATGGCAGAATATTTCATGGACCAGGGCAAAGACGTTCTGTGCGTATACGACGACCTTTCCAAACACGCCGTTGCATACCGTGCAATGTCCCTGCTGCTCCGCCGTCCTCCTGGACGTGAAGCATATCCTGGCGACGTATTCTATTTACATTCCCGTCTTTTGGAACGCGCTGCAAAACTCAATAAAGAGCTTGGCAATGGTTCCATTACCGCACTGCCGGTTATCGAAACCCTGGCAGGCGACGTAGGCGGCTTTATTCCTACCAACGTAATTTCCATTACCGACGGACAAATCTTCCTGGAATCCGAATTGTTCTATGCAGGTATCCGTCCGGCTATCAACTCCGGCTTGTCCGTATCCCGTGTAGGCGGTGCAGCACAAATTAAAGCAATGAAATCCGTTGCCGGTACCCTGCGCCTTGACCTTGCACAATACCGCGAACTTGCTGCATTCTCCCAGTTCGCTTCTGACCTTGATAAAGCTACCAAGGCTCAGCTCGAACGTGGCCAGCGCCTGATGGAAATCATGAAGCAGGGTCAGTATCAGCCTCTGACTGTTGAGAAGGAAGTTATGTCGATTTACCTCGGTACTAAAGGTTATCTTGATGACATTGACGTTAAAAAGATTACCCGTTTCGAGAAAGAATTCCTTGAATTTATGGACGCTGCTTACCCGCAGGTTGGCGAATCCATCCGTACCGAAAAGAAAATCACCGACGAAGCTGAAGCTACACTGAAAAAAGCTATAGAACAGTTTAAGGAAACTTTTCTTGCCAGTGAAGGCAGGTGATTGACTGATGGCTACTGCACGTGAGATTCATCGCCATATGAAAAGTGTAAAGAACATTGGTCAAATCACTAAGGCGATGAAAATGGTTGCTGCGGCACGTCTGCGCAGAGCGCAGGAAAGAGCTGCCGCCAGCCGTCCGTATGCTATAAAAATTAAAGAGGTTTTGAGTAATATCGTTGGCGATAAAGGAACTTTGTCCGGACTGAACCCGAGAAAACATCCTTTAATTCAAAAACGCCCGGTAAAAAAGATTGGCTTTTTGGTAATGTGCTCCGATAAGGGTCTTGCAGGCGCTTACGGCAGCAATGTTTTAAAACATGCCATGGGTGAAATCTTAAAAGTAAAAGGCGAAGTGGTTATTATTACCTGCGGCCGCCGTGCCAGAGACTTTTTCAGACATCGTGGATTTAATGTCATTCAGGCACACTTTGGTTTCTCCGACAAGCCTTCTTACAACAATGCTGTTGAAGTAGCATATGATGCAGCACAGCGTTTTGCCGATGAGCAGTTTGATGAATTGCGCATTGTATATACTTTGTTCAAATCCGCACTTTCGCAGACCCCGACCAATGAAACTGTTCTTCCGCTGGAACCCCCGGCAGATGAAGCACCCAAAGGCGGCGAAGCGCAGGTTAAAGCAAATACCCAGTATTTGTTCATGCCTGAAGCAGAAGAAATTCTGGCAGATTTGGCACCTCGTTATTTGGAAACTGTTATTTATGCCGCACTCGTACAGTCCGCAGCGAGCGAACTCGGTTCCCGTATGACTGCTATGAGTTCCGCAACAGACAACGCAGCAAAGCTGGTTAAGAGCCTCGAACTTAACTACAATAAAGCACGTCAGGCACTTATTACCCGCGAGCTGACCGAAATCTGCGGCGGCGCAGAAGCATTAAAACAGAACTGATGATATATTAGTAAATTAGGAGGCTAAAACCTTGAATACTGGTAGAATAGTACAAGTTGTTGGCCCTGTTGTTGACATTGAGTTCAGTCCGAAAACAATGCCCGCGATCCTGAATGCTATCAAAATTGATGGTACTACTGATGACGGTAAAGTAAAAATTCACCTTACTTGTGAAGTTATGCAGCATATCGGCTATAATATTGTCCGTACTGTTGCCATGAGCTCTACCGATGGTCTTGTTCGCGGCATGGAAGCAGTAGATACCGGCGCTCCTATCAGCGTACCGGTTGGCCCCGGCGTACTGGGCCGTATCTTCAACGTTCTCGGTGAAACTGTTGACCATGATGACACGAAAGTAGAAGCAGCAGACTACTGGCCTATCCACCGTCCTGCTCCGACTTTTGACCAACAGGCAACAAGCACTAAAATTTTGGAAACAGGCATTAAAGTCGTTGACCTTATCGCTCCGTATGCAATGGGCGGTAAAATCGGTCTGTTCGGCGGTGCAGGCGTAGGTAAAACCGTTATTATTATGGAACTTATCCATAATATCGCAACTGCACACGGCGGTTACTCCGTATTCGCCGGCGTAGGCGAACGTACCCGTGAAGGCAATGACCTTTGGTGCGAAATGAAAGAATCCGGCGTTATCGACAAAACCGCTCTGGTTTACGGTCAGATGAACGAACCTCCTGGAGCACGTATGCGCGTAGGCCTTACCGGCCTGACCATGGCTGAATACTTCCGTGATGTAGGCGGCCAGGACGTACTTCTGTTTATCGATAACATTTTCCGTTTCATTCAGGCAGGTTCCGAAGTTTCCGCATTGCTCGGCCGTATGCCTTCCGCAGTAGGTTATCAGCCTACTTTGGCAAACGATATCGGTGCATTGCAGGAACGCATTACCTCCACTAAAACCGGTTCCATCACCTCCGTACAGGCTGTATACGTACCTGCGGACGACTTGACTGACCCTGCACCGGCAGGCACCTTCGCCCACCTGGATGCAACCACAGTACTGTCCCGTCAGATTGCAGAGCTTGGTATTTATCCTGCGGTTGACCCGCTGGATTCCACCAGCCGTATTCTTGACCCGCTGGTAATCGGTGAAGAACATTACAATGTTGCCCGCGGCGTACAGGCTATTCTCCAACGCTATAAAGAATTGCAGGATATCATCGCAATTCTCGGTATGGAAGAACTTAGCGAAGAAGATAAACTTACCGTTGCCCGCGCACGTAAAATTCAAAGATTCCTGTCCCAGGCATTCTTCGTAGCAGAACAGTTTACCGGTACCCCGGGACAATATGTTCCTTTGAACGAAACCATCAGAGGCTTTAAAGAAATCCTCGAAGGTAAACATGATGATCTGCCCGAAGGCGCCTTCTACATGGTAGGCACTATTGATGACGCCATTAAGAAAGCTGAAAGCATGAAGGTGGATTGATTGCATGGCAAATTTAATGCAATTGGAAATTGTAACCCCTGATAAATACTTCATTAAAAGAGACGATGTTGTATATGCAGGCTTTGAAGCTTTAGACGGCGGTTTTGGCGTATTTGCCAATCATATGCCTGCTATTGCAGCACTTAAAGACGCTCCTTTTAAATACAGGGACGCCAATAATGAAGAACATTTCATTTATTTATCGGGCGGCTTTGCTGAAATTGTAAAAAACAAAATTACAATTCTCAGCATTCAGGCTGAAGCAGCAGAGGACATTGACCTTGAACGCGCGCATGCGGCTTTGGAAAGAGCTGAAAACCGCATTGCCAACTTTACGGTTGATATTAACATTAAAAGAGCCGAAGCTGCCAAGGCAAGAGCTCTCGGCAGAATCAGGACAGTAGAACTTTCCATGGCTGCCAAAATGAGATAAGCTTAAACCTAAAACGCACCTCTTTACGGGGTGCGTTTTTTATTTGCTTAAACAAGATAACTTTATAGAAATAAGCTGAAGAATTTAAATCATTAAAAAGAAAGGCTTAAAATTGTGCCATTACACAAAATGTTTGCTTGTTTTATAGGCGTAGATAAGATAAAATATATTTATAATTTTATGCTTTTTTATGGAGGGCGCAATGAATAAAGACAAAGGACCTAAAAAGTCAATATATTATTATTATATGCTGGCACTGGCAATTTTGCTTTTGCTGAATACGGTAATTATACCGATGTTTTTCAGCCCCAAAGTGCAGGAAATTTCGTACAGCAGCTTTTTGCAGATGGTGGACGAAGGCAAGGTAGACAAGGTAGAAATTACCAACAATAAAATTGCCGTACTTGCCAAAGACAGCGGCGATAAGGAAATTTACGTTACCGGCAGGGTGGAAGACCCGCAGCTGGTAAACAGCCTGATGGAAAAGAAAGTAGAGTTTTCGCAGGTAATTCCGAAAGAGCCGAGTTTGCTTGAAAATATTTTAACAAACTGGATTTTACCGATTTTTATTTTCTTTGCGCTGGGGCAGCTGTTTATGCGCTTTATGGCAGGGCGCATGGGCGGAGGCGGGCCGCTGAACCTTGGCAAGAGCAACGCCAAAGTTTATGTGGAGGCGCAGACCGGCATTACATTTGCCAATGTAGCCGGGCAGGATGAAGCCAAAGAAGCCTTAATGGAGCTGGTAGATTTTCTGCATCACCCAGATAAATACAAAGCGATTGGCGCCAATATGCCTAAGGGCGCACTTTTGGTAGGCCCTCCGGGCACCGGTAAAACTTTGCTGGCCCGTGCCGTTGCCGGCGAAGCAAAAGTTCCGTTTTTCAGCATCAGCGGCAGCGAATTTATTGAAATGTTTGTCGGCATGGGCGCTGCCCGCGTGCGCGATTTGTTTAAACAGGCACAGGAAAAAGCCCCGTGCATTATCTTTATCGACGAAATTGACGCCATAGGCAAAAAGCGTGACAGCGGGCGCTTTGGCGGCAATGATGAACGCGAGCAGACTTTAAACCAGCTGCTTTCGGAAATGGACGGCTTTGACGGCAGTAAAGGCATAGTAATTTTGGCTGCCACCAACAGGCCCGATTCGCTTGACAAAGCACTTTTGCGCCCCGGACGTTTTGACAGGCGCATACCGGTTGAACTGCCGGATTTACAGGGACGCGAAGCAATTTTGCGCGTACATGCCAAAAATATTAAAACCGAACCCAATATTGATTATAAGGCCATTGCGCGTGCAACAAGCGGCGCTTCCGGTGCCGAACTTGCCAATATCGTCAACGAGGCTGCGCTGCGTGCAGTACGTATGCACCGCGACAGCGTAACGCAGAGCGATTTTGAGGAATCGGTGGAAGTTGTTATTGCCGGTTATCAGCGCAAGGGCGCGGTAATACCCAAAGAGCAAAAACGCATTGTTGCTTACCATGAAATCGGCCATGCTCTTGTTGCGGCACGGCAGAAAAATTCTGCGCCGGTGCATAAAATAACCATTGTTCCGCGTACCAGTGGCGCATTGGGTTACACCATGCAGGTTAGCGAGGACGACAACGTGCTGATGAGTAAGGAAGAACTGTTCAATAAAATTACCACGCTTACCGGCGGGCGCAGTGCGGAAGAAGTTATTTTTAAAAGCATTACCACAGGCGCCAGCAACGATATTGAACAGGCAACGCGCATTGCCCGCGCCATGGTTACACGCTTCGGCATGACTGATGAGTTTGACATGATGGCGACTGAAACCGTTACCAACGCATATTTGGGCGGCGATACTTCGCTTGCCTGCTCGGAAACCACTTCCGGCAAGATTGACGCCAAAGTAATGGAAATTATTAAAGATGCCCATGCCAAAGCACGCGCAATTTTGGAAAACGATATCGAAAAGCTGCATGAGCTTTCGGCATATCTTTTGGAAAAAGAAACCATTACCGGCGAAGAATTTATGTATATTTTGGAACACGGCAGACCGGAAACCAAAAACGAAACTGCCGGTGAAGTTATTGACACAACCGCAGCAGCGACTGACGAAAGTGCAAAAGACAAAGAACCTGCCGCACAGGTAGAAGAAACAAGCACTGCGGAATAAATTATATTTATTGGATTGAGGTGAAGGTATGGATCCGGCTATCGGCTGTTTGATCCTTTTGGGCGTAATGGCCCTGCTGTTTATTACAGAGTTGATTCCTTTGGCGGTAACCGCAATGGGCGGCGCCATAATTTGCGGTTTTTTAAACTTTATACCCGATAACGTTGTGTTTTCAGGGCTTTCACACCCAACGGTTACCCTGTTTGCGGGCATGTTTGTTGTGGGTGCGGCAATGTTTCATACTGGGCTTGCGCACAGCATAGGCGTATTTATCGTTAAACGCGCCGGCAAAAGCCAGAAAAATTTAATGCTGTGCATTATGATTGTGGCAGCCGTATTAAGCATGTGCCTTTCCAATACAGGCACGGCGGCATGCCTTTTGCCCGTGGTTATGGGCATCTGCGCAGCGGCTAAAATGGCTCCTTCGCGCCAGCTGCTGCCGCTTGCTTATGCTGTTTGCAGCGGCGGCATGATAAGCCTTGTCGGTACGCCGCCTAATATTATCGTCAGCGGCGCGCTGAGCAATTTTGGCTACCGCCCGTTTGGCTTTTTTGAATTTGCCTGGGTTGGCGTACCCCTTACGGTGCTGACCATACTTTATATGTATTTTGCCGGGCGCAGGCTGCTGCCGGAAGGCGGCGAAGTGCCGGAAAAATTTCTGGCCGAGCTTGACCCCATGCAGCATAATGTGCCGAAGCAGGTAATTGCAGGCTGTATTTTGCTTGGCTGCATAATTGTTATGTGCCTTGATTTGCAAAAAATAACCATTGAAATGGCTGCCGTTATCGGCGCACTGGTATGTGTGCTTACAGGCTGCCTTACGGAAAAACAGGCTTATCATTCTATCGAATGGAGTACAATTTTTCTGTTTGCAGGCATGATGCCCGTATCTCATGCGCTGTACAACACCGGCGCGGCAGAACTTTTGGCGCGCTGGATACTGGAAGCTCTTGGCACGCCTTCGCCGCTCGCAATAACCATGCTGTTGTTTGCAGTAACGGCACTTCTTACTCAGTTTATGAGCAATTCCGCTTCGGCGGCTCTCATTGCTCCGATAGGCATTGTAATTGCCCAGAAGCTTGGCATTTCGCCTTATCCGCTTTTAATGGTAATAGCGGTGGCATCTTCCTGCGCTTATGCAACACCAATCGGCACGCCGCCGTGTACACTTATGGTTGGCCCGGGCAATTACCGCTTTGTAGATTACATTAAAGCGGGCCTGCCGCTGATACTGTTATGTTTTGCTGCCACGGTAATTATTGTACCGCTGGTTTGGCCCTTTTAAAACTGGCGTCTGACGCCCTGATGGGAGGTATTAGATGAGACAATGTATGGATGCTGACAATCTGCACCGCCGCCTGAAAAAAATTATCGGCCAGGTGCAGGCTATTGACAGAATGGTTGACGAAGATGTGGCCTGCGAGGACATTCTTATGCAGATTAACGCTGCAAAATCGGCACTGCACCGCGTAGGGCAGGTTGTGCTGGAAGGGCATATTCAGCACTGCGTGCGCGACGGTATTGAACACGGCGACGCCGAAAAAACCATTCAAAACTTTACCAAAGCAGTTGAGCGTTTTGCCAATATGGCCTGACGCATTAGTTATATAAGCAGTAACCGCTGAACGCAAATACATTATGTGTTTGCGTTATTTTTTTGCATAAAAAAAGCCCCCGCTTAATGCGGAGGCCAAAGAACGAAGTTAAAACGCATTTAAAATGTAGCTTACAATTCCCATAAAAAACATGTAAATAACCATAAAAAACAAAACCTTAAACATAATGCGGATGGCTTTATCATAAGGGGTCATGTTATCAGCTGATTTTTTGGGACGCTTTCTATAATCAAGTTTAATTAAATCGTTATCATAGTTATCCATAACAGCAATCCTCCCTTTATAACAAAGATTTTTCCTTATCTTTATTATAAACCAAATTTGCCGTAAGCGCTATAAATTTTATAGCTGCAAAAGCAAAATAGCAGTAATCTGGCATAAAAAATAAGTTTGCTGCTGAGTTTTAAAGGTGTTTTTTATTGACATTGCACTTTGCCGGGAGTATATTATAAATATAAATACCTATACCCCTATGGGTATAAAAAGAGGCGGTAAAGATGCAGTTTTTTAAAAATATATTGCAAAATGAAGAATTGAGAATGCAGCTTGCGTGCATTGCTACTTCCGGTGCGGCACTTTTGGCAAGCATGCTTGATATACGCCCGCTGCCGTTTGATCTGGCATGGCTTGCAGTTATTTTATGCGGTGTGCCCATTGTTTGGGGAGCGCTGAAAGGGCTTGTAACAGAGTTTGATATTAAAGCGGACGTGCTTGTTTCCATAGCGCTTATTGCTTCGCTTACTATTGGCGAGGACTTTGCAGCCGGTGAAATTGCCTTTATCATGCAATTGGGTTCGCTTTTGGAAGAAGCAACCGTTGCCCGAGCACGGGCAGGTATTGAAAAACTGGTGCGCCTTTCTCCGCGTACTGCGCGCAGGATTGTTGATGGTAAAGAAGAAATTATCCGTGCGGAAGATGTACGGAAAGGCGATATTCTGCGTGTGCTGCCTGGCGAAACTATTCCTGCTGACGGTGTAATTACAATGGGCGAAACTTCGGTCAATCAGGCTGTTATGACGGGTGAACCCCTGCCGGTAGATAAAACTGCCGGAGATTAAGTAGCAAGCGGAACGGTGAACCAGTTTGGCAGTTTTGAAATGCGGGCATTAAAGGTTGGCGAAGACAGCTCCATACAGCGGATGATTCGTCTTGTGCAGTCTGCCGATGCAGGCAAGGCAAAAATTGTGTGCTTGGCAGACCGCTGGGCTACATGGATTGTGGTAATGGCGCTTACAACGGCGGTAGTAACCGGTTATATTACCGGCGAAGTAATACGTGCGGTAACTGTGCTGGTAGTGTTTTGCCCCTGTGCTTTGGTGCTGGCAACACCGACGGCGGTTATGGCTGCCATTGGCTATGCGGCGCGCCACGGATTTTTGGTGCGCGAAGGCGATGCGCTTGAACGGTTGGCACAGGTTAAACGTGTTGCGTTTGATAAAACAGGCACTTTAACTTATGGCAGGCCGCAGGTGGCAGCAGTAAAAAGTTTTAATAACGCTTTAACTGACGATGATTTATATTTATATACCGCAAGTGTGGAAAAACTTTCGGAACATCCTTTGGCGCAGGCCGTTGTTGCAAGCTTTGGCAAAACTGTTTTGCCTGCCGATGCTTTTAAAATGTATGCGGGACGCGGGGTGGAAGGCAAAGTAAACAGCCTTAAAATTACTGCCGGCAACAAAAATTATTTGCAGCCAATGGCATTATTATTGCCCGGGAAATTACAGCCGCTGCGCAGCAATACGCCCAAAGCGGATGCAGTATAATTTATGTTGCCGTCAACGGCGAAGCCGCCGGATTCATTGCCCTTGCCGATACCGTAAGGCCGGAAGCGGCAGATATGCTTGCCGGAGTAAAACGCGCCGGTAAAACAACCATGCTGCTGACCGGTGACCATTTTAACGCGGCAGAAAGTGTTGCTGCCATGGTTGGGGTGGACGAAGTTTATGCTGATTGCCTGCCGGAAGATAAATTAAACATTATTGCCGGTTACGAAGATAAGGGCGAGCATATTTGTATGCTTGGCGACGGTATTAATGATGCTCCGGCACTGAAAAAAGCCTGCACCGGCATTGCCATGGGCGGCGTAGGCAGCGATATTGCCGTTGATGCCGCGGATATAGTGCTTATTAATGATGATTTCAGGGAGTTTGGGCATTTGCTGGAATTATCCGGGCAAATGATGCAGACTATCAGAAAAAATATTATTTTTTCGCTGCTGGTGCTTAATTTTGCGGCTATTGTGCTTGCCGTAACGGGGCTTTTAAGCCCGGTGGCAGGTGCGCTGGTGCATAACGCAGGCTCGGTGGCTGTTATTATAAGTTCGGCACTGCTTTTAAAATGGCGCTGCCATAATGCCTGCTGCCGCAAACAGAACAAAAAACTTGTGCATTGTGCCGTACAATAAACACGTAAGGCAAAATAAAAACGCTGAACATTTTTGTTCAGCGTTTTGCTGTTATTTGTTCTGTAAAATTTTTATAAGTTCTTCTTCCGTAAGGGTTTCTTCGGTATAAACTTTAATGCCGTGCTGCATTAAAAGCTCTGCTGCCACGCCGTTGCCGCATTTTCTGCCGCCGCTGAAGGTGCCGTCGTAAATTTCGCCGCAGCCGCAGGACGGGCTGCGTGCCTTTAAAATGGCGTAATTGGCGCCTTTCTTTTTGGCTATCTGCAAGGCTTTTTGCGCGCCGCTTAAAAATTCCCTGGTAACGTCAAGCCCGGTTTTATCTTTAACGCAGGCTTTGCCGTTTAAAACATCTTCGCCGCTGCCGTTTTGTATCTCTACCGGCGGGCGTGGTATGGGCAGCATTGCCAGGCATTCCGGGCAAAATGCCGTAAAATCTTCCGTGTTATAATATTTTGCCAGCCACGGGCACAAATTGTTGCCGCCGCTGTATTTTACGTTGCGCCCTAAAAGGCACGCGCTGATTAAAATCATTTTGCAGTCCCCCTCTTAAAAATACTGCCGCTGTTTAAAATAACAATGGCTGCCAGTATAAAAAAGAATCCTGCCGCCTTGGCAGAAGTAAAAGTTTCTCCTAAAAGCAAAAGCCCGGTTAAACAGCCAACAACGGGCTCCAGCATTGCTAAAATGGAAGCGCAGCCAGCATCTACATATTTTAAGCCGTAAGTATAAAGCAAATACGGTATTACCGTGCATAAAATACTGATTCCTGCCGCGGCAACAGCGGTATCCGGTATGTAAATAAAACAGCTCAGCATTTCATCCGGCTGGCAAAAAGGCAAAAGCGGCAGGGACGCAAGGTAAAACGTCCAGACGGAAATAGTTGCCGAATTATATTTAACAAGCGCATATTTGCTGAAAATGCTGTACAAAGCATAGCCAAAACCGGAAAGTATGCCTGTAAAAAAGGCTTCCGGCGGGCACTGCCAACCGCCGCTCAATATGCCAGATAAAAACAGGCAGCCTGAAATGGTGGAACACAAAGCCAGTATTTTGCTGAAAGTGAGCCGCTCTTTAAATAAAAGCAGTGAAAGCAGCATTACAAATACCGGCGCGGTGTAAAGCAGCATAACGGCAACCGAAAGGCTGCTGAGCGTAAAAGTTGTAAGGTAAAAAAGGTTAAACAGCACAACGCTGATAATACCGGTGCCTATAAACATCCAGATATCACGCAGGCGTATTTTTAAAAGCTGTGGCGAGCGGATGAGTAAAAGCACAGTCATAAACACTGCCCCGATAACGGTGCGCACGGCTGTCACCTGTAAAGGTGAAAAACCGTAAAACATTAAAACATAAGAGAACCAGCCGATAAAGCCCCATAAACAGGCTGCCGCCATAATAGCAAGCACGGGACGGAGTTTGCCGTTCAAGTTATTTTCCTTCTTCCTCGTAGTGGTTAATCAGGGCAAAAATCTTTTTCTGTTTATGTTTGCCGCTGGGAGCGGAGGTAAAACCGCGGCCAAACACATCGCTGGCCTCGGTGATAATCATAAATGCGCCGGGGTCTTTTTTGCGTACAATCTGGCGGATGCGCGCAACCTGTGTAAGTTTGGCAACAACAAACAGCACTTTGCGCTGCTGATGTGTGTAAGCGCCTTCGCCGTATAAATAGGTTACGCCGCGGCCTACTATTTTAATAATGCCGCTGGCAATTTCCTCATAATGCTCGCTGATGATGATAATGTTTTTCTTGTAATCGAAGCCGGAAGCAAAAGAGTTTGTTACTTTAAATACAATAAAGAAGGTCAGCATCGTGTAAAGTACGGCTTCAATGCCGAAAGCAATGGTACCGCAGAACATAATGAAAATGTTAAAAATAAAATTGGTTGTGCCCTGGCTGATGCTGTAATATTTGTTAATAATGCCGCCGACAATATCCATGCCGCCTGTGCCGCCGCCCACGCGGTAAACAATGCCCATGCCGATGCCGTACATAACGCCGCCGGTAATGCAGCTGAGCATTTTTTCCGGTACGTCAGGCGTATAAACCGTTAAAAAATGCAGTGCGTCAATGGCAAGCGAAAGGAAGGTCATGCTGGCAAGCGAACCGAAAAAGTATTCCTTGTCCATATACTTCCACGCCAAGTAAAACAGCGGTATGTTCAGCACAATGTTCATCATGCCTATGGGCAGGCCCGTAAGGTAGTAAATTAAAAAGCCCAGGCCCGTAATGCCGCCGCTGAGCAGCATGTTGGGAATGTAAAACAGGTTAATGGCGGAGGCTGTAATAAGGCAGCCGATAACCACCATGGTATAACGGTAAATATGGTAGCTCATTGATACGCTCCTTTAAAATTTGTTTAACTGTTATAATCTTATCATTTTTTGAAGAAAAAAGGAATTGGCGCAGGCGAATTTACCCAAAAAGCATAAAAAATTTAAAAGAGATTTAAAAATTTTTATAACTTTTTAAACTGTTATAAAGCCAAGATGTTTAAAATATGTTAAAATATATTGTATACAGAATTTTGAGTTGACAGGGATGTTTATGGAAAAGATTACAGAAACAGCTTATGCCAAAATAAACCTTGGGCTTGATGTGCTCGGCAAACGTGCCGACGGCTACCACGAGGTTTCTATGGTAATGCAGAGCATCAGCCTTGCCGATACGGTAACGCTTGAAAAGCACAGCGGGCTGGTTGTGCAAACCGGCCGCAGCGATTTGCCGGGCGACAGCAGCAACCTTGCGTATAAGGCGGCAGTGCTGATGGCAGAACGCTTTAATAAAACGCCGGATGTAAAAATAACGCTTGATAAGCATATTTTTATGGCAGCAGGCCTTGCCGGAGGCAGCAGCGACGCTGCGGCAGTGCTGCGCGGACTGAACCGTTTGTGGCAGCTTGGCCTTAATGCGGCGCAGCTTGAAGAACTTGCCGCAGAAATAGGCAGCGACGTGCCGTTCTGCATCTGCGGCGGTACAGCCCTTGCAGAAGGGCGCGGAGAAATATTAACTCCGCTGCCGGAGCCGCAGGAGGCAGTTATTGTGCTTGCCAAACCTCAGCAGGCGGTATCCACAGCCTGGGTGTATAAGGAATTTGATTCTTTAAAAGAGCCGCAGCATCCTGATATTGGCACGCTGAAAGCAGCGCTTTTAAAAGGAAATGCGGTGCTGCCGCTGCCGGGCATGGGCAACGCGCTGGAGGGCGTAACCTGCGCCAGATACCCTGAAATTAACAAAATAAAAAAAGAAATGCTTGCCGCAGGAGCGCAGTACGCGCTTATGAGCGGCAGCGGGCCGACTGTGTTTGCAGTTGCAGGCAGCACACAGGAAGCACAGAAAATTATAGAAGCATTGCAGGCATGGAAACTGGAAACAGCGATTGCCACAACTGTGAAAAGGAGTGTAATATAAATGAGCGGACATTTAAGCCCTATTCAGCTTGACAGCTACCGGCCGCTGCGCGAACTGGTATGCGAAACCATCCGCCAGGCGATTGTTGACGGCGTTTTCAGCCCTGGAGAAAGGCTTATGGAAATTCAGCTGGCTGATGAAATGGGCGTCAGCCGTACGCCGGTGCGTGAAGCAATCCGCAAGCTGGAACTGGAAGGCTTTGTGGTAATGATACCGCGCCGCGGCACCTATGTGGCCGATATTTCCATTAAAGACATTAACGAAGTTTACGAAATACGCACCAGCCTTGAAGTGCTGGCCGCAGGGCTAGCCGCCGAACGCATCAGCGACGAGGAGCTGGAAACCATGCAGCGCCTGCTGGTAGAAATAGGCCAGCATATTGAAGACGGCAATATCGAGAAAATCGTAGAAATTGATACCGCGTTCCATGATGTTTTGTATAAAGCCAGCCGCAACAAACGCCTGGCAGGCATTATTAACAATCTGCGCGAGCAGATTACAGTAATACGCCGCCGTTCCATGATGTATCCGGGGCGTTTGCAGAATACTATGGAAGAACACCGTATTCTGGTGGACAGCATTGCGGCCCATGATGTTGACAGAGCGCAGAACGCTGCCCGCCTGCACATGGAAAACGCCGAGCATACTTTGCTGAAAGACATGCTTGAAAGCGCTGAACGCAAGAAAAAATAAGAAATGGGGTATAGAAATTGTCAGAACTTGTTGCTGTAATTTTAGCTGCCGGTATGGGCACCCGCATGAAATCCAAACTGCCGAAGGTTTTGCATAAAGTTGGCGGCAAAGCCATGCTGCAAAGAGTGCTTAATGCCGCAGACGGAGCCGGTGCCGCTAAAAAAGTAGTAATTACCGGCCACTGCGCAGAACTTGTAAACGAACTTATCGGCATTCAGGCCGTAAGCGTATACCAAAAAGAGCAGCTCGGAACAGGCCATGCCGTAATGCAGGCTGAAGCCGAACTGAAAGATTTTAAAGGAACCGTTATGGTTCTTTGCGGCGACACTCCGCTTTTGGATGCCGGCGAACTGCGTAAATTTTATGACGAGCATGTACAAAGCGGCGCTGCTGCTACCGTGCTTACCGCAATTATGCCAAACCCTTACGGTTACGGGCGCATTATCCGCAATGCGGAAGGCAATGTGGCAGGCATTGTTGAAGAAAAAGACGCTACGCCGGAACAGAAGGCCATTACCGAAATCAACACCGGTATTTTCTGCTTTGAAGCACCGCTTCTGTTTGAAGTTCTGCATACCTTAACCAACAATAACGCGCAGGGCGAATATTATTTAACCGACGTGCTTGCCAAATTAAACGGCATGGGCAAAAAAGTTGGCGCTGCCATTACGGCCGACAACGCCATGGTAATGGGCGTAAACAGCCGCCGCCAGCTGGCGGAAGCAGAAGCCGAACTGCGCACTCGCGTGCTCGGTGCGCTGATGGACAGCGGCGTAACCGTTATGGACCCTGCAAGCACCTTTATCGGCGAAGATGTTAAAGTTGGCAATGATACCGTTATTTATCCGTACACCTGGCTGGAGGGCAATACGGAAATCGGCACTGACTGCGTAATCGGGCCTTCCGTACGCCTTACCAATGTCAAAGTTGGCAGCGAAGTGGAAATGCAGTTTACCTACGGGCACGACTGCACCGTTAAAAATAAAGTTGTAATGGGGCCTTATGTACATCTGCGCCCGGATACCGTGCTTGAAGACAAGGTTAAAATCGGCAACTTTATTGAAGTTAAAAATTCTCATGTCGGCTACGGCACCAAACTGCCGCATCTTTCCTACATTGGCGATACCGATATCGGCAGCGGCGTAAATATTGGCTGCGGCTGCATTATGGTTAACTATGACGGCAAGAAAAAACACCGCACCACTATTGGCGACAACGCTTTTATCGGCTGCAACAGCAACCTTGTTGCGCCTGTTACCATCGGCGAAGGCGCTTATGTAGGCGCAGGCTCCACCATTACCAAAGAGGTGCCTGAGGACGCACTTGGCATTGCCCGCGCCAAACAGAAGAATATTGAAGGCTGGGCAGCCAAACAACGCGAAGACTGATAAATTTTGCTATACTACTTGTTAAACCTGTGTAAAAAGTTGTATACTATATTTATAAGGTTACGGAAATTTAATACCTATACAACTCAATCATACTTGGAGGGATATGACCATGTTGTCAGATGAGAGCAGAATGAGGATTTTTACCGGTAACGCAAACCCTGATTTGGCACGCGAGATTGCTGAAAATCTCGGTACAACCGTTGGTGATGCCGTTATCAACCGTTTTAACAATGGCGAAGTACAGGTTATGATTAACGAAAGCGTACGCGGCAAGGACATTTTTATTGTACAGCCTACCTGCGGCCCTATCGTTAACGATAACGTAATGGAACTTTTAATTATGGCTGATGCGTTTAAACGCGCTTCCGCTTCCCACATTACCGCAGTTATTCCGTATTACGGTTATGCCCGTCAGGACCGCAAAGCACGCGGCCGCGAACCTATTACCGCAAAACTGATGGCAGACCTTCTGGAATGTGCAGGCATTACCCGCGTTGTAACAATCGACCTGCATGCAGCCCAGATTCAGGGCTTCTTTAACGTACCGTTTGACCATATGCCCGGCCAGCCTATTCTGGCAGAGTATATTAAAAGCAAAAATCTTGAGGACCTCATCGTTGTATCACCTGACCTTGGCGGCGTAAGCCGTGCCCGCACCATGGCAGAACGCCTCGGCTGCGGTATGGCCATTATCGACAAACGCCGTCCGGAACCCGGCGTAGCCGAAGTTATGAACCTTATCGGCAACGTTGAAGGCAAAACCGCAATTCTTGTCGACGACATGATCGATACCGCCGGTTCTTTGGTAGAAGCAGCCAAAGCTGTTAAAAAATTTGGCGCAAAAGAAATTTACGCATGCTGCACGCATCCGATTTTGACGGACCCGGCTGTAAGCCGCATTGCCCAGTCGGATATTACGGAAGTTGTTGTTACCAACACCATTCCGCTGCCGCCGTCCAAAAAGCACCCCAAAATTAAAGTGCTTTCCATTGCGCCGATTCTGGCAGAAACCATTCTGCGCATTTACAACAACTGGTCTGTAAGCCAGCTGTTTGAAAAACACAAATAATAAACATTAAGGGCCTGCCGCAGGCGCGGCGGGCCTTATTTTTGCATTAAGGAGTAAACATGAAACTAATAGTTGGGCTTGGCAACATTGGCAAAGAATATGAAGGCACGCGCCATAATATCGGCTTTATGGTGGCAGATGAACTTGCAAAGCGCTGGGGCATTACCACCTGGAAAAATGAACGCAGCGCCATGTGTGCCGAACACCGTATTCCCGAAAAGGTATTTTTAATAAAACCTACCACCTATATGAATTTAAGCGGCGAAGCCGTGGGCGCTTTTGCCAATTTTTACAATATCGACCCGGAAGATATTGCGGTTATTCAGGATGACCTAGATTTACCATGCGGCAAACTGCGTATCCGCCGCAAAGGCAGTGCGGGCGGGCACAACGGCATTAAATCCATTCAGCAGCATCTTGGCACGGGCGATTTTCCGCGCTTTAAAATCGGCATAGGCCACCCGGAGCGCAATGCGTCGGCAGTTATCGGGCATGTGCTGCACCGTTTCGGGAAAGAAGAACAGCCTTTAATTGAAGAAGCTGTCAAGCAGATGGCTGACGCCGTTGAGTTATGGCTGAAAGGCGATATGGACGCCGTAATGCAGGAATACAATACCAAAAAGGAAAAGAAAAAAGACGAACCTGCCAAAGAAAATAATTAATTTTGTGTACATTGCCCAAAGACTAAAACACATTAAGATTTTAGTTTGTAACGCATGTTACAATTTCACATTAAAAACAAACCTATAAAATAAAAATGTAAAAAAATCAGCGCAAAAGTGTTGACAAGGTGTTGTGTGCCTATTATAATAATATCATCAAATAACAAATTGCGTTGATTGGGAAAAGTAGTAAAGCCGCCCAGATTCCAGAGAACTTATCATTTAGCTGAGAGATAAGATCAAAGCACTTTATGAAAATCCCCCATGAGCTGCCAGCTGAAGGGCAAACGCCTGTGTAAGTGTGGCCGGAGGACGACCGTTACAGCGTCAGGCATTGAACGTCAGTTGTGAAACTTTCGGTGATGCCGGTAAAGTGGCCGTATTATTACGGCAATAAGAGTGGTACCGCAGAGCTATTCGGCTTTGTCTCTTACAAAAGAGGCAAAGCCTTTTTTGTTGGTAAAAAAGCTTTACAATCGCCGGTTTGTTATTAAACAAATTATTTTATTCAAAGGAGAAATGAAAAATGAGTGTATTGAACAAATTGGCAGAATTCGTAGGCAAATATCTTACTTACATCGTGTTTGCAGTTGTTGTGGCAGCGTTCTTCTTCCCGCAGGGCTTTACTTGGGCGGCTTCGCAGACTGTACTGCTTCTTTCCGTTATCATGTTCGGCATGGGCATGACGCTGCGTGCCAGTGACTTTGCACTGGTGCTCAGCCGTCCTAAAGAAGTGTTCTTCGGCTGCGTAGGGCAGTTTACCATCATGCCGTTCCTCGCATACGTTTTAACCGTTGGGTTTGAACTTCCTCCCGAACTTGCAATCGGCATGATTCTCCTCGGCACCACCCCGGGCGGCACGGCTTCCAACGTAATGACGTATCTTGCTAAAGGCGACGTTACCTTGTCTGTTTGCCTTACTACCGCAACTACTCTGCTTGCACCGCTGCTTACCCCGTTTTTAACATGGATGCTGGCAGGCCAGTGGGTTGAAGTTTCCTTCCTCGCAATGCTTAAATCCGTATCTCAGGTAATCCTTTTGCCAATCGTGCTTGGCATCCTCGTTCATAAAGCAGTCGGCGACAAACTCGTCGTTAAATACTCCAAACTTTTGGTTCTCGTATCCGCATTCAGCGTACTTTCAATCATGGGTGCTATGGTTGCCTTAAACGGCGAAACCATCTTAAGGCTCGGCTGGGTTATGGTTCTGGTTGTAGTGCTGCAAAACTTCGGCGGTTACGCCCTTGGCTGGATGCTCGCCAGAAAAGCCGGCATGGGCAGAGCGCAGTGCACCACCGTTATGCTGGAAGTTGGCATGCAGAACGCGGCGCTTGCCTGCTCGCTCGGCACTCTGCACTTCACCCCGATGGCAGCAGTTCCCGGTGCAATCGGCGGCGTAGTACACCAAATCACCGGTTCGCTTCTGGCTTCCATTTTTGCCGCACGCAACGGCAAACAGGAATCCGCACAGGCTGTTATGCCTGAAGCAGAACCTGCCAAATAATTAACCACGCGGCGCGGAAGGCTGAACGGAAATAAAACGCACCGCGCCGTATAAAACAAATTTGCAGTCTAAAATAAGGGATTTTGTTCGGAATAATAAAACATATAAAGCTGCATTAAAGCAGCTACTTTCCCCCGGCCCCGGTGCTCCGCCGCCGGGGTTTTAATTTGCACTGTTGACAGTGCTGCGGGTGTATGTTATATTTTTATACAGCTGAATACTAAAATTTGCTGTGGATTTTTCTGGCACGGCCATTTTTCGCCACACAGTTGCCTTAACGGGCGCTGTGTGGTTTTTGTTTGAAAGGAGCAAATATGAACGAAAATTTTATGAAGGAAGAACCCGTCCTGCCGCTGATAACCTCAATGGCACTGCCCATGGTTATCTCTATGATGGTAAACTCTTTATATAATATAGTAGACAGTTTTTTTGTGGCGCAAATAAGCGAAGAAGCCATGACCGCATTATCGCTTGTTTTTCCGGTGCAGAATTTTATTAATGCCGTCAGCATCGGCTTTGGCGTTGGTATTAATGCGCTTATTGCCTATTACCTTGGCGCGGGCAATGCCGAAACTGCCAACCGTGCGGCGGTGCACGGCATGGCGCTTTCCGCCCTGCACGGAATTGTGCTTATGGCTGCCTGTATTGCCGTTATGCCGCAGTTTTTAAGCGCTTTTACAAATAATGCACAGGTTATAGATATGGGCGTGCGTTATTCCAATATCGCTTTCAGCTTTTCGCTGATAATTATGCTGGGGCTGGCGTTTGAAAAAATCTTTCAGGCAGTCGGCAACATGAAAGTTACCATGATTGCGCTAATGGCAGGCTGCATAACCAACATTATTTTAGACCCGCTTTTGATTTTCGGCATCGGGCCGTTTCCCGAATGGGGTATAGAAGGGGCGGCCGTGGCAACAGGCATAGGGCAAATAGTAACGCTTTTAATATACTTGTTTGTTTATAAAAATTATCCGCTGCGCATTAGGTTAAGCCGCAGGTATTTAACACGTGATTTTGCGCTTGATTTTAAACTTTACGCCATCGGCATACCGGCAACACTGAACCTGGCGCTGCCTTCGCTGCTTGTGTCTTCGCTTAACACCATACTGGCGGCTTTTTCACAGAGCTATATTGTGGTGCTTGGCATTTACTACAAGCTGCAAACTTTTTTGTACCTGCCTGCCAACGGCATTATTCAGGGCATGCGTCCGCTGATTGGCTTTAACTACGGTGCGGGCGAGCATGAGCGTGTGAAGAAAATTTACAACACAACACTGGTGCTTAACGCAGGCATTATGCTGGGTGGAACAATAATTTGCCTGACGGTGCCGGATGTTTTAATGGCCTTTTTTACGGATAACGCCGTAACGGTAGAAGCCGGGGCGCAGGCGCTGCGCATAATCTGTGCCGGGTTTATCGTATCGGCAGTGAGCGTAACCGCCTGCGGCGCGCTGGAAGGGCTTGGCAAGGGCGTACCGTCGCTTGTAATTTCGCTTTTGCGCTATGTGGTAATAATTATACCGGCGGCATGGCTGTTAAGCCGCAGCTTTGGCGCGCAGGGCGTCTGGCATGCCTTTTGGCTGGCAGAACTTGTAACTGCCGCCGCGGCACAGCTTGTATATAAACGGTTTAGTAAATAAAAAAACGGCATCACGTAAAACGTGATGCCGTTTGTGCTTTATTATGCTCAGCAGGTTCTGCCGTGGTAAACTTTTAAGGCTTCGCCTAAAATGTAAATGGCGCGTTTTAAATCTTCGCAGTTCAGCACGTAAGCAAGGCGTGCTTCGTTAACGCCAAGGCCGGGGGTGCTGTAAAAACCGTTGCCGGGGGCAAACATTACGGTTTCGCCGTCAACGTCAAAGTTTTCCAGCAGCCAGATGGCAAATTTTTCTGCGTCGTCTACCGGGAATTTAACCATTACGTAAAAAGCACCTTTCGGGTCGCTGGCTGCAACGCCGGGCAGTGATTTCAGCCCTTCGGCAATGGTGTCGCGGCGTTTCTGGTATTCTTTGTTTACTTCTTCCAGATAGCTTACCGGGGTTGTGTAAAGTGCTGCTGCACCAACTTCTTCCAAAATCGGGCTGCACAGCCTGCCCTGGCAGCATTTGTTAATCTGCTGGCAGAATTCTTTATTTTTGCTGATAATGCAGCCGATACGTGCGCCGCAGGCACTGTAACGTTTGGAAACGCTGTCGATAATAATCAGGTTGTTGTCAAGCTCAGGCATAGTGCCGAAGCTCTTATATTCACCGCCGTAAACAAATTCGCGGTAAACTTCGTCGGCAATTACGGCAAGGTCGTGTTTAACGGCAAGCGCGGCAATGGTCTGCATTTCTGCTTCGGTGTAAACAACGCCTGTCGGGTTGCCCGGATTGGTTAAGAGAATTGCTTTGGTTTTGGGTGTAATATGTTTTTCAATTTCGGCAGCGTCCGGCAGATGATAGCCGTTTTCCACGCTGGTAGTTACGGCATTGATTTTAGCGCCGAACTCGCTGGCAAAAGTTGTATAGTTGGCGTAAAACGGTTCAAAAACCATAATTTCGTCATCAGGGTCGCACAAAGCCATAACGGCAAAGGTCAGGGCTTCGCTGCCGCCGTTGGTGATGAAAATATCGCCTGCTTCATAGTTCATGCCTTTTTCGGCATAGTATTTTTGAATTGCTTCAATTAAAAACGGTTCGCCTTTGCTGGCGCCGTAGGCAATAACTTTTTCGTCGAAATTTTTAATGGCGTCCATAAACTGGGGCGGAGTTTCAATATCCGGCTGGCCTATGTTAAGATGATAAACTTTTTTGCCTGCTTTTTTTGCGGCATCTGCATAGGGCGCCAGCTTTCTGATAGGTGATAATTTTAAATTTTGTACACGCTGGGAAATTTTCATATCGGGTGCTCCTCACTTAATAAATTTACAAAACAAAAAATTGTATGCCGCTATTATACCATAAAAAACGCGGCAAGTTCAGCCCTGCCGCGTAAAAATAATGTATACAATTTTAAATTATCTGTTCCAGGGTATGGCGCGGTTTTCTGCCCATTGCAAAAGCAGGTTAAACACCAGCCCCAAAAGCGAAAGCACAATTACGCCTGCCATTAAGCGGTCGGTAATCATCAAATCGCCGTAATGCAGTATCAGCGCGCCGATGCCTTCCTGTGCGGCAATCATTTCAGCGGCAACCAGAAGCAGAAGCGAGGTGCCTGCCGCAAGGCGCAGCCCGGCAAAAATCATGGGCAGGGCTGCCGGAAGCACAACTTTTTTTAAGGTCATCCAGCGGGTGGCGTTAAAGCTTACGGCTACCTTAATTAAAAGCGGGTCTACATTTTTTACGCCGGAGTATGTATTCATGGCTACCGGAAAGAACACGCCCAGCGCTATAATGGTTACTTTGCTGAGTTCGCCGATGCCGAGCCATAAAATAAACAGTGGCAGCAGCGCAATTTTAGGTATTGGGTACAGCGCGTTTACAATGGGCGAGCCAATGCGGTCAATCAGTGCGGAAGTGCCGGTAAAAAGCCCTACGGCAAGGCCGATAACGCTGCCGAGCACAAAGCCCAGAATAATGCGGTACATACTTGCAGCAAGGCTTACAGCGATTTCTCCGCCCGCAACCATATCGGCAAGCGCGCTTAAAATACCTGTCGGTGAAGGCAGAAACAGCGGCGAAACAATGCCTGCGCGGCAGATGAGTTCCCAGATTATCAGCAGCACAATGACGGAAAGAGCGGAAACCCAGACCGGATAAGTTTTTTGCCAGCTGTGCATTTTATCGGTAATTTTATATTCATTCATTGCCTTCCACCTCCATTAAGGCTGCGCGCGCGTCTTTGCTGATGTGTTCCCAGATAATGCGAATATATTCGGCAATTTCTTCTGTATGCTGCGGCAGTTCGCGTTCTGCGCGCGGTATGCCGATATTTAAAATGCGGCTTATTTTGCCCGGCCGGCGCGAAAGCAGCACAACACGGTCGGCAAGCATAACTGCTTCCTGAATGTTATGGGTTACATATAAAGTGCTGAGGCGCGTTTTATCCCACAGAGTAACAAGTTCTTCCTGCATAATGGTACGCGTCTGCGCGTCCAGCGCACTGAAAGGCTCGTCCATCAAAAGCAGGTCGGGGTTAATTACAAGGGCGCGGGCAATGCCTACGCGTTGGCGCATGCCGCCGCTTAAATGGTGCGGCAGTGCTTTTTCAAAGCCGGTTAAGCCAACAAGGTTTATGTAGTGGCTTATACGGTCTTTTTGTTCTTGTTTGGGCACTCCCATTGCTTCCAGCCCAAAGGCGATATTATCGTAAACGCTGCGCCAGGGGAAAAGCCCCGTTTCCTGAAAAACAATGCCGGTGCGCGGTACATGCCCCTGGGGCAGATGCGTGAAGCTGGCGCTGCCGCTTGTCGGCGCAAGCAGCCCGGCTGTGATATTTAAAAGTGTGGATTTGCCGCAGCCTGACGGGCCTACCAGGGCGACAAATTCTTCTTCGTTTACGGTAAGGTTAATATCCTGCAAAACAGGCAGGGTATGCCCCGTGCGAGAAACGAAACTTTTACTTACGTTGTCTATAACGAGTTTCATAAGTGCCTCCAAATAAAAAGGGCGGAAGCTGTTCCGCCCTTAAATTGTTACTGTGCCAGTGCTTTTTCCAGCAGAGTGGTATTTGCCACTTTGGCAGGGTCAAGTGTGCCCTGCATCATACTGTGTGAAGAATACCAGTCAATCTGTGTTTTAATATCGTCCGCCATAAGTTTGCCGTCGCGGTCAATATACGGCAGGCCAAGTTTAATATCACCGGCAGGGGCTTTTACGTATTTGGCAATAATGCCTACAACTTCATCAAGCTTTTTGGGGTCTTTCTTTTCAACGGCTGCTTCGTAATAATAATGGCAGGCCTTGTTATAGGCTTTTAAAAAGCGGATGTTGGCATCTTCGTTTTTCATAAATTCAGGCGAGAAGAACAGTGCGGAAGTCTGATAAGGAATGATGTCGCCAACCTGCACAATGGTTTGCGCCGTGCCTGTGGTCTGCATTTTGGTGATGTTGGGCTCGTTTAAAATTGCGCCGTCAATCTGGTTGCTTTCAAGCGCTGCCATTACGGCGCTTACTTTGCCGAGCGGCACAAGTTCCACGTCGTCGAGGCTCATGCCTTTCTGTTCAAGCATTCTGCCCAGCATATAATGGAAGGTAGAACCTTTCTGCGTAATGCCGATACGTTTGCCTTTTATGCTTTCAAGGCTGGTAAAGCCGTTATTATAAGCGTTTGCTGCCGCAACAAGTGCGGAAGAAGGAAAGCCTTTTTCTTCGCGGCCTTTATCGGCAACGATTGCCAGCTGCTGGCCGCTTGCCGCCATGTTAAAGAGGCTTGCGGTAATGCCGGTTGCGCCTACGTCAACCTGAGAAGAAGCTGTTGCAACGGCAATGGGGTGTGCCGCGTCAAACCATTCCGGCTGTATTTCTATATTCTGTTCGGCAAAAAAGCCTTTGTCCATGGCAATAAACAGCGGCGCGCTGCTGGTAAGGCGCAGCATGCCGAGCTTAACCTGTGCTTTGGCCGCTGCTGGTGCCTGCTTTTCGCTGCCGCCGCAGCCTGTAAGGGCAAATGCCAGGCAAAGTGCTGCCAGTAAAAACAGTAATTTTTTCATCGTCATCATCCTTTGCGTAGTTAGTGGTTGTCAGCATAACACTGTGTAAGCGTCTTATCAGTTATTTTACATCAAAAAACCGATAAATGCACTACTTTTATTAAAAAATACACTGTAAAACTTATTTTTGTTTACTGAGCAGGTTTTGCTTTTGTTATCAGCGCGATATTGGTATAATATAATTTGTAATGCTGTAAATAACGGAGGCTATATTTATGAAATGGAATAGATTTTTTGCTTTGGCGTCAGTTTTTATTTTGGCGGCGGGGCATAGTGCGGCTTTGGCCGCGGAACCTGTGTGCCTTGCCAGCATTAAAGCGGATACCGACGGAAACGGAACGCAGGAAACCGCCGAGCTGTGGGGCAATAAACTTACGGGAGGCAGCAGCTATTACGGCGATTTGCTGCTGATGATTAAAGATGGCAGCGGCAAACTGATAACCGCCTATACGCCTTCGCTTGAGGGCGGCTATGCCAATATTTTGCAGAAAGGGCATTTTACAGGCAAGGGTGAGCAGATTATTGTACGCTCTTTAAGCGGGGCGGCACAGGAAATGCAGGTGCGCATTATCGACGCAGCACTGCCCAATGCCGTGCAGGAAATTTATACCGGCAGCGATAATATGGGCGCAGCCGTTAACGCTGCGTTTAAGCCCGGTTTTAAAACTGAATTTGTGTTTGAAGATTTTAAAGACGGCGTGCGTACGGAAGCCGTTGAATACGGCGTGCTGCCGCACGAAAAAGATTACTATATTAACTGCGGGCTGTATGATGAAAACGGAAATTTGTTAAAGCCCTACCGCAAGCCGGAAAGCCGCATGAGCGGGGTTACCGTTATTGCAGATCCCGAAGGCATGGATAAGCTTGCAACATTGCAGACCGTAAGCGGCACAGGTAGCGAGGACACGCTTGCCAAAATTGCTGCCGAGTGGGAATATGACGGCGGCTGGCAGTTGAAGGATCGCGAATTATATACGCAAATCGTGCAGAACGGTGAATTCCGCCGCAACCTTGTTTTCGGCAACGGCATGCTTTATAAGCAGCAGGCAGTAATGGACGGCAGCAGCGTAACTTATCCGCTGATGGCGGTTGAAGGCAAACAGGAACTGCAAAATACCATTAACGGCGAGCTGGAGAAAGTTTGGCAGCCCTATGCCGCAGCGCTTGGCAAAAAAAGCTGTGAGCTTGATTATACCGTGCCTTTTGCAGGTTCGGACATGATGTCGCTGATGTTTTTCGGCGTAATGGGTGAAGGCTGCGAAGAAATTTTTGAACGCCTGCCGCTGAACATATCGCTCAGCGATGGCAAAGTCCTTGATATAAGCGATGTTCTGGATGTTGAAAACCCGGATTTACTGCCGGTGCTTGCTCTGCTCGGTGCTGAAGATAAGGTTGATTTTACCAAAGAAGTGCCGACTTCCTGGTATTATAATGGAAAGAATCTGGTGTTCTGCCAGAAAATGAAAGACGGCACGGGCTGGAATGAAGCCGCGATACCGGCATCCGAACTTGAAAAATTTATGCTTAACAAAAATTTGCTGAAAAAATAACAAAAAATAAACAAATTTGCCACAAAGGAACTGACTGAAGAGTCTAATGGCGAAAAACCGAGAAAATAAAAGCAACGATAAGTAAAATTAATGAAATTTGCTAAAATTAAGGTTTGCCTTTCTGCTTTTGAAGGAATATAATTATATTACTTTGGTTTAAGTATATCCTTTTTGCTTTTTTTGTACTTGAAACTTAAGTTAGAAGGAGGAATAGATTTATGTTGAATTTTTTGCGTAAGAACAGGAGCGGCAAAGCAGCAGTTGCAGCGCTTGCTGCCGTAACTGTGTTTTCGCTTGCCGGCTGCGGCGGCGAAAAAGCAGCGGCTCCGCAGGCTACGCTTGTAAAATCCATGCAGGTAATAAAGCGTGATACACCGCTGGTTTACGATTATACCGGCTTTGTGCAGGCTCAGCAGGAAATGGAGCTGAAGGCACAGGTAAGCGGGCAGATTACCGGCAAGTATTTTAACGGCGGCGAAACCGTTCAGGCAGGGCAGATTTTGTACACGATTGACCCGCGTACCTACCGCGCCAACCTTTTGCAGGCACAGGCAAACCTTGCCAATGCCCGTGCTCAGCTTGCCAACGCTTCGGTAGATGCTGAACGCTACACAAAACTTTATGAACAAAGCGCTGTTTCCAAACAGACTCTCGATAATGCCATTATGGCGCGCGACCAGGCACAGGCATCCGTAAACGCACAGGAAGCCATGCTTGAAAATGCGCAGATTGATATGAACGAAACCAATGTAACGGCTCCGTTTACCGGACGTATTGATACTACTGCCCTTGAAGTAGGCAACTATGTTACCGACGGGCAGACCACCATGGCAACAATTTCCAACACCGACCCGGTATTTGTAGAGTTCAGTATGGCTGAGCCTGAATACTTGAAGCTTGCCAACACTGCCGTTGACAGAGGGCAGGCAGCTCCGCTGGAAAATTTGAGCATTGTTCTGAGCGATGGCACCACTTATGACCTGCCCGGCCGCATTGCCGAAGTTAACCGTGCATTGACTGCCAACACCGGTACGCTTACCATTAAAGCGCTGTTCGATAACCCGAACCGCGTACTGCTGCCGGGAATGTTCGCACATGTACAGGCAACGGCAGGCACCAGGGCTAACGCACTTCTCATTCCGCAGCGTGCCGTTACGGAATTGATGTATAAGAAATTTGTTTATGTTATCGGCGCAGACAACAAGGTTGAAATGCGCGAAGTTACCCTTGGGCCTCGTGTAGGGCGTTTGTGGATGGTTGAAAGCGGCCTTAACGGCGATGAAACAATCGTTGTTGAAGGTACCGGCAAAATTACGGCCGGTGCGCTTGTAAACCCCGAACCGATGACGGAAGCAGAACTTGACACTACCGCCGACAGAACAGAATCCGGCGATGCTGCCGGTGCAGCAAAATAAGGAGGTAAGCTGAATGGCACGATTTTTTATTGACCGTCCGGTCTTTGCCATGGTGCTGGCCATATTGATTACGCTGCTGGGCGCTATTGCCGGTTTCAGCCTGCCTATTGCCCAGTATCCTAATATTACCAAGCCGCGTATTTCCGTAACTACCAACTATACGGGCGCAAGTGCCCAGACGGTAGAAGAATCTGTTGCGCAGGCAATAGAACAGAAGGTAAACGGCGTAGAAAATATGCTGGATATGAGTTCTACCAGTACCGCTACCGGCGAATACAGCTTAAACGTACAGTTTAACCTGGAAAAGAACGCCGATATTGCTGCGGTAGAAGTACAGAACCGTGTATCGCAGGCAAACAGCTCCATGCCGCAGGAAGTAACCGCATACGGCATTACCACGACGAAGGAATCTGCGGAAACCATCATGTATTTCGCACTTACCTCGCCTAACAATACTTATGACAGTATGTTCCTCAGAACATACGCCGACGTTAACTTTATCGACGCTGTTAAGCGCGTTAAAGGCGTATCCACCGTTGATGAATACGGCCCGGAATATTCCATGCGCATCTGGCTGAACCCGGAAAAACTGGCTCAGCTTAACCTTACAACAAGCGATATTGAAACGGCGGTAGAAGCTCAGAACATTCAGGCGCCTGTTGGTACCGTAGGTGCCCGCCCGACTGTTGACGAGCAGGAAAAACAATACTCTGCCAATGCGCAGGGCCGTTTAAAAACACCTGAAGAATTCGGCAATATTATTATCCGTTCTATTAACGGCGAAAACCTTTACTTAAAGGATATTGCCCGCATTGAAGAAGCACCGAGAAGCGACCTGGTACTCAGCCGTTTGAACGGCGGTGCCTCCGTAGTATTCCCGGTATCCCTTACCAGTGACGCCAACTCCATTGAAACGGTTTCGCAAATCCGCGAAGTTTTGGCTGACGCCGAAAAACGTTTCCCAGCAGATATGAAACTGACGGTTATTCAGGATAACACGCAGTTCATTACCGAATCTTTGAACAAAGTTGCTCATACCTTCTTTGAAGCGCTGGTACTGGTTATTTTTGTAATCTTCATCTTCCTCGGCAGCTGGCGCGCAACGCTGATACCGCTGCTGGCAGTACCGGTATCTCTGGTTGGTACTTTTGCTTCGTTCGTACTTTTGGGCTTTACCATTAATACGCTGACGGCTTTCGCACTTATCCTTGCTATCGGCCTCGTGGTCGACGACGCTATCGTCGTTGTAGAAGCGGTAGAACATCATATTCAGGATACGGGCCTTACGCCTAAAGAAGCAACCTACCGCGCCATGAGCGAAGTTTCCGGCCCTGTTGTGGCCATTGCCTTCGTACTTTCCGCAGTATTTATCCCGACTGCGTTTACCGGCGGTACGGTTGGCGAGCTTTATAAACAGTTTGCCATTACCATTTCCGTTTCCATGATGCTTTCGGCACTTATCGCATTGTCGCTGACCCCGGCGCTGTGCGCTCTGATTTTGAAACCTAAAAAAGATGAAGCCGAAATTAAAGGCTTTATCGGCAAAGCCGTGCATGCTTTCAACAAATGGTTTGAAAGAACGCTTGCTAAATACGTAACTAACGTAGAAAAATGCATCCGCCATGCAAAAGTTGTTATGGCCTGCCTGCTGGTTGGTGTAATTTTAATCGGCTTCCTGTTTAAGATTACTCCTTCCGGTTATGTTCCTAACGAAGATATGGGCATGAGCGCCGTATCTTTCAGCCTGCCGGAAGGCGCTTCCAGCAACCGTAATATTCAGCTGATGGGCGAACTCAGTAAAGAAGTTCAGAAATTCCCGGGCGTTGACTATGTAATGGAAGTATCCGGCGTTGATATTCTGAGTTCTGCGCAGAAAGCGTCTGCCGGCCTCGTAGTTGTAGCCATGAAGCCTTATGCAGAACGTGATACTACCATTCAGGATATCATTCCTATGATTCAGGGTCTCGGCCCTAAATTCCCGGATGCCACGGTTATGGCGTTCCAGCCGCCTGCATTGCCTGGCGCTTCCAGCACCGGTTCTCTCAGCATGTACATTATGAACCTTGGCGGTGAAGATGTAAGCCTGATGAATGACCGTGCGCAGGAATTTTTGGCGAAAGCACGCCAGCGCCCGGAAATAGGCATGATTTACACCACCCTGAACACCACCACGCCTATGTATAAATTCAATGTAGACCGTGATAAGGCACAGAGCCTGAACGTACCTGTTTCCAGCGTATTCAGCGCATTGCAGACCTTCCTCGGCGGCTACGAAATCAATGACCTGAACAACTTCGGCCGTACATGGAAAGTTGTTATGCAGGCTGATGACAAATACCGCTCCAACGTTGACGATATGCGTTATTTCTTTGTACGCAGCAACGATGGCACGATGGTTCCGCTGAACACTCTTGTAACTTATGACAATGAGAACAGCTCCGTTGTTATGACGCGCTTTAACGGCGCACGCGCTATTAAAATTGCAGGCGACCCTGCCGAAGGTTATTCCACCGGCCAGGCCATGACTGCTCTGGAAGAAGTTGCGGCAGAAACTTTGCCTGTAACTTACAGCTATGAATGGACCGATCAGAGCCGTGACCAGATTGAAGCAGGCAACCGCTCCATGCAGATTTTTGTAATTTCCCTTATTTTCGTATTCCTCTGCCTGGCAGCTTTGTATGAAAGCTGGACCATTCCTCTGGCAGTTCTCCTTTCCGTGCCTACTGCCGTACTGGGCTGCATTCTCGGCCAGTACCTGCGCGGACAGCAAAATGACGTTTATATGCAGATTGGTTTGATTATGCTTATCGGCCTTGCTGCCAAGAACGCAATTTTGATTGTAGAATATGCCAAGATGAATATGGAAAAAGGCATGGGCGTTGTTGATGCGGCTGTTGAAGCATCCCGCCTCCGTCTCCGTCCGATTCTGATGACTTCGTTTGCATTCATCCTCGGCTGCCTGCCGCTGGCTGTTGCAACCGGTCCGGGTGCAGGCGCGCGTGTATCCATGGGTAACGCCGTAGTTGCCGGCATGACCTTTAACACGCTGTTCGGTATCTTCCTGATTCCGGTATGCTTTGTAGTTGTAGAAAAATTCTTCAGCAAAAAGCATAAAGAAGAAGCCTGATAAAAGTAAATAATTAGTGAAAAATGCCCTGCTTGACGGCGGGGCATTTTTTATAGCAGGAATTTTTAAATTTGTGTTGTATAATAGTTAGAGTAAACAAACTATTTTGAAATAGAGGGGAATTTGCTTGAACAGATTAAAAGAACAAAGCCGCTTTCTGCGCAATGTGTGGTTTTTAACCAAAAGCTACTGGCAGTCGGAAGAACGCTTGAAGGCGTTTGCCCTGCTGGCGGTAATAATTGCGCTTACGCTGGCGGTTGTATATGTAATTGTTTTAATTAACGACTGGTTTAACGTATTTTATGAAGCGCTGCAAAATTACGACACCGAGAAAATTTTTGATGAACTGATACATTTTTCGTGGCTGGCCGCGCTGTACATTATTTTAATGGTATATTCGTTTTATCTGCAGCAGGTGCTTATAATTAACTGGCGCCGCTGGCTTACAGACCGTTACATTGACGAATGGCTGCGTAATAAAACTTATTACCGTCTGCAGGTTTTCGGTGCCGATACCGATAACCCTGACCAGCGTATCAGTGAAGATGTGCGCCTGTTTGTGGAAATGACGCTGACTTTCAGTATCGGCGTTTTAAAGGCGGTATGCACTTTTGTATCGTTCGTATTTGTTTTGTATAATATTTCCGGGCCGCTCGATTTTACGCTTTGGGGGCACAGCTTCCATATCGAAGGCTATATGGTGTGGGTGGCGCTTATTTATTCGGCGCTTGGCACATGGGTAACGCATGTTGCCGGCAAAAAGCTGGTTGGGCTTAATTTTGTGCAGCAGCGTTACGAGGCTGATTTCCGTTTCAGCATGATGCGCATGCGCGAAAATGCCGAGAGCATTGCTTTTTACAGCGGCGAAGGGCGTGAGGGCAGCATTTTTAAAAAGCGTTTTGCACTGCTTTTGGACAACTTCTGGAAAATTATTCAAAAACGCAAACAGCTTATCTGGATTAATTCCGGCTATTCGCAGATTGCCATTATTTTCCCGATGGTTGTGGCAATGCCGCGCTATCTGGCGCACCAGATTACGCTGGGCGGGCTGATGCAGGTAAGCAACGCTTTCGGTAAAGTACAGGAATCGCTTTCGTATTTTGTGGATATGTACGCTTCCATTGCCGAATGGCAGTCTGTTGTTAACCGTCTTACCGGCTTTGGGCTGCACATGCACGAAGTTAAGCAGGAAAAATTGCAGCCGGATTTGCAGCGTGAGCTATCTGATGGCGGCATAGCAGCCAGACAGCTTGATATAACGCTGCCGGACGGGCATGTTTTGATTGACGGTGCGGAATTTAACCTGCGCCGCGGTGAAAATATTTTAATCAAAGGGCCAAGCGGCAGCGGCAAAAGCACTTTGCTGCGTGTTCTGGCAGGTATCTGGCCGTATGTAAAAGGCAGACTTGCCATGCCGGAAGCGGAAAACACCATGTTTATTCCGCAAAAACCGTATCTGCCGCTCGGCACTCTGCGCGAGGCGCTGCTGTACCCCGGCGGGCATGAATGCAGTGATAAAGAACTGAAAAATGTGCTTGCAAAATGCAGTATCGGCTATTTGGCAGAAAATTTATATGTTGAAGCAGACTGGGCGCATGTTTTAAGCGGCGGCGAACAGCAGCGCGTGGCTTTTGCGCGTGCGCTTATTTATAAGCCGGACTGGCTGTTTCTGGATGAAGCAACCTCTGCTCTTGACGAGGCTACGGAAAAAGCCATGTACACTTTAATTTCTGCCGAAATGCCGCAGACTACGGTTATCAGCATCGGGCACAGAAGCACTTTAAACAGCTTCCATCAGGCAGGGCTGTTTTTAGATAAAAATTTGAAAAAATTATCTTTCGGCTATCTTTAATTTGTTTTATGATGAGCACAAAAGGAGGTACAACCAATGATGCCAATGGAAATAGCGCCCGGTATTTATGATGTGGGTGCAACGGACTGGATTGTGAGGGATTTTCACGGATATAAAACCGAGCGCGGCGCTTCATACAACAGTTATTTAATTGTTGATGAAAAAATCTGCCTTATTGATACAGTTAAGGCATGCTATGCAGATGAGCTTTTGGAGAAAATCCGCCGTGTTGCTGACCCTGCCAAAATAGATTACGTAGTAGTAAACCATGTTGAACCTGACCATGCGGGTGCGCTGCCGGAGGTTTTAAAAGCAGCTCCCAATGCTAAATTTGTTATTACCATGCAGGGCAAAAACGAGGCATTGCGACATTACGGCAACGGCTTTGACTTTATGGTTGTTAAGGAAGGCGACAAAATAAGACTTGGCAGCCGTGAACTGACTTTTGTGCCTATGCCGATGCTGCACTGGCCCGACAACATGGTAACCTACTGCCCGCAGGACGGCATTCTGTTCAGCAACGATGCGTTTGGCCAGCATTATGCTTCTTCCAAACGCTTTGATGACGAAGTTGACGAATATGTTTTGTTCTATGAAGCGAAAAAATATTTTGCCAATATTTTGTGGCCGTATGCGCGTTTAATCGGCGGTGCGCTAAAAAAAGCCTCTGCGCTTGATATTAAAATGATTGCTCCGGCGCACGGCGTTATCTGGCGCAGCAAAATTGCGCAGATTCTTGAAAAATACGCAGCCTGGGGAACGGGTGTTAACGGCAAAAGCGTAGTTATTGCCTACGATACCATGTGGGGCGGTACGGAAGCACTGGCACGAGCCATGGTTGAAGGCGCTGACGCTGCCGGTGTAAAAGTGCAGCTGATGCGTATGGACAGAACCCCGTGCAGCACTGTGGCGGCAGAATTGTTTGAAGCGGGCGGCCTGCTTGTAGGTTCACCGACTTTAAACAGCGGCATGATGCCGACAATCGGCGGTATGCTGGTTTATTTAAAAGGCTTGCAGCCTAAAGGCAAAAAAGCGGCAGCTTTTGGCACCTGCGGCTGGGCAGGCGGTGCGCAGAAAGATATGGAAGCCATGCTTACAGCAGGAGGGTTTGATTTGCAGCCCGGCTTTAACTGCAAATGGCGTGCCTGCGTTGATGAAACCGAAGCAGCGCGGCAGTTTGCCTATGAGTTTGCAAAAAATCTGTAATTATTAAATAATGGCAGCGGTGGAATTTACAAAAATTTCATCGCTGTTTTTTATTTATGCCTTGTCAAAAGTCGAAAAGTCAAATATAATAAGTGTAAAACAATACATCTAAATTTATGGGGTAATCAGATATGAGAAATCTTGCTGATGCAATAGAAAATTTTATTATCCGCCAATTGCTGGAGGACAGCGAGGACACTGTTCTGGTGCAGCGCAATGAACTGGCCGATAAATTATCGTGCGCTCCGTCGCAGATAAGCTATGTTATAAGCACGCGCTTTACGCCGGAAAAGGGCTATCTGGTGGAGTCGCGCCGTGGCAGCGGCGGCTTTGTGCGCATTGTGCGGGTTACGCCGCCCAACAAGGAAGCCAAACGCCGGGAAACTGCGCAGGCTCTTTTGGAACACTGGGCGCACCGCGGCATGGTTACGGCCCGCGAATATGCTCTTTTAAAATATATGCTTGAAATTATAAATGCAGATGAAAAGAAAAAAATAACTGTATTACAGAATGCCATAAGTAAGATGATGCAGGTGAGGTGACAGATATGTTATGCCAGAAATGCGGCAAAAAAGAAGCCGTTGTGCACGTAGTGTGCATGGTAAATAATAAACAGATTGACAAGTGGCTGTGCGCGGACTGCGCCGAAAAGCTGATGCCGTACGCCGTCAGCGGCGGCGGGCGCGCTGTTGACCCGCGCAATTTGCTTGAAACATTATTTTTTGGCGGTGAGCAGGCCAAACCGCAGGAACGCCGTTTTACCAAACGGATGGCTTCCATTTTGGAAAATGCCATGCGCAGTGCGCTGGACCGCGGGCATGACCACCTCGGTACGGAGCATTTGCTGCTGGCGCTTTTAAACGAAAAAGACTGTTACGGTGTAAGGGTGCTTGAAAAGCTGGGTATTAACCCTGTTGCCGTGGCAGAAGAAGTGGAAAAAGCCATGGACCCGGCAGGCAATTTACAGATTATCATCGGCTATACGCCGCGTGCCAAACGCGCGCTTGAAATTGCCGCCGAAACCGCACTGGCCTTGAAATCGCCGCAGGTAGGCTCCGAGCATTTGCTGATGGGCATTTTGCGTGAGGACAAAGGAATGGGCGGCACCGTGCTGCGCAAGTTTAACATTACTGCGGAACAGGTATGGCAGATTATCCGTTCTATCCGTGAACATCAGCCGTCCGTTCCTGGTTTTGAAGAACCGGAAATGCCTTCGTATTATGATGAAATGCCGGAAGAGGCATCGCTTGAGGTTTTAAACGAATTTGGGCGCAATTTGAACGAACTGGCGGCAGCAGGGAAAATTGACCCTGTAATCGGCAGGGAAAACGAAATTGAAAGAGTTATACAGATTCTGTGCCGCCGCACCAAGAATAACCCTGTTTTAATCGGCGAGGCCGGTGTAGGCAAAACAAGCGTGGCTGAAGGCCTGGCACAGCGCATTGTTGACGGCAAGGTGCCGGAGCTTTTGCGCAGCAAAACCGTTTTTTCGCTGGAAATCGGGTATCTTGTGGCCGGTGCCAAATACCGGGGTGATTTTGAAGAACGCCTGAAAGATATTCTGGAAACCATTAAAGAAAACAAGGATATAATTCTTTTTATAGACGAACTGCATACCATTATCGGCGCGGGTGCAGGGGAAGGCGGCACCGATGCGGCCAATATTATAAAGCCTGCCCTTGCAAGGGGCGAATTGCAGGTTGTAGGTGCTACAACGCTCAGCGAGTACCGCAAGCATATTGAAAAAGACGCGGCGCTGGAACGCAGGTTCCAGCCGGTTATGGTTGCTGCGCCGGATGCCGATGCGGCACTGTCGATTTTAAAAGGCCTGCGCGAAAAATATGAAGAATTTCATAAACTGCATGTTACCGATGCGGCGCTGGAAGCGGCGGTAAAGCTTTCCAACCGCTATATTACCGACCGCAACCTGCCGGACAAAGCCATTGACCTGATGGACGAGGCCTGCGCAAAAGTAAAACTGCAAAACTATAAACTTTCCATACCCGTGCAGGAAAAAGAACGCGAGCTTGCACAGGTACGCAAGGAAAAGGCCTCGGCAATTTCACGCCAGCAGTATGAACTGGCGGCGCAGCTGCGCGATAAGGAAGCCATACTTGAAATGGGGCTTACCTACGAAAAAAGCAATTATGACCGCGCAATAGGCAAACAGCCGGAAGTTACCGAGGAAGACATTGCCGCTGTTATTTCACAGTGGCTTAACATTCCGCTGCAAAAACTTACGCAGACGGAATCGGAACGCCTGCTGCATATGGAGGACGATTTGCACAAGCGTGTTATCGGGCAGAGCGAAGCGGTAGAAGCGGTGTCCAAAGCCATACGCCGCGCGCGTGCCGGGTTTAAGGATAAAAACAGGCCGGTGGGTTCGTTCCTCTTTCTTGGCCCGACCGGCGTAGGCAAAACGGAACTTGCCAAAGCGCTGGCAGAAAATATGTTCGGTGACGAGCGTGCGCTTATCCGTTTTGATATGTCCGAATACATGGAAAAACATACGGCATCCCGCCTTGTGGGCGCGCCTCCGGGTTATGTTGGCTATGAAGAAGGCGGCCAGCTTACGGACGCCGTGCGCAGAAGGCCGTATTCCATTATTTTGCTTGACGAAATTGAAAAGGCGCACCCGGACGTATTCAACCTGCTTTTGCAGATTATGGAGGACGGGCGCCTTACCGACGGGCAGGGGCGTACAACCGATTTCCGCAACTGCGTGATTATTATGACGAGCAACGCCGGTGCGCGGATGCTTGCCGATACCAAACCGCTGGGCTTTACGCTTGGCGAAGCGCAGGAAGATAAAGACCGCAAAAATAAAGTGCTGGCGGAAATTAAAAATGTGTTCCGCCCGGAATTTTTAAACAGAATTGACGAGATTACGGTTTTTGATTCCCTGCATTATGACGAACTTGTTGAAATAATTAAAAATATGCTGCGCGATTTGCGCGCCAAACTTGCCGAAAACGGGCTGACATTGGAGGTTTCGCAGGAAGCAAGGGAGCTTTTGGTAAAAGAAGGCAGCGATACGCGTTATGGCGCAAGGCCTTTGCGCCGTGCCGTACGCAAGATGCTGGAGGACCCCGTAAGCGATTTGTACCTAGCGGGTATGTTTAAAGCGGGCGATACCATTTGCGCAAGCGTCGGCGAAAGCGGAAACATTGTTTTTACGCCTAAAAAAGTTGAAGTGGTGTTAACGCACGAAGAAATACATCCGGCGGAGGTAAATAATGGCCAAAACCAAAACTAAATTTGTGTGCCAGAACTGCGGTTACACCACGGCCAAATGGATGGGGCGCTGCCCCGAATGCGGCACGTGGGACAGTCTGGCAGAAGAATTGGAAACGCCGGCTTCCGGCCAGCAGCAAAGTTTTTTGATGCCGAAAGAAGCGCCTAAGCCAAAAACGCTTGACAAAGTAATGCTTACGGAAGTTGAGCGCCTTAAAACTGGCATTAACGAATTTGACAGAGTGCTCGGCGGCGGGCTTGTACCCGGCAGTCTTGTACTTCTGGGCGGCGACCCGGGCATCGGCAAATCAACCATGCTTTTGGATGCCGGTATCCGCTTCAGCGCCGGGGGCATTAAAGTTTTATATGTGTCGGGTGAAGAATCGGAAGCACAGACCGCTATGCGTGCGCGCAGGCTGGGCAAACCGGGCACAGCACTGCTGGTGATGACTGCGACCGACCTTGACGCCGTGCTGTTGCAGGCCAAAGAGGTACAGCCGCAGATACTTGTTATAGACTCCATTCAGACCATGTATAACCCTGAACTGCAAACGGCGGCAGGAAGTGTGGGGCAGGTGCGCGAATGTACTGCCAAGCTGCTGCGCTTTGCCAAAGCAACCGGCATTGCCGTTATTATCATCGGGCACGTTACCAAGGACGGCAATATTGCCGGACCGCGCCTTTTGGAACATATGGTTGACGTGGTGCTGCAGTTTGAAGGTGACAGGTCATATTCATTCCGCGTTTTGCGCGCGCTGAAAAACCGTTTTGGTTCTACCAGTGAAAGCGGGATATTTTCGATGGAAACAGGCGGTTTAAAAGAAGTTGCCAACCCTGCCGGGCTGTTTTTGGAAAACCGCGCCGAAAACGCGCCGGGCAGCGTGGTTTGCGCCTGTATGGAAGGCAACCGCCCGATTATGGTTGAAGTGCAGGCTTTGGTTGCCAAAACGCCTTACGGAATGCCGCGGCGCACGGCCGTAGGGTTTGATTACAACCGCGTAAACATGTTGCTGGCCATTTTGGAGCGGCGGCTGGGCATGGATTTTGGCAATTTTGATGCTTATTTAAACGTTGTAGGCGGTATGAAAATTACCGAGCCTTCGGCAGACCTTGCCGCGGCAGCAGCTCTGGTATCGAGCTACCGCAACAAGCCCGTGCCGCACGGTGTGCTGGCGGTGGGCGAAGTGGGGCTTACCGGTGAAATACGCCGCGTTGCCGGTACGGAGCGGCGCATACGCGATGCCGCAAACCTTGGCTTTACAAAATTTGTAGTGCCAAAGGGAAAACTTAATATGGAGCAGAAAATGTCGGGCATTGTTCAGGCGGCGACGCTTGAAGAAGCGCTGAACGCAATTTTTAATTAAAAAGCGGGTTTAACGGCCCGTTTTTTGTATGTTTTATGCGGCAAAAGCGTTGACACAAATTAACTACTATGATAAAATAAATAAATTTTGACATTTTTATTCCTTGGTGTTACAATAAAAGAGTATTAGGGCGAAAGCTGGCATTTTGTACAAGGAGGGGCGCCAATGTTTTCCGTAGGAGATAAAGTTGTATATCCGATGCATGGTGCAGGTATTGTGCAGGCTATAGAGCAACATGAGCTTGCCGGTGAAGCGGTGGATTATCTGGTTATGGTAATGCTTCTTACCGATATGCGTGTTATGGTGCCGTTTAAAAATGTGGAACGTGTCGGTTTGCGTCATATTATCACTAAAGATGAAATTCCGGGCATTGAAAAAGTGCTCGGCACACCGGTTGAGTTTAACGCCAAAGGCATTACCTGGAACCGGCGCTTTAATATGTATCTTGACAAAATGAAAAGCGGCAATGTGCTTGATGTTGCCGAAGTTATACATATCCTGCAGACGCAGGAAAACGAGAAAAAGCTGTCCACCGGAGAACGAAGGCTTTTGGGAAACGCGCGCCAGATACTGGTGAGCGAGATGATGCTGGTTTGCGACGAAAGCCAGAAAGACGCCGAAAAGTGGCTTGATAAATTTTTTGAATAAAAAACACCGGTAAAAACGGTGTTTTTTATTTTTTATACTGTTTTTGCCAGCTGATTTGTAGTACAATAAACATAATCCCTAATTGTACCCTGAAGGAGGTGAGAAAATGTTAAACAGAGTGCTGCGGATTACAATAGTCGTTGTTTTTGCTGTTACCGGACTTATACTTACAGAATATTTACTGCCTTATATTTCGGATTACTTTGATTACAAATTTTATGGCAACGGCTTTTTCGGCATTGCTTTTACAACAATCGTATCAGGCAGTGTCGGAATTTTTGTTTTTGGCAGTATGGGCATGGCACTGGCGCCTGTTATTATCCGTAAAATGACGAGCTGGACGGAAAAAATTGCCATTTTGCTGGCACGCGTTCCTACCAGCGACATCATGGTAATAACCTTCGGCATTGCCATCGGCCTTGTGCTGGCCAACCTTTTGGGCGGGCCTTTTTCGCATCTGCCTATTATCGGGCCGTATATCCCGCTTATTTTCAGCGTAGTGCTTTCCATGGTCGGCGCCAAGGTAGCTTTGCGCAAGCATCAGGATATTGTGGGCTTTTTTGACAGGAGCCTGCCGTCGCTGAAAGGCGCGGTTAAACCTGCCGCCGTTAAAGACGCTTATGACAGCGACCGCGTTTACTGCGACAACAAGCTGCTTGATACAAGCGTAATTATTGACGGCCGTATTGGCGATATTTTAAAAACAGGCTTTTTGGAAGGCTTTATGATAGTGCCTAAATTCGTTATCCGCGAATTGCAGACACTGGCCGATTCTTCTGACGGCTTAAAACGCGGCAAGGGCAGGCGCGGGCTCGATTTGCTCCATGAAATACAAATGGAGAACCCGGAGCGTGTTTTTGTTGACGATACCGATTATCCGGAACTGGAAGGCGTTGATGCCAAGCTGGTGAAGCTGGCTCAGCAAAAACAGTGGATTATTGTAACCAACGATTTTAACTTGAACAAAGTGGCAGAAATTCAGGGCATTGATGTTTTAAACATTAACGACCTGGCCAACGCCGTTAAGCAGATGGTTGTGCCCGGCGAAAACATTAACGTGTTTTTGTTGCGCGAAGGCAAGGAAGCAGGGCAGGCTATTGCTTATTTTGAAGACGGCACAATGATAGTCGTCGATAACGGCAGACGCTTTATCGGTTCTTCCGTAATGGCGGAAGTTACTTCCGTATTGCAGACTTCTGCCGGGCGCATGGTTTTTGCCAAAGTTGCTAACAGGTGATTTGTATGGATAAACTTACGGTTATTGTGCCTGCCGCCGGTGCGGGAAAAAGGCTTGGCCTCGGCAAAAACAAAGTGTTTGCCATGCTGGGCGGGCTGCCGCTTTTAGTGCAGTGCCTGCGCATGATAAACGATACCGGTATGGCTGATAAAACCATTATCGCCGCAGGCGCAGCTGAAATTGACGAGATAAATGAAATGCTTGCCAGATACCGGGAGCTTTTTCCGCTGCTTGATACAACAGTTGTGGCGGGCGGCGCGGAACGCACCGACAGCGTGAAAAATGCGCTTGCCTTAACCGGCAGCAGCGGTTTTATTGCCGTGCATGACGGCGCACGCCCTTTTGCAGGCAAAGAAGTGTTTGAACGCACTTTGAAAGCTGCCGTAAAATATGGGGCAGCCATAGCGGCGGTGCCGGTTAAAAATACTATTAAACTTATTGATGAAAACGGCTTTGTTGCCTGTACACCGCAGCGCAGCCTGCTGCGTGCCGTGCAGACGCCGCAGATTTTTAAGGCGGAACTTTTGCACCGCGCTTACGGCAGCGAAAACCTGCGCGGCGCGGCAGTAACTGATGACGCTTCGCTGGTGGAGCGTTTGGGAGTAAAAGTTGCCGTTGCCGAAGGAAGTTACGAAAATATTAAAATTACCACGCCGGAAGATTTGCTTTTGGCAGAAAAAATTTGTGCAGACAGGGGAATGGCTATGCAGCAGGAAATAAAAGTTCCGCAGTTTAGGGTAGGCACAGGCTTTGATGTGCACCGCCTTACGGAAAACCGCAAACTTATTTTGTGCGGGGTTGAAGTGCCTTATGAACTTGGCCTTGACGGACACAGCGATGCTGATGTTGCCGTACATGCTTTAATGGATGCTCTTTTGGGGGCGGCTGCCCTTGGCGATATCGGCAGGCATTTTCCCGATACCGACGAACGTTTTAAAGGTGCGGACAGCATGAAGCTGCTGGCACATGTTATTGCGCTTTTAAAGGAGCGATGTTGGCACGTAAACAATGCCGATGTAACAATCATTGCGCAAAGGCCAAAACTTGCCGGATTTATCCCGCAGATGCGGGCTAACCTTGCGGCGGCGCTTGAACTTGGCGAAGACGCTGTAAACGTAAAAGCTACAACAACCGAAAAGCTGGGCTTTACCGGGCGCGGTGAAGGCATTGCCGCAGAAGCCTGCGTAAGCCTGATTAAAATATGACGCATTTAACAGATTATGCTATAATATAAAAGATTAATTTTTTGGAGGAATGAGTTTGATGGCTAATGAAGTTAGAGTAAGATTTGCGCCCAGTCCTACCGGGCCTTTCCATATCGGCGGCGCACGCAGCGCACTGTTTAACTGGCTGTTTGCCCGCAAAATGGGCGGCAAAATGATTTTGCGTATTGAAGATACCGACCTTGAGCGTTCCAGCCGTGAAAGCGAAGAAAATATTAAGGCAGCTTTAAAATGGCTTGGCATGGATTGGGACGAAGGTATTGACGTAGGCGGCGAAAACGGACCTTACCGCCAGACCGAACGCCTGGAAATTTATAAAAAATATACCGATAAACTGCTGGCAGAAGGCAAGGCATACTACTGCTACTGCACCGACGAAGAGCTGGAAGCGGAACGCCAGGCTTTGCTTGCCGAAGGCAAAATGCCGCGCTACATGGGCAAATGCCGCCATTTAACGCCGGAACAGATTGAAAAATATAAAGCCGAAGGCAGAAAACCGACCGTACGTTTTAAAGTGCCTGCCGACAAACAGATTTTAGTGCGCGACATGGTACGCGGCGATGTTGTGTTCGATTCCAACGGCATCGGCGACTTTGTTATCGTTAAATCCGACGGCATCCCGACTTATAACTATGCAGTTGTTATCGACGATTCTTTAATGCATATCACCCATGTTATCCGCGCCGAGGAACATCTTTCCAACACTCCGCGCCAGTGCCTTATTTATGACGCACTTGGCTTTGAACAGCCTACCTTCGGGCATATTTCCCTTATTCTCGGCAAGGACCACACCAAAATGTCCAAACGCCATGGTGCAACTTCCGTAGACCAGTACCGCCAGCTCGGCTATCTGCCGGAAGCCATTGACAACTTCCTGGCACTTCTTGGCTGGGCGCCTAACAGCGAACAGGAAATTTTCAGCATGGACGAGCTTGTGAAAGAGTTCAGCATGGACCATGTTGCCAAGAACCCGGCTGTATTTGACATTGACAAACTGAACTGGATTAACCAGCACTATATGCGCAAACTGAGCCGCGACGAGTTTTACGAAGCAGCTAAACCGCATATGATTAAAAAAGGCTTTATTAACGGCGAAGAATACGGCGATAAGCTGGAATGGCTGAAAGACGTTGTTGCCACTGCGCAGCAGCATGTATCCTACGCAGCACAGGTGCCGGATGATGTTGCCATGTACTTTACCGATAATTTTGATTTTGAAAATGACGAAGCCAAAAACGTGCTTTTGGCAGAAACCGTACCGGAAGTAATCCGACTGCTGTTTGACAAACTGCCGAAGCTGGAAGTTTTGGACGGTCCTTCCGTAAAGGCAACTTTTAAGGCTATCCAGAAAGAAACCAAACTGGGCGGCAAAAACGTGTTCATGCCTATCCGCGTAGCGCTTACCGGCAACCAGCACGGGCCGGAACTTGCGGAAATGATTCCGCTTCTGGGCCTTGCCCGCACCGTAAGCCGCATTAAAAACAGCCTTGATAAAGTTGGGGTTAAGTTATATTAAGGAGCAATTACTATGGCTATTAAAGTTTATAATACGCTCACCAAAAAGAAAGAAGAATTTGTGCCTCTCCATCCCGGCAAAGCCTATATGTATGTTTGCGGCGTTACGCCGTACAACCATCCCCATATCGGCAATGCTCGCCCCTTTGTAACCTGGGACGTTATCCGCCGTTTTTTGGAGCATGAAGGCTATGATGTTCTGCATGTGCAGAATTTTACCGATGTTGACGATAAAATCATCAACACGGCGAACAAGGAAGGCGTGCAGTGGAGCGACATCTGCGGGCGTTATATCGACGCTTATTTTGAAGTAATGGATAAGCTGAACGTACGCCGCGCGCATGTTTACCCGCGCGTTTCCGAGCATATGCAGGAAATTATTAATGTTGTGCAGACCCTTATTGATAAAGGCTATGCCTATGAGCTTGACGGCGACGTATATTACAGCGTTGAAAAGTTTGACCGCTACGGCGAACTTTCCGGACGCAAGCTGGAAGATATGATGGCCGGCGCCCGCGTTGACGTTAATGACAAAAAGCACAACCCGTTTGATTTTGCGCTGTGGAAAGCAGCCAAACCCGGCGAACCGTACTGGGAAAGCCCGTGGGGCAACGGACGCCCGGGCTGGCATATTGAATGCTCTGCCATGAGCATGAAATACCTTGGCGAAAGCTTCGATTTCCACGGCGGCGGCAGCGACCTTATTTTCCCGCATCACGAAAACGAAATTGCCCAGTCCGAAGGCAGCACCGGTGTGCATCCGTTTGTACGCTACTGGCTGCATAACGGTTTTATTACCGTTAACGAAGAAAAAATGTCCAAATCGCTTGGCAACTTCTTTACCGTTGCCGATATTCTGGAACACTTCGAGCCGGAAACACTGCGCTTTTTCATTCTTTCCACGCATTACCGCAGCCCGCTGGATTTCAGCGATGAGCGCCTGAAGGAAGCACAGCGCAGCCTGGCACGTTTAAAAACCGCACAGGACAATTTAAAAGAACTGGCTCAGCTTATCAGCGGCGGCCCGACGGAAACCAGCAAAGCTCTTTACGCAAAACTGGAAGAACTGCGCAGCGGCTTTATGGAAGCCATGAGCGACGATTTCAATACTGCGCTTGCTATCAGCTTTATGTTTGAACTGGCAAAAGAAATTAACATTTATCATCAGCATATCAGTACCGGCAGCGAAAAACCGGACGGCAAGCTGGTTGAAAACATGGAAAAACTTTTTGCGGAGTTCTGCGGTATTATCGGTGTGCTGGAAACTTCCGCACAGCCTGCGGCAGAAAAAGATGTTTCGCTTGAAGACAAGCTGATTGAAACGGTTGTAAGCCTGCGCCAGGAAGCGCGTGCCGCTAAAAATTACGCTCAGGCAGACGCACTGCGCAATGCTTTAACTGGCCTCGGCATTGTGCTTGAGGACACTCCGCAGGGAGTACGGTGGAAAAAACAGTGAAGTTTGAACAGTATAAATTAGTGAAAGAACATGCTCTGGCAGCCGTGCAGGCTGCCGGAGTTTCTTTACCGGAAGCAGGCAGCATGAACCCCGTGCTTCTAGCGTATGTGGGCGATGTGGTTTTTTCGCTGTATGTACGCCTGCGCTTTCTTGCAGCATCAAGCCATGTGCGCGTTATACACGATTTAAGCTCCAAAGCGGTATCGGCCGTATATCAGGCCAAGGCTCTGGCAGCTTTGATGGATACGCTTAACGAACAGGAACTGGCCGTTGTAAAACGCGGGCGCAATACAAAATCTTCCGTGCCCAAAAGTGCCAGCGTGTACGAATACCGTATGAGCACGGCTTTTGAAGCGCTTATCGGCTGGCTGTTTTTAAATAACGAAGATGAACGCCTGGAAAAAATTATGGAACAGGCTTTTAATATCATTATTGATGATTTTAAGACAAAATGAGGTAAAATATGCAGGTAAAATTAGTAAGGCATACGCCGGAACCTGAAAAGACCGTTGCCATGAGCGCGCGTCTTTGCTATTCTCCTATCGGTGCGGCGCAGCTTGAAGAAAAAATTTCTGATGAACAGGCAGCTGTCCTGGTGCGCAAACTTGTTTCGATGGGGCATTTTTCCACGCTGGAACATGTTACCTTTACCTTTGCCATCGAAGGCGTTTCGCGTGTTTTAACGCATCAGCTTGTGCGCCACCGCATTGCTTCTTATTCGCAGCAGTCGCAGCGTTATGTTAAAGAACATAATTTTGAGGTAATTATGCCTCCTTCCATTGCGGCCAAACCGGAAGCAAAGGCTGAGTTTGAAGATTTAATGCAGAAGCTGCAGGATGCTTACAATAAATTTACGGAAATGGGCATTCCGGCAGAGGACGCGCGCTATGTGCTGCCTAATGCGGCGGAAACAAAAATCGTCTGCACTTTTAATGCCCGTTCGCTGCTGAACTTTTTCAGCCTGCGCTGCTGCATGCGTGCGCAGTGGGAAATCCGCGCGCTTGCGGAAAAGATGCTGGCAGAATGCAAACGTGTTGCGCCAGTTATTTTTGAAAACGCCGGCCCGACCTGCGTAAGCGAAGGCATTTGCCGCGAAGGTGCCATGAGCTGCGGACGCCTTGAAGCTATTTTAAAAGCTAAAAAAGCCGCAGAAAAAAACTAAAGGTGAAGTTATGAAAGAAGAATTTATTGCCGGAAGAAACCCCGTTGCAGAGGCTTTGCGCAGCGGCCGCGCGCTGAATAAAGTAATGGTTCAGGACGGTGCGAGGGGCGTAACGGAAATTATTGCCGCAGCTAAGGAAAAAGGCGTGGCGGTGGAATTTGTTAAAAGCGACAAACTTGATAAACTTGCACAGGGAGTGCGCCACCAGGGCGTGGTTGCTTATGCTGCGCCGGTAGAGTTTAAAACTCTGGAGGACGCGCTTAAAAAAGCTGCCGCTAAGGGCGAAGCACCGTTTTTGCTGCTGCTTGACGAACTGCAGGACCCGCAGAACCTTGGCGCGCTTATCCGCACGGCAGACGCTGCAGGTGTGCACGGCATTCTGCTGCCGAAACGCCGCAGCTGCCCGCTGAATGCCGTTGTTGCCAAAATTTCCGCCGGTGCGGTGGAATATGTGCCGGTTATACAAATAGGCAATATTGTGCAGCAGCTTAAAGATTTGAAAAAACAGGGCTTTTGGGTTGCCGGTGCCGATATGGACGGCGAGCCCTACACCAAAGCCAATTTAACCGGGCCGCTGGTGCTGGTTATCGGCGCGGAAGGCAAAGGGCTCGGACGGCTTGTTAAGGAAAACTGCGACATTATCGTCAGCCTGCCGATGCAGGGCGGCGTAAATTCGCTTAATGCAGCGGCGGCGGGAGCCGTTTTGATGTATGAAGTTGTGCGCCAGCGCGGGCAAGAGGCGGCAAAAAATGCGTGAGTGGCTTATTGTTGACGGTTACAACGTAATAAACAACTGGAACGATTTTAAGAAAATCCGCAGTGAAAATTTGGAACACGCACGCGATTTGCTGCGTGAAAATATTGCCGAATACGTAGCCTTTAAAGGATATCTGGGGCTTGTAGTATTTGACGCGCAGGAAGTGCAGGGCAGCAGTGAAGAAGAAAACTACGGCGCTGTAACCGTTATTTATACGGATGAAGGCGAAACGGCAGATTCGTGGATTGAACGCAAAACCTATGAGCTGAACAGGAACGGCGACAAGGTATTTGTTGTTACCAGCGACTATGCCGAACAGATTAATATACTCGGCAGCGGCGCTTACCGCATTTCGGCGCGTGAGTTCCGCGAAGAATACAAACGTGCCAAAAAACAGATAGAAGAAAAAGTACATGCTTCGGCAGGCGGCCTGGGGCGCAATGAACTTGGCGGAAGGCTGCATGAGCATGTGCGCGCACATTTTGAAAAACTGCGCCGCCGGTAAATTGACGCGCCCGAAAGAAATATTGTATAATTAAAGCACTTATCTTATAAAGAAATTAACGGAGGGCGTTCAGATGAGCGCAGAAACACCGACTAATCCATACAGCGCTTTTGAAAAAATGACCGATGAGGAAGTTGTTTTAAAAGCGAAGGAAGACAATGTGCTGGCTCAGGAATATTTGCTGCACAAATACCGTAAATTTGTGCGTGCCAAAGCCAGAAGTTATTTTTTAATAGGGGCGGAACGCGAGGACATCATACAGGAAGGCATGATAGGCCTTTATAAAGCGATTCGCGATTTTAAAGGGGATAAACTTTCAAGTTTCCGCGCTTTTGCGGAGCTTTGCGTAACAAGGCAGATTATTACCGCCATTAAAACGGCAACGCGGCAGAAGCATATACCGCTTAATTCGTATGTATCGCTTAATAAGCCTATTTACGAGGAAGATTCCGACCGCACGCTGATGGACGTGGTTTCGGGAGTGAAGGTTGCCAATCCCGAAGATATGATTATCAGCCGCGAGGAATTTGTCGATATCGAAAACAAAATGAACAATATTTTGAGCGACCTTGAATGGCGCGTGCTGATAAGCTATCTTGACGGCAAATCGTATCAGGAAATTGCAACCGAACTGAACCGCCATATCAAGTCTATCGACAACGCTTTGCAGAGAGTAAAACGCAAGCTTGAAAAATATATTACCAGCGAAGGAAGCGGCACCGATTTAAGCAGCGTTTATTCCGGACTGCTTGCCATGGACCCCAGCGAGCGTTTTGTCAGCCGCAGCCTGAAAAACAAGCGCTGAGAGCGTTAATATTGAAACAGAAAATAACATCGTTTAGAAATTTCTGAATGATGTTATTTTTTTTAGAGGATTTTGCGCCTTGACAGCGAATATATTTTTTACAAAGTAAAAAGTCCGTAAAATTTAAGGGAGGTAATACAAATGAATCAGGTAGAGGAATTTGAAAAAGTAGTTGAAGAAGCTAAAAACCAGCCGGTGAAGGTGGTTGTTGTAACAGGCAAACCCGGCAGCGGCAAAAGTAAAGTTTTAAGAGAAGCGGCAGCAGACAAAAAATGGGATTATATTGATTGCCGCCTTTTGATTACCGAACAGTTTTTGGAAATTCCTCCCGCAGAACGCAGGGACAAAGCAGCTGTAATGATGGGTGAAATTCTGGATACCTATAATTCCGATGTTATTTTGCTTGACCGTCTGCAAACTTTGTTTGTTCCGGTGTTCCATATTGATATTGCCGAGCTTTTGGCAAAACTCAGTGAAAAATACGTTATTGTAACGGCATGGCCCGGATACATGGAAGACGGCAATCTCTGCTATGATAAATTTGACGGTACCGAGTCCATCCGTATCAGCGCCGAGGGCTTTACCCTCTGGAATGTAGACTGAAAGTTGTTTTATAAATAAGTGCGGGGGTTATCATGGCACAGGTAAAAGGCAGGTTAGCAGTGCTTACGGGCGGCGGTGACTGCCCGGGATTGAACGCAGTTATCAGAGCGGTTGTTAAGACTGCGCTTAAGAACGGTTATGAAATTTATGGTATAGAAAACGGATTCAATGGTTTGATTACCGGAACGATGAAACTAATGGATTATGCGTCTGTATCAGGGATTCTTCCGCGTGGAGGAACGATCTTAGGAACGACTAACCGTGATAACCCCTTCCACTTTGCCGTGGAAGAAAACGGCAAATATGTTTTTTATGATAAGCGCGAAGAAGTTGTAAAAAACCTGCGTGACAGGAATATTGAAGCGCTTGTGGTTATTGGCGGGGACGGCAGCCTCAATATCGCAGCCAAGCTTGCTGCAGAATGCGATGTTAAAGTGGTGGGAGTGCCCAAGACGATTGACAATGATTTGCAGTGTACGGAGCGCACATTCGGCTTTGACACGGCAATGGCAATGGCGACAGAAGCATTGGACAGGCTGCACACAACGGCAGAATCACATCACCGCGTAATGGCGCTTGAAGTTATGGGCCGTTATGCCGGGTGGATTGCCCTGCATTCAGGAATTGCGGGCGGTGCGGATGTAATTTTGCTGCCGGAAATCCCTTACGATATAAATTCTGTGCTGAGAAAGATTGAGGAGCGCAGAAAAAGCGGTAAAAAGTTCAGTATTATTGTTGTGGCTGAAGGTGCGAAACCGATTGGAGGTGAGCTGTCCGTAGCCAGAGTAGTTGAAGGAAGTTTTGAACCCCTCCGCCTTGGCGGGGCAGGCGAAAAACTCGTACGTGAAATTGAAAATCGGACAGGAATTGAATCGCGGTGTACAGTATTAGGTTATTTACAGCGCGGCGGATCGCCTACAGCGTTTGACAGGGTGCTTTCCACCCGCTACGGTGTAGCAGCAGCCGAGGCTTGCATACGCAAGGAATACAACGTAATGGTGTCACTGCAAGGCGACAAAATTGTAACGGAACCTATTGCTAAGGTCGCCGCACAACCACGGTTAGTCCCGTTAGACAGTGAAATTATACGCACAGGAAGGCAAATGGGTTTGTGCTTCGGTGACTGAAGCCTCGTGAAACGGATTTTTCAGCAGCAACGATATACAGAAGGCAGCGGTTATGGACGCCGCTGCCTTTACTTTTGCCTGTTTAAGGTTATTTTAATATTTAAGTATTATATTTTTAGTTGGCGGATTGCCGGAATAATAGTATAATTAAAATATTATATACTAAAGCCCTTGCGGCGGAAGGCAGATGAACATGGACAACAATTTAATTGCAGTAATTATAGGCATTGTGGAAGGCGTTACCGAATTTTTGCCGGTATCGTCAACCGGACACATGATAATAGTTGGCAATATGCTTGGCTTTGACGGCCCTGTTGCCGATTTGTTTGATGTATTTATTCAGCTTGGCGCAATACTTTCGGTGGTTTTTATTTACAAAGAACGCTTTGCACGCTTTTTTACAAAAGAAGGCTGGCAGCCTGATAAAGGACTCAGCGTATGGCATGTGGCAGCTGGAATCATACCCGTAATGGGCGTTGCTTATCTGGGGTACAGTTATATTAAAACCTACCTTTTCTCGCCGTTTACGGTAGCTGTAGGGCTTGTGCTGGGTGCTTTCTGGATGATGTTTGCCGAATACAAAACCAAAGACAGGCAGCACCAGCTTGAAAATGACATTGATAAACTTACATTAAAACAGGCCGCTGTTGTCGGCGCTTTTCAGCTGCTTTCGCTGTGGCCCGGCTTTTCGCGCAGCGGCAGCACCATTGCCGGTGCTCTGCTTGTGGGTTTAAGCCGTGAGGCAGCAGCTTCCTTTGCGTTTTTAATTGCCGTACCTTTGATGTTTGCAGCCTGCCTTTATGATTTGATGAAGAACATGCACCACCTTACAGGCAGTGAATTTCAGATGCTGGCCATCGGTTTTGTAACGGCTTTTATCGTTTCTTACTTTTCCGTTTTATGGTTTTTGAAATTTTTAAACAAATATAGCTTGACAAGTTTCTCATATTATCGTATTATACTTGCTGTAGCTGCTCTTTGGTATTTCTACTTTTAAAAGATTTTGAAAAAATCTAAAAAATAAGTAAAAATACTGTTGACAAATGGTTAAACATAATGTAGAATATCATTTGTCACTAGCGAGTGCTGGCATAGCTCAACAGGTAGAGCAGCTGACTTGTAATCAGCAGGTTGTGGGTTCAAGTCCTATTGCCAGCTCCAAAATATGGAGAGGTTCCCGAGTGGCTAAAGGGAGCAGACTGTAAATCTGCCGCGTTTCGCTTCGTTGGTTCGAATCCAACCCTCTCCACCAACTTTCATCGCGGGGTGGAGCAGTTGGTAGCTCGTCGGGCTCATAACCCGAAGGTCGTTGGTTCAAGTCCAGCCCCCGCAACCAAATTCAGTTAGGACGCTGATGTAGCTCAGTCGGCAGAGCGTATCCTTGGTAAGGATAAGGTCACCAGTTCAATCCTGGTCATCAGCTCCAAATAAATATGGCGGCGTAGCTCAGTTGGCTAGAGCATGCGGTTCATACCCGCAGTGTCCGGAGTTCGAATCTCTGCGCCGCCACCAATTAAAACAACAACCCCTTAATAGGGGCTTTATTTATGTTGGTAGCCTTTGAATATACCATATAAATATTCAATGAAAAATGATAATATTTTCAGTGTCAGGCGTTTTTGGTAGTTCAATTTCGCCTGAAGTCGTGTTATTTATTTGACACATGTTTTTAATTGTGATAAATTATATAGGCGACGTTTATAAGACGAACGAATATTATACTAAATGATGTAAAGAGGGGTGCATGAGATGCGCAATGCTGTTACTTTAGCCTGCACTGAATGCAAACAGCGCAACTATCAGACTAATAAAAACAAAAAAAATAATCCTGATAGAATTGAAATGAAAAAGTATTGCAAATTCTGTAAAAAACATACTTTACACAGAGAAACAAAATAAGGTTTTCCTTTGTAGTAGTGTGAGGAAGTGAAGAAATGGCACAGAATGAAAATACTCCAGTAAATCAGGAAAAATCCGGAATAATAGGATTTTTATCTGGTGTAAAAAGTGAGTTAAAAAAAGTTGTTTGGCCTACTCGCAGAGAACTGGTTTCTTATACAGGAGTAGTTTTCGTTGCAGTGGCATTTGTTTGTGCTTTAATTTGGATATGTGATACTGTTTTTGCCCGTATATTTGATCTCATTTTACGATAATTACAGGAGGTGGAGATGTCTTGTCCCTTGGCATGGAATTAGAAAAGAAATGGTATGTTATACATACATATTCCGGTTATGAAAACAAAGTAAAAGCCAATCTTGAAAGAAAAATCCACTCCATGGGCATGGAAGACAAAATCTTCAATGTAATCGTGCCTGTAGAAAAAGAGACTGAAAAGAGAAATGGCAAAGAAAAAGTAGTAGAAAGAAAAATTTTTCCAGGTTATGTCTTACTTGAAATGATAGTTGATGAACGTTCTTGGTATATTGTAAGAAATACACCAGGTGTTACAGGATTTGTAGGTTCAAATACAAAACCTGTTCCATTAACTGAAGAAGAAGCAAATAGAATTTTAAAAGCAATGGGCATGGATAAACCAACAGAACTTGATGTTGAAGTGGGAGACCAAGTAAACATTACTTCTGGTGCTTTTGAAAATTTTGTTGCAACTATAACAGAAATTGATTATAGTAAGAGTAAGATTAAAGGCGTTGTTGATATGTTTGGTCGTGAAACTGCAATTGAAGCAGATTTCGATCAGATAGAAAAAATATAAATCAGCAAATTCAAATATAACATATAGTTATATTCCATAATCCTAAGGAGGTGTAAATAACAATGGCAAAAAAAGTTGTTAAACTTGTAAAATTGCAAGTTCTCGCTGGTAAAGCTACTCCTGCTCCTCCAGTTGGTCCTGCTTTAGGTCAGGCTGGTGTAAATATCATGGCTTTCGTTAAAGAATTCAACGAAAGAACTGCTAAACAGGGCGGTTTAATTATTCCAGTAGAAATTACAGTTTTTGAAGATAGATCCTTTACTTTTGTTACAAAAACTCCACCAGCAGCTGTGTTATTAAAGAAAGCAGCTGGCATTGAAAAAGCATCTGGTGAACCTAATAAAAAGAAAGTGGCTAAATTACCACGTGCTGAAGCAATGAAAATTGCTGAAAGCAAAATGCAAGACCTCAATGCTGCAGATATCGAAGCTGCAACTCGCATGATCGAAGGTACTGCACGCAGCATGGGTATCGAAATCGTTGACTAATTTTATTAGTTGATGTAAGATACTTGACTGTGGGAGGCTTATACCGTTAAAACCACAAAGGAGAGAATTTTAATAATGGCTAAATTTGGTAAAAAATACCAGGACGCAGCTAAATTAGTTGAAGCTGGTAAAGCATATGATTTAGCAGAAGCTATTGAAGTAGTTAAAAAAACTGCTACTGCTAAATTTGATGAAAGTGTTGATGTAGCTGTTCGTTTAGGTGTTAACCCTAAATATGCAGATCAGCAAGTTCGCGGTGCCGTTGTATTACCACATGGTACTGGTAAATCTAAAAGAGTTTTAGTTTTTGCTAAAGGCGATAAAGTTGCTGAAGCAGAAGCTGCTGGAGCTGACTTCGTTGGTTCTGATGAACTCGTTGCAAAAATCAAAGAGGGCTGGTGTGACTTTGATGTTACAGTAGCAACTCCTGATATGATGGGTGTTGTAGGTCGTTTAGGTAAAATCCTTGGTCCTCGTGGCTTAATGCCAAACCCTAAACTTGGTACTGTTACAATGGATTTAACAAAAGCTGTTAATGAAATTAAAGCAGGTAAAGTTGAATATAGAACAGATAAAGCTGGTAACGTACATGTGCCAATCGGTAAAGTTTCTTTCGACAATGCAAAACTTGTTGAAAACTTACAGGTTCTTCTTGACACATTAGTAAAAGTTAAACCAGCAGCAGCTAAAGGTCAGTATATGCGTAACATCACAGTTAGCACAACTATGGGCCCAGCTGTTACTGTAAACACAAACTTCAAAGCTGCTAAAGCTGAATAATTTAATATTCATTTAGTAAAGCGACTTAAGACAGCAGGTGTTACATTTTTGTAACATAATATAGCCTGCCGAGGTCAGATACTTGGCAAGGCATGAAAACTTTGCGGTCTCTGGTCCTCACTAGAGACCGTTTTTTGGTTTCGTAATAAATATTTCTCATTTGAGAGGGGGTGTCATGTAAATGGCAAACATTCGTCCAGAAAAACAGGCCGCAGTTGCAGGTCTTAAAGAACAACTTAGCTCTGCAAAAGGTGCTGTATTAACAGGTTATAGAGGTTTAACTGTAGCTCAAGATATGAAACTTCGTGCTAAACTTCGTGAAGCAGGTGTTACTTATCATGTTGTAAAAAATACAATGGTTCGTATTGCTGCAAATGAAATTGGCTTAGAAGGTTTAGATCCAGTTCTTAACGGTACTACTGCTCTTGCAGTATCCGCTGATGATGCTGTAGCTCCAGCTAAAGTTATATATGAATTCATCAAAGAAAACAAACTTGAAAACACAGAAGTTTTAACTATTAAAGCTGGTGTTGTTGAAGGTAAAGTTATCAATGTTGAAGAAGTTAAAGCTTTGGCATCCCTACCATCCCGCGAAGTTCTCATCGCGAAAGTTCTTGGCAGTATGCAAGCTCCTATCTCTGGCGTTGTCAACGTACTTCAGGGTACTATTCGCAATGCAGTATATGTGCTTGATGCAATCCGCGCTCAGAAAGAATCTGCATAAGCAGACTCTCTCTATATAAATAATATAAAAATAAAATGAAATTAATGTTTTAAATTTGGAGGAATATAAAAATGACTAAAGAAGAAATTATGCAAGCCATTGAAGAAATGACTGTTCTTGAATTATCCGAACTTGTAAAAGCTATGGAAGAAAAATTTGGTGTTAGCGCTGCTGCTCCTGTAGCTGTAGCTGCTGCTCCTGCAGCTGGTGCTGCTGCTGCTGAAGAAAAAACTGAATTCGATGTAATTCTTGCTTCCGCTGGCGACAAAAAAATCAACGTAATCAAAGTTGTTCGTGAAGTAACTGGCCTTGGCTTAAAAGAAGCTAAAGCTTTAGTTGACGGTGCTCCTGCTCCTGTTAAAGAAGGCGCTTCCAAAGAAGACGCTGAAGCTTTAAAAGCTAAATTAGAAGAAGCTGGCGCAACTGTAGAACTTAAATAATTTTATTTTAAGTAAAGTTGATAAGCTATTAAAGGACACTGGATATTATCCGGTGTCCTTTTTGTGCTTTTTACGACAATATTAGGTGGAAAATAAAATCTTTCTATCAAAAACAAGTGTCTAATGTAAAAGGTATGTAAATAAAAATATTTTCTTAAAATTTAATAAATTAGAAAGTGAGATGCCATGAAGCCTTTATTTATAAGGGTTTTTATGGCTTTTATATTTTTATATGATACGCCAGGAGCCGTGTTAATAAAAATACTTGTAAAATATGTGTTGACAATGCTTTTTAATGATGATAATATTAATGAGTGCCTGAAATCTGTCAGTTAGTATTTAGGAGTGATAAAATGACAGTTACACTGAAAAATGCTAAACGCGTTATTGGCATAAAACAAGTTACTAAAGCGGTGAAAAACGATTTAGCGAAATGTGTTTACATAGCAGATGACGCAGATGATAGAGTTTTAAGCCCTTTAAAAGAGCTTTGTATGACTAAAAATGTAGAAATGATTTTTGGAAATACAATGGCTGAACTAGGTAAATCCTGTAACATTGAAGTAGGAGCTGCTGCGGTAGCATTACTTTAAGGGATACCGTTAACTAAGCTGAAAATCTCACAGCAAGTGAGATTTCTTAATCTAAAATATCCGAAACAAGGATAGGGCTTTGAAGCCTTTGGAAATTTGAGGAAGGAGGTGCATGTATGCCTACAATAAATCAGTTGATTCGTAAAAGCAGACAGAGCATGCAGGAAAAATCTACAACACCGGCATTAAAAAATTGCCCGCAGAAACGTGGTGTTTGCACAAGAGTATATACTACTACTCCTAGAAAACCAAACTCCGCATTGCGTAAAGTTGCCCGTGTTCGTTTAACGAATAGTATTGAAGTAACAGCTTATATCCCTGGTATTGGTCACAATCTTCAGGAACATAGTGTTGTTTTAATTAGAGGCGGTCGTGTAAAAGACTTACCAGGTGTGCGTTATCACATCATTCGTGGTTCTTTGGATACTGCAGGTGTTCAAAACCGTGAACAAGGAAGATCTAAATACGGTGCAAAACGTCCTAAGAAAAAATAATTACTTAAAACATTGAAGACTATGACAAGGAGGGGTAGTAATGCCAAGAAAAGGTTCCGTACCTAAAAGAGATGTATTACCAGATCCGGTGTACAAATCCAAGGTTGTAACTAAATTCATAAATAAAGTTATGCTTTCCGGTAAAAAAGGTGTTGCTGAGAAAGTTGTATATGATGCATTTGACATTATAAAAGAAAAAACTGGTAAAGACCCAATGGAAGTTTTTGAAACTGCATTGAAAAATGTTATGCCAGTATTAGAAGTTCGTGCTCGCCGTGTTGGTGGTGCTAACTACCAAGTTCCTGTAGAAGTTCGTCAGGATCGTCGTATGACACTTGGTATTCGTTGGATTGTTAACTATGCTAGACTTCGTGGTGAAAAAACTATGAACGAACGTCTTTCCGGCGAATTAATGGATGCTGCTAATAACACAGGTGCAGCAATTAAGAAAAAAGAAGATACTCATAAAATGGCTGAAGCTAATAAAGCATTTGCTCATTATCGTTGGTAATTTTAAAGTATCTTTTGTATAATATAAGGAGCGATGAGTAAGTGGCAAGAGCGTTTTCACTCGAAAAAACTCGTAACATTGGTATTATAGCACATATTGATGCTGGTAAAACCACTACTACAGAGCGTATTCTGTTCTACACAGGTATACTTCATAAAATGGGTGAAGTTCATGAAGGTGGAGCAACAATGGACTGGATGGCACAGGAAAAAGAAAGAGGTATTACAATTACTTCTGCTGCTACAACTTGCCATTGGAAAAACCATCGTATTAACATCATTGATACACCAGGCCACGTGGATTTCACAGTTGAAGTAGAACGCTCTCTTAAAGTACTTGATGGTGCTGTTACTGTATTATCCGCAAAAAGCGGTGTTGAACCTCAATCTGAAACAGTTTGGCGTCAAGCTGAAAGATATCATGTACCTCGTATGGTATACGTTAACAAAATGGATATCATCGGTGCTGACTTCTATAATGTTCTCAAAATGATGGTTGAACGTCTTAACGCACATCCAGTTGCTATTCAGATTCCAATCGGATCTGAAGATACTTTCCAAGGTCTTATTGACTTAATTAAAATGAAAGCTGTAATCTACGAAGAAGATTATACAAAAGAACCTGAATCCGTAGAAATTCCAGCTGAATATAAAGAAAAAGCTGAAGAATATCGTCAGAAAATGCTTGATTCTGTTGCAGAAACAGATGATGAATTAATGATGAAATATCTTGAAGGTGAAGAACTCACTGAAGAAGAAATCAAAGCTGCAATTCGTAAAGCTACAATCGCTTGCGAAATTACTCCAGTAGTTTGCGGTTCTTCTTACAAAGATAAAGGTATTCAGCCTATGCTTGATGCTGTTGTTGACTATATGCCAGCTCCAGTTGATATTCCAGCAATCAAAGGTATAAATCCTGATACAAATGAAGAAGACAAACGCGAATCTAGCGACGAAGAACCATTCGCAGCGTTAGCATTCAAAATTATGGCTGACCCATTTGTTGGTAAACTCGCATTCTTCCGTGTTTACTCCGGTACATTAAATGCTGGTTCTTATGTATTTAACTCTACAAAAGGCAAAAAAGAACGTATCGGACGTATTTTACAGATGCATGCAAACAACCGTAAAGAAATTGAAGTTGTTTACAGCGGTGATATCGCTGCTGCTGTAGGTCTTAAAGATACTACAACAGGTGATACACTTTGCGATGAAAATCATCCAATCATTCTCGAATCTATGGAATTCCCAGATCCAGTTATTTCCGTAGCTGTAGAACCAAAAACTAAAGCTGACCAGGAAAAAATGGGTATTGCTCTCCAGAAATTAGCAGAAGAAGATCCTACATTCCGTGTAAGAACTGATGCTGAAACTGGACAGACAATCATCTCTGGTATGGGTGAATTACATCTTGATATTATCGTAGACCGTATGAGCCGCGAATTTAAAGTAGATTGTAAAGTAGGTAAACCACAGGTTGCTTACCGTGAAACAATCCGCAAAACAGTTAAATCTGAAGGTAAATTCGTTCGTCAGTCCGGTGGTAAAGGTCAGTATGGTCATTGCTGGATTGAACTCATTCCACAAGATCCAGGTGAAGGTTTCTCCTTCGAAAGCAAAATCGTTGGTGGTGCTATTCCTAAAGAATACATCGGACCAATCGAAAATGGTATCAAAGAAGCTATGGAAAACGGTGTTGTTGCTGGTTATCCAATGGTTGATATCAAAGCTATCGTTTATGATGGTTCTTATCATGAAGTTGACTCCTCAGAAATGGCCTTCAAAGTTGCAGGTTCTATGGCATTCAAAGCTGGTGCTTTAAAAGCAAATCCAGTATTATTAGAACCATATGTAAAAGTTGAAGTTACTGTTCCTGAAGAATACATGGGCGATGTAATTGGTGACTTAAACTCCCGTCGTGGTCGTATCGAAGGTATGGAACCACGCAATGGTGTACAAGTAATCAACGCATTTGTTCCACTTTCTGAAATGTTCGGTTATGCAACCGACTTACGCTCTAAAACACAGGGTCGTGGGAACTACTCCATGGAAGTTTCTTACTATGATGAAGTTCCTAAAAATATATCTGATGCTATTGTCGCTAAAACAAAAGGCGAATAATAAAGGAGGAAATTAATTAAATGGCTAAACAGAAGTTTGAAAGAACTAAACCACATGTAAACATTGGTACAATCGGTCACGTTGACCATGGTAAAACTACTTTAACTGCTGCTATCACTAAAGTTTTATCTGAAAAAGGTATGGCTCAGTTCGAAGATTACAGCATGATTGATAAAGCTCCAGAAGAACGTGAACGTGGTATTACAATCAACACTGCACACGTTGAATATGAAACTGACAGCAGACACTATGCACACGTTGACTGCCCAGGCCATGCTGACTATGTTAAAAACATGATCACTGGTGCTGCTCAGATGGACGGTGCTATCCTCGTTGTTAGCGCTGCTGATGGCCCTATGCCACAGACTCGTGAACACATTCTTCTTGCTCGTCAGGTTGGTGTTCCTGCAATCGTTGTATTCCTTAACAAAGCTGACCAGGTTGACGATCCTGAACTTCTCGAACTCGTTGAAATGGAAGTTCGTGAACTTCTTTCCAGCTATGACTTCCCAGGTGATGATATCCCTGTAGTAACTGGTTCCGCTCTTCAAGCTCTTGAAGGCGATGCAGCTGCTAAAGAAAAAATTCTTGAATTAATGCAAGCTGTTGATGATTATATCCCAACTCCAACTCGTGACACTGATAAACCATTCTTAATGCCAGTTGAAGACGTATTCACAATCACTGGTCGTGGTACAGTTGCTACTGGCCGTGTAGAACGTGGTGAACTCAAACTTGGTGACACTGTTGAAATCGTTGGTCTTTCCGAAGAAAAGAAATCCACTACTGTAACTGGTATCGAAATGTTCCGCAAAATGCTTGATAGCGCTGTTGCTGGTGACAACATCGGTGCATTACTTCGTGGTGTAGACCGTAAAGAAATTGAACGTGGTCAAGTACTTGCTAAACCTGGTACTATTCATCCACACAAAAAATTCAAAGCTCAGGTTTACGTTCTTACTAAAGAAGAAGGTGGACGTCATACTCCATTCTTCTCCAACTATCGTCCACAGTTCTATTTCCGTACTACTGACGTTACTGGTGTTGTAACTCTTCCAGAAGGTACTGAAATGGTTATGCCTGGCGATAACATTGAAATGTCTATCGAACTTATCACTCCAATCGCTATTGAAAAAGGTCTTCGCTTCGCTATTCGTGAAGGTGGCCATACAGTAGGCGCTGGTCGTGTAATCGAAATCGACGAATAATTTCAAGCTTAAGCTTATTACTTTTAATAATTAATTTGTATAAGGGCGGCATTTTGCTGCCCTTATATAAAGTTCTTTTAAAATGCGATGACGCGGCAGATTGCTTGCATAAGGCAAGGGAACTGGCGTGGAGAAATTGTCCGGGTCATGAATCTGGGCGACAAGGAGGAAAATAATTTGGCTAAACAGCAGAAAATCAGAATTCGTTTAAAAGCATATGATCATAAAGCACTTGATCAGAGCTCCGTTAAAATTGTTGAAACAGCTAAAAGAACAGGTGCAATGGTATCTGGTCCTATTCCATTGCCTACCGAAAAAAATATTTTTACAATTTTAAGATCTCCACATGTTAATAAAGACTCTCGTGAACAGTTCGAAATGAGAACTCACAAACGTCTTATTGATATTTTAGAACCAACATCTAAAACTGTTGACGCTTTAATGCGTTTAGATTTGCCAGCAGGTGTGGATATCGAAATTAAATTGTAAGAGGAGGTGGCAATAGATGGCAAAAGTAATTTTAGGTAAAAAACTTGGCATGACTCAAATCTTTACTGAAGAAGGTAAAGTAGTTCCTGTTACAGTTGTAGAATCCGGTAAAAATGTTGTTCTTCAGAGCAAAACTGTTGAAACTGATGGCTACAATGCCGTTCAGATTGGCTTTGGAACAGTTAAAGAAAAAAATGTAACTAAACCAATGAAAGGCCATTTCGCAAAAGCTGGCGTTGAACCAGTAAAATTTATTCGTGAATTACGCCTTGCAGATGTTCCTGAATATAAAGCTGGTGACTCCATCAGCGTTGACATATTTGGTGCCGGTGATTTAGTTGATGTTACTGGTACTTCCAAAGGTAAAGGTTTTGCCGGCGGTATTAAACGTCATAACTTTGCTAGAGGTCCTATGGGTCACGGTTCTAAATCTCATCGTGAACCAGGTTCTACAGGTGCTATGATTTCTGGTCATGGTGGACGTGTACTAAAAGGTAAAAAATTACCAGGCCGTATGGGTGGCGCTAAAGTTACAGTTCAGCGTTTAAGCGTTGTACGTGTTGATGCAGACCGTAACCTTATTTTAATCAAAGGTGCTATTCCTGGTGCTAAAAATAGCTTTGTTGTAATTAAAGATACAGTTAAACCTAAGAAATAATAATTGGAAGGAGGATATGCTATATTATGCCTAAAGTAGCAGTTTATACAGTTGCCGGCCAGCAGATCGGTGATATCGAATTAAATGAAAGCGTATTTGGCGTTGAAGTTAACGAAGGTCTTGTTCATCAAGCAGTTGTAATGCAGTTGGCAGCTCAGCGTTTAGGAACGCATGCAACAAAAACTAGAGGTTTAGTACGCGGTGGCGGTCGTAAACCTTGGAAACAAAAAGGTACAGGTCGTGCTCGTAGCGGAAGCACCCGTTCCCCACTTTGGGTAGGCGGTGGTACAGTTTTTGGTCCATCTCCTCGTTCCTATGCATTCAGAATGCCTCGTAAACAGCGTCGTTTAGCAATTAAATGCGCTTTAACAGATAAAGTAAACAATGGTGATTTCATTGTATTAGAAAGCTTAGATTTCGCAGCTCCTAAAACAAAAGAAGTTGTAAAAATGATGAGCGATTTCAACGTTGCAGAGAAAGCTCTTATCGTTACTGCTGATGTAGTAGAAAACGTAGAGAAATCTTCTCGCAATATCCCTGGTGTAAAAGCTATCAGTTCTTGCGGATTAAATGTATATGATATCTTAAATCATAACAAACTCTTCATTACTAAAGATGCTATTACACGTATTGAGGAGGTATTAGCATAATGGAAGCTAGAGATATCATTATCAGACCGCTTGTTACAGAAATGACAACTGAATTGATGGAAGAAGGCAAATACGTATTTGTAGTTGCTAAAGAAGCTAACAAAATTGAAATTGCCAAAGCAGTATCTACTATCTTCAACGTAAAAGTTGAATCCGTAAATACAGTTAACGTTCTTGGTAAAGTAAAACGTATGGGTCGTAATCTTGGCAAACGTTCTGACTATAAAAAAGCAATCGTAAAACTTGCAGCTGGAGAAACTATCGAGTTCTTCCAAGCTTAAGTAAAAAATAAAAAGGAGGTTAATTAAGTGGCAGTAAAGAGTTTTAAACCTTATTCTGCAGGTAGAAGATTTATGACTGTTTCTTCTTTCGAAGAAATTACAGCAAAAAAACCTGAGAAATCCTTGGTTGAAAGTCTTAAAAAGAACGGTGGTCGTAACTTCCAGGGCCGTTTAACAGTAAGACATCAAGGCGGCGGACACAAACGTTTATATCGTGTAATCGATTTCAAACGTAATAAAGATGGTGTTCCAGCACGCGTTGCTACTATAGAATATGATCCAAACCGTAGCGCTCGTATCGCACTTCTTAACTATTTCGATGGTGAGAAACGTTACATCTTAGCTCCAGATGGATTAAAAGTTGGTGACCAGATTGTATCCGGTCCAGAAGCAGATATTAAAGTAGGTAATGCATTACCACTTGCTAATATTCCACTTGGTACATTAGTACACAACATTGAAATGAAAATCGGTAAAGGCGGTCAGATGGTTCGTTCCGCTGGTGCAGCTGCTCAGCTTATGGCTAAAGAAGGCAACTATGCTCTCTTACGTATGCCATCTGGTGAAATCCGTAAAATCCATATCAATTGCCGTGCAACAATCGGTCAGATTGGTAACTTAGAACATGAAAACCTCACAATTGGTAAAGCAGGTCGTAACCGTTGGTTAGGCGTTCGTCCTGAAAACCGTGGTGTTGCGATGAACCCTAATGACCATCCACATGGTGGTGGGGAAGGCCGTAGCCCAGTTGGACGTAAACATCCTGTTACTAAATGGGGTAAATGTGCTATGGGTGCTAAAACTCGCCGTAAAAAAGCATCTGATAAACTCATCGTTAAACGTCGTGCAAAACGTCGTAAATAATAAATTTATGAATAAGGTAGCTTAATTGATTACCTTATTCTAAAATGAAAGGAGGACATATTTTGTCAAGATCAGTAAAAAAAGGACCTTACGTTGCAGAAAGCCTTGAAAAGAAAATTGATGCTTTAAATGCAGCTAATGACAAAAAAGTTGTTAAAACTTGGTCCCGCAGTTCGACAATCCTTCCTACATTTGTAGGCCATACAATTGCAGTTCATGATGGTCGCAAACATGTACCTGTATATGTTACAGAAGACATGGTTGGTCATAAACTTGGTGAATTTGCACCAACAAGAACTTACAAAGGCCATGCTGGCGAAGAAAGACGTACATCTTTAAGATAATTGTTGAAAGGAGGAACAACTGTGGAAGCTAAAGCAGTAGCAAAATATATCCGTATTTCTCCGCGTAAAGTACGTATTGTTATGAATCTTATTCGTGGCAAAAACGTAGCTGACGCGTTTGCAATATTGAAATTCACACCTAAAGCAGGTGCTGATGTAATTAATAAAGTTTTAAAATCAGCAGTAGCAAATGCTGAAAATAATTTTGATATGAATCCTGATAACCTCTATGTGGCTACAGCATTCGTTGATCAGGGACCTACCCTTAAACGTATTCACCCACGTTCCCGTGGACAGGCATTCAAAATCTTAAAACGTACATCTCATGTTACGATCGTAGTTAAAGAAAAATAATTAGAAGGAGGGAATAGATTTGGGACAAAAAGTTAATCCACATGGTATGCGCCTTGGTATCGTAAAAACTTGGGATGCGAAGTGGTATGCTGGTAAAGATTTCGCTGCTAACTTACACGAAGATATTAAAATTCGTAGCTTCTTAAAAGAAACTTTAAAAGTTGCTGGCGTATCTAAAATTGAAACAGAACGTTCTAAAAATCGTCTCAGATTAACTATTCATACTGCTAAACCTGGTATGGTTATCGGCCGTGGTGGTTCTGGTATTGAACAGCTTAAAAAAGGCCTTAAAAAATACACTGATAAACACGTAGATATTAATATCGCAGAAATTAAACAGCCAGATATGGATGCTACACTCGTAGCTGAAAACATCGCTTCTCAGCTCGAACGTCGTGTTGCTTTCCGTCGTGCAATGAAACAGGCTGTTAGCCGTACAATTCGTATGGGTGCAAAAGGTATTAAAGTAACAGTAGGTGGCCGTCTCGGCGGTGCTGAAATTGCTCGTAGTGAATCTTACCGTGAAGGTAGTATTCCACTTCATACTTTACGTGCTGATATTGATTATGGTACAGCTGAAGCACATACAACTTATGGCCGTCTTGGCGTAAAAGTATGGATCTTCAAAGGTGAAGTTCTTCCTGAAAAGAAACTTGCTGCACAAGCAGAAGCTGTTGAAGGGAGCGAAGATTAATGTTAATACCTAAAAGAGTAAAATACCGTAAACAGTTCCGTGGTACTATGAAAGGTAAAGCTCATAAAGGTAATACTGTAGTACATGGTGAATTCGGTTTACAAGCTCTCGAACCTGCATGGATTACAAACCGTCAGATCGAAGCAGCTCGTATTGCGATGACTCGTTATATTAAACGTGGTGGTCAGGTTTGGATTAAAATCTTCCCTGATAAACCAGTAACTGCAAAACCTGCTGAAACTCGTATGGGTAGCGGTAAAGGTTCACCTGAATACTGGGTAGCAGTAGTTAAACCAGGTCGTATTATGTTTGAAATGGGCGGCGTTAGCGAAGAAGTTGCTAAAGAAGCTATGCGTCTTGCAAGCCATAAACTCCCAATCAAAACAAAATTTGTTAAGCGTGAAGTGCAAGGGGAGGGTGAAGTAAATGAAGGTTAATGAAATACGTGAAATGAGTGCTGGCGAACTTAACCAGAAACTTGCTTCGCTTAAAGAAGAATTATTCAACCTCAGATTCCAGCTTGCTACAGGTCAGCTTGAAAACCCTATGCGTATCAAAGAAGTAAAGAAAACTATTGCTCGTATTAAAACTATTCAACGCGAACAAGAATTAAAAGCTTAATAGTTAAGATTAGACTAATAGATAATAAATGATATGCAGAAGGAAGGAGGTTCTTTTAATGAGCGAAATTAGAAATGAACGCAAGACTAAAGTTGGTAAAGTTGTAAGCGACAAAATGGAAAAAACTATTGTTGTTGCTGTAGTTGATACTGAAAGTCATCCACTCTATAAAAAATCAGTTAAGAAAACTGTTAAATTTAAAGCACATGATGAAAACAACGAAGCTCACGTAGGAGATACAGTTTCTATTATGGAAACTCGTCCTTTATCTAAAGATAAACGTTGGAGACTCGTTGAAATTCTTGAAAGAGCAAAATAATTTGTTACTTGATATAGAATTTTAGAAGGAGGTAAAGCAATGATTCAGCAACAAACAATGTTGAATGTTGGTGATAACACTGGTGCAAAAGAAATTATGTGTATCCGTGTAATGGGCGGTTCTTATCGTAAATATGCCAACATTGGTGATATAATCGTAGCTGCAGTTAAATCTGCTTCACCTGGTGGAATGGTTAAAAAAGGTGACGTTGTTAAAGCTGTAGTAGTACGTTCTAAAAAGGGTTTACGTCGTGTTGACGGTTCTTATATCCGCTTTGATGAAAACGCTGCTGTTATTATTAAAGATGATAAAACTCCACGCGGAACTCGTATTTTTGGCCCGGTAGCCAGAGAATTACGTGACAAAGATTTCATGAAAATCGTTTCACTGGCACCAGAAGTAATTTAATAAATAGACAGGAGGTGCCAAGATTTGTCACAGGCTAAATTGCATGTAAAAAAAGGTGATACAGTTTTAGTATTATCCGGTAAAGATAAAGGTAAACAAGGTAAAATCCTTCAGGCTATGCCTGCTAAAGATAAAGTTGTAGTTGAAGGCGTTAACAAAATTAAACGTCACACTAAACCTAATCAGAAAGCTCCAAACGGCGGTATCATTGAAAAAGAAGCTCCTATGTTTGCTTCTAAAGTTATGGTAGTTTGCCCAGCTTGTTCTAAAGCAACTCGTGTTGCGAAAAAAGAAATTGATGGTAAAATGGTTCGTGTATGCAAAAAATGCGGTGAAGCATTAGACCAAGCAAAATAATTGAGGAAGGAGGATATCTTGGTGGATAGATTACAAGAAAAATATATCAATGAAGTTGTTCCTGCTATGACTGAAAAATTCGGTTATAAAAATGTAATGCAACTTCCTAAGATTGAAAAAGTTATCATTAGTATGGGTGTTGGTGAAGCTGCTCACAACTCTAAAGCATTAGATTCTGCTGTAGCTGACCTCACTATTATCGCTGGTCAGAAACCTGTTTTGACTCGTGCGAAAAAATCTCTTGCTGCATGGAAATTACGTGCAGGAATGCCTATTGGCGCTAAAGTTACTCTTCGTGGAACTCGTATGTATCAGTTCCTTGATAAATTTATGAATATCGCTTTGCCTCGAGTTCGTGACTTCCGTGGCGTAAGCCCTAAAGCTTTTGATGGTCGCGGAAACTATTCAGTTGGTCTTAAAGAACAATTGATTTTCCCTGAAATCGAATATGATAAAATCGAAAAAATTCATGGTATGAATATTATTATTGTTACTACGGCAAAGACTGATGAAGAAGCTAGAGCTCTTCTTAAATTAATGGGTATGCCGTTTAGTGCTTAATTCTTAAGAGGAGGTATACTGATCTATGGCCAGAAAGGCAATGGTCCAGAAATGGAGTCAAGAACCTAAATTCAAGGTTCGTAAATATAACAGATGCAAAATCTGTGGTCGTCCACATGGTTATATGCGTAAATTTGAAATGTGCCGTATTTGTTTTAGAGAACAAAGCTACAAAGGCGCAATCCCTGGCGTAACAAAAGCTAGTTGGTAAGGTTGAAAGAAAGGAGGATATCGATTTATGGGAATGACTGATCCTATTGCAGATATGTTAACTCGTTTGCGTAATGCAAACTCCGTACTTCATGATAAAGTTGAAATTCCTGGTTCTAAAATTAAACAGGCTATTGCAGAAGTTCTTAAAGAAGAAGGTTTCATTAAAGACTTCTCCTTCGCAGAAGATAACAAACAAGGTGTTATCACAATTAACTTGAAATATGGTCCAAACCGTGAACAAGTAATCACTGGTATTAAACGTATTTCTAAACCTGGTCTTCGTGCTTATGCTAAGAAAGATCAATTACCTCGCGTACTTGGTGGTCTTGGTATTGCTATCATCTCTACTTCTAAAGGTATTATGAGTGATAAACAAGCACGTCGTGAAGGTGTTGGCGGCGAAGTTTTAGCTTACGTATGGTAAAATTAGTTTTAGACTAGGAGGTGTACAGATGTCAAGAATTGGTAGAGAACCGATTACAATCCCTGCTGGGGTTACTGTAACAGTTGATGAACATAATCACGTAGCGGTTAAAGGTCCTAAAGGAGAAATTAGCCGTGACTGTCATAAAGATATGAAAATTACAGTAGGTGAAGGCGTTGTAACAGTAGAACGTCCATCCGAAGATAAAATGCATAGATCTTTACATGGTCTTACTCGTACTCTTATCAACAATATGGTTGTAGGTGTAACACAAGGCTTTGTAAGAAATCTTGAAATTAATGGTGTAGGTTATAGAGCTGCACAGGCTGGTAAAAACCTTAACTTATCTTTAGGTTTTTCCCATCCAGTAGTTGTTGAACCTCCTGTTGGAATCAAATTAGAAGCTCCTGCTCCTAACAAGATTGTTGTATCTGGTATCGATAAAGAAGCAGTTGGCGCTATGGCAGCTAAAATTCGTTCTTACAGAGAACCTGAACCTTACAAAGGAAAAGGTATTAAGTACGAAGGCGAACATATCCGTCGTAAAGCTGGTAAAACTGGTTCTAAGAAATAATAATCTTTAGTTAGAAATAGAAAGGAGAGGCTGGTTTTGTTTAATAAACAGGATAAAAATAAAGCTCGTCAGAAACGTCATTTAAGAGTTCGTAATCATATTTCTGGCACAGCTGAAAGACCTCGTTTAAACGTATTCCGTAGCTTAAGCAACATTTATGCTCAAGTTATTGATGATGTTAATGGTGTTACATTAGTATCCGCAAGCTCTAAAGATAAAGATTTCAACGCTTACGGCGGTAACATCGAAGCAGCTAAAGCTGTAGGTGCAGCTGTAGCAAAACGTGCTCTTGAAAAAGGCATTACTGAAGTTGTATTTGACCGCGGTGGCTATGTATATCATGGTCGTGTAGCAGCTTTAGCAGATGCAGCTCGTGAAGCTGGTCTAAAATTCTAATATTGGAACAGGAGGTAAATTAATGGCCAAGATTGACGCTAACGCACTTGAATTAGAAGAAAAAGTTGTGTATATTAATCGCGTTGCTAAGGTTGTAAAAGGTGGCCGTCGCTTTTCTTTCAGCGCTCTTGTTGTAGTAGGCGATAAAAACGGTCATGTTGGTGCAGGTCTCGGTAAAGCTAGCGAAGTACCTGAAGCAATCAGAAAAGGCATTGAAGATGCTAAAAAGAATCTTGTAGAAGTTTCTTTAGTAGATAAAACTATTCCACACGAAAGCCTCGGTGTATTCGGTGCAGGTCGTGTGCTCTTAAAACCAGCTGCAAAAGGTACTGGTGTTATCGCAGGTGGTCCAGCTCGTGCAGTTTTAGAACTTGCAGGTGTTGGTAATATCTTAACAAAATCCCTTGGTTCTTCTAACCCTAATAACATGGTTCGTGCAACTATTAAAGGTTTAGAACAGCTTAAAAAAGCTGAGCTCGTAGCTGAACTTCGTGGAAAATCCGTTCAGGAACTTTTAGGTTAAGGAGGAAATATTTCAATGGCAAAAGTGAAAATTACCCTTACAAGAAGTCTGATCGGCAGACCTGAAACTCAGAGAAGAACAATTCAGGCTTTGGGATTACGTAAATTAAATTCTACAGTAGAACATGAAGATACAGCTACAATTAGAGGTATGATTCATAAAGTAGAACATCTTATTACAGTAGAAAAAATCGGCGAATAATTTAGAGGAGGTGTCCAGGTTATGAAATTACATGAATTATCACCAGCACCGGGCTCTAGAAAAGTTCGTATTCGTGTTGGTCGTGGTTTAGGTTCTGGTTTAGGTAAAACTTCCGGACGTGGTCATAAAGGTCAGAACGCTCGTTCTGGTGGCGGCGTACGTACAGGTTTTGAAGGTGGCCAGATGCCTTTATACCGTAGATTGCCAAAACGCGGCTTCAAAAATATTTTTGCAAAAGAATATGCTGAAGTAAACGTTTCTTCTTTAAATCGTTTTGAAGATGGCGCAACAGTAGATCCAGCAGCATTAGTAGAAGCAGGTATCCTTAAAAACGTTTGTGACGGTGTACGTGTTCTTGGTAACGGCGAAATTACTAAGAAATTAACTGTTGTAGCAAACGGCTTCACAAAATCTGCTGAAGAAAAAATTACAGCAGCAGGTGGAAAAGTAGAGGTGATCTAAGTGCTTTCAGCTCTTAGCAATATCCTCAAAATCACCGAATTGCGACAGAAAATAGTATTTACACTAATTATGTTTGCAGTCTTCAGGCTCGGGACTCATATCCCGGTGCCTGGAGTAAATCCTTCAGTAATTGAACAGTTATTTAACAGCGGTAACTTGTTTGGCTTGTTGGATTTATTTTCCGGTGGTGCTTTAAGTAAATTTTCTCTCTTTGCTATGAGTATTACCCCATATATCAACGCGTCAATTATTATTCAATTATTGACCGTAGTAGTACCTACTTTGGAACAGTGGTCTAAAGAAGGTGAAGAGGGACATAAAAAGATAACCAAGACGACCCGTTATTTGACTGTTGTCTTGGCATTTTTACAAGCTATAGGTATGTCTATTGGTCTTAAACAGGCCATAATTAATCCTAGTATTACATCAATTCTTATTATTGCAATTACCCTAACAGCAGGAACAGTGTTCCTCATGTGGATTGGTGAGCAGATAACTGCACATGGTGTGGGAAATGGTATATCGCTTATCATTTTCGCAGGTATCGTTGCAGCACTTCCACAAAATTTGGGTACTATATATAATTACTTGCAAGCAGGCACAATAAGCTATTTTAATGTGTTATTCTTTGCAATAATCGCCCTTGCTATGATTGTTTTTGTTATTGCCATTCAGCAAGGACAACGTAGAGTTCCGGTGTCCTACGCAAAACGCGTTGTAGGTCGTAAAACTTACGGTGGCCAATCTACGCATATACCGCTTAAAGTAAATCAGGCCGGCGTTATACCAATTATCTTTGCATCATCAGTATTGATGTTCCCAGCTACTTTAGCTCAGTTTGTACAAACTCCTTGGATTAAAACAATTGCTGATTATTTCCAATGGGGAACACCTTTTCAAAGTGCTGTATATGCATTATTGATTTTATTTTTTACGTATTTTTACACTGCGGTTACATTTAAAATTCCGGATCTCGCTGATAATTTGAAAAAATACGGTGGTTTTATTCCTGGAATTCGTCCAGGTCAGGCAACTGCAGATTATTTAGACCGTATTATGACACGTATTACATTAGCGGGTGCATTTTTCCTTGCATTCATTGCAATTTTACCAACAATGATAGCTGGTGCTACTCATATTGAAGGAATTCATTTTGGTGGTACAGCATTATTAATCGTAGTTGGGGTTGCTCTTGATACGATGAAACAAATTGAATCAATGGTCGTAATGCGCCATTATGAAGGTTTTATGAAGTAAGGAGGATTTTTATGCACATCCTTTTAATGGGCCCTCCTGGTGCTGGTAAAGGTACACAGGCAGCTAGGCTAGTAGAAGAATTTAAAATTCCTCATATCTCTACTGGGGATATGTTTCGTGCAGCAGTAAAAGAAGGTACTGAACTTGGAAAACAAGCAAAAGCTTGCATGGATGCTGGACAATTAGTTCCAGATGAAGTTACAATTGGTATTGTAAAAGAACGTTTAGCTAAAGCTGACTGCGAAAAAGGATTTATTTTGGATGGTTTTCCTCGTACAGTAGAACAAGCTGTGGCTTTGGATAAAATTTTAAGTGAATTAGGTTTAAAACTTAACTGTGCTTTGAACGTTGCTGTTCCAGCAAGTGAATTAATCAGAAGAGCAGTTGGTCGTCGTATTTGTAAAAAATGCGGTGCTACTTATCATGTAGAATTTAAGCCATCTAAGAAAGACGGAATTTGTGACGTGTGCGGCGGTGACCTTTATCAAAGAGCTGACGACAGCGAAGCAACAATGAAAAATCGTCTTTCTGTTTATGAAGAACAGACAAAGCCTCTTATTTCTTATTATGAAAAAGAAGAACTTTACAAAGAAGTTGACGGAAGTCAGTCAATGGATAAAGTATTCCAAGACATTGTTGCAATTTTGCGCAGTTAATTGATAATATAATACGGTAATATATCTGTTGTAAAAAAAGTGTGAAAAAAATCGCTGATAATGATATATTTAAACGCTGTAATATGTTATAATTAATATTCGGGCAGTAAACAGGAATGTTTTTCTGTGGCAGATAACAATAATGTTGGGCATGGCATTGCTGTAAAAACGGATTACTGACAGGTTTGGGCATATCATGGGCATGATAATTCAAACCTCAAAGAGTTTTCGGCCCAACTTAAGCTTTAATTGAAGGAGAATTTCATGTCTAAGCAAGATGTAATTGAAGTTGAAGGTAAAGTATTAGAAGCTTTGCCTAACGCAATGTTTAAAGTAGAGTTAGAAAACGGTCACGTTGTACTAGCTCATGTTTCTGGTAAAATTCGTATGAATTTTATCCGCATCCTGCCAGGTGATAAAGTTACTATTGAACTTACGCCTTATGATTTGACCAGAGGCCGAATCACTTACCGTTTTAAATAAGACCTATTTTTATAATTTGATAGGCATTATAGCAATGTAGAAGGAGGTACATGCAGTGAAAGTTAGACCATCAGTAAAACCTATTTGTGAAAAATGTAAAGTTATTAAACGCAAAGGTCATGTAATGGTTATTTGCGAAAATCCTAAACATAAACAGAAACAAGGATAAGGAGGTGCTGATTGTATGGCACGTATTGCCGGTGTAGATTTACCACGCGATAAACGAGTTGAAATTGCTTTAACATATATTTTTGGTATTGGTCTTAAAACTTCTCAGAATATCTTAGCTGCTACTGGTATTAATCCAGATACTAGAGCACGTGATCTTACTGAAGATGAAGTTGCTAAGTTACGTGAATATATCGACAAAAATCATCTTGTAGAAGGTGACCTTCGTCGTGAAATTTCTTTAAATATTAAACGTTTGGTTGAAATCGGATGCTATCGCGGTAGACGCCATCGTTTAGGCTTACCTGTACGCGGTCAGAACACAAAAAATAATGCGCGTACTCGTAAAGGCCCTAAAAAGACTGTAATGGGTAAAAAAGGCTAAGAAGAAGGAGGTTTAATAAGTGGCAGCAAATAAAACATCTCGTCCAAAGAGAAAAGATCGTAAAAATGTCGAATACGGTGTTGCACACATTCGTTCGACTTTCAATAATACAATTGTTACTATCACTGACAAAAATGGTAATGCTTTATCCTGGGCTAGTGCTGGTGGACTTGGTTTCAGAGGTTCTAGAAAAAGCACTCCATTTGCAGCTCAAATGGCAGCAGAAGTTGCAGCAAAAGCAGCAATGGAACATGGTTTAAAACAGGTTGAAGTATATGTAAAAGGTCCTGGTGCAGGTCGTGAAGCTGCAATCAGATCTTTACAGGCAACTGGTCTTGAAGTTAACATGATTAAAGATGTTACTCCAATTCCACATAATGGTTGTCGCCCACCTAAACGTAGAAGAGTATAATTAGGAGGTTGAAGTAGAAATATGGCTATTGACAGAGTTCCTTCTCTGAAAAGATGTCGCGCTCTCGGCTTAGAAACAGCTGTAGTTGGTCTTGCAAAAAGCTCCAAAAGACAGCCTAAACGTTCTGGTCGTAAAGTAAGCGAATACGGAATGCAGTTAAAAGAAAAACAAAAAGCTAAATTTATATATGGTGTATTAGAAAAACAGTTTAGAGCTTATTATGATAAAGCTAAAACTATGCCAGGCGTAACAGGTGAAAACTTACTTGGTCTTCTCGAACGTAGAATTGACAACGTTGTTTTCCGTTTAGGTCTTGCATCCACTCGTCGTCAGGCTCGTCAGCTCGTTTCCCATGGTCACATCACTGTTAATGGTAAACGTCTTGACATTCCTTCCGCTTTAATTAAAGTTGGCGATGTAATCGGTGTTAAAGAAAAAAGCCGTGGTACTGCATTATTCAAAGAAATTGCAGAAAGCAAAAATGCTTTAAACGTACCAGCTTGGCTTACTGCTGATATCCAGAATCTTAGCGGTTCTGTTACAAGATTCCCTAACCGCGACGAAATCGATATTCCAGTTGATGAACAGGCGATTGTCGAATTGTACTCCAGATAATATGTCTGTGTTTTATAGCGCATAGAATAGGAGGTTGTTTCAGATGATCGAAATCGAAAAACCAAAGATTGAGATTGTGGAAATAAGTGAAGACAACCGTTATGGTAAATTTGTCTGTGAACCATTGGAACGCGGATATGGTACTACTCTTGGCAACAGCTTACGTCGTATTTTGTTGTCTTCTTTAGAGGGTGCGGCTATAACATCTATCAAAATTGATGGTGTTCTTCATGAATTTTCTACTATTCCTGGGGTTCGTGATGATGTAACAAACATTATCTTAAACTTAAAAGAATTATGCTTAAAAATGCATGATGAAGAACCTCATACCATTCGTATAGATGTTACTGGTGAAAAAGAAGTAACAGCAGCAGACATTATTGTTGATTCTGATATTGAGATTCTCAATAAAGATTTGCATATTGCTACTGTTGATGAAACTGGTTCTTTGAAAATGGAAATGGTAGTTGAACGTGGAAGAGGATATACACCTGCTGATAAAAATAAAAAACCAGATCAGGTTATTGGTATTATCCCTATCGATTCCATCTTCTCTCCTATTCAAAGAGTTAACTACACAGTAACAGATACTCGTGTTGGTAATGTTACCGACTATGATAAACTTACATTAGAAGTATGGACTGATGGTTCTATAAAACCAGAAGAAGCAGTAAGTAAATCAGCTAGCATTTTGATTACTCACTTGCGTCTATTCCAGAATATGGGTGGTTCTGTAGAAGATATTCCTGCTGATGAAGGAATTTTCAATACACCAGAAGAAGATAATACTTCTAAAGTTATGGAAATGACAATCGAGGATCTTGATTTATCTGTACGTTCTTACAACTGCTTGAAGAGAGCTGAAATCAACACTGTTGCAGATTTAATGCAAAAGAGTGAAGATGATATGATTAAAGTTAGAAACCTTGGTCGTAAATCTCTTGAAGAAGTTAAGAAAAAATTACAGGAATTAGGATTAACACTCGCTGAAAAAGAATAACAGGAAAGGACAGGCTGCTAATGGGCTACAGTAAATTAGGACGCAACTCCAGTGCACGTAAAGCTTTATTCCGTAGTGTGCTAGTTTCCCTTTTTAAACATGAACGCATTGAAACTACTGAAGCTAAGGCTAAAGAAATCAGCGGTCTTGCTGAAAAACTCATTACCCTTGCAAAACGCGATGACTTAAGTGCTCGCCGTCAGGTTATTGCTGAACTTGTTGATAAAGAAGTTGCAAAAAAATTATTCGATGAAATTGCACCTAAATATAATGACCGCAATGGTGGTTATACTCGTATTCTTAAATTAGGCGTACGTCGTGGTGACGCTGCTCCAATGGCTCTTTTAGAGTTAGTAAAATAATTTAGAATTAGTAATTCATTGAATTATTGATATGTGAGGCGGTCAAATGGGCCGCCTTCGCCTTATCAATTAAGTTAAAAATTTAATTAATAGATTTTTGGTTTACTTGATAAGGTGATTGTGTTAACAATTTAAAATGGGTATAATAAGAACTGTAATTTTGATTGCAGTTCTTATTTTTTTATATAGATTTATAGGTGATGATATTGAGTTTTATAGAAGTGAAAAATCTCACACATATTTTTAGGGAAAATGATGAGAAAAAAACAGAAAAAAAAGCGTTAGATAATATTAATTTAAAGATAGATAAAGGTGAATTTATAGCTATTATTGGCGTTAATGGTTCAGGCAAGTCAACACTAGCAAAGCATTTTAATGGCTTATTATTGCCAAGTGAAGGCGAATGTATTGTTGATGGCATGAAAGTTGATGATAGTGAGGATATTTGGAAAGTACGTCAAAAAGTAAGTATGGTATTTCAAAATCCTGACAATCAAATAATCGCTACTGTAGTAGAAGATGATATCGCTTTTGGCCCTGAAAATATGGGTCTTGAGCGTGAAGAAATAAAAGATAGAATAGAATTTGCTTTAAAATCTTTGCATATTGAGCATTTGCGCAAGATGCCACCGCATTTGTTATCAGGTGGGCAAAAACAATTGACTGCTATTGCTGGGGCTATAGCGATGCGTACTCAATGTATAGTTTTAGACGAACCGACAGCAATGCTTGACCCACAGGGTAGAAATGCTGTAATGAAAGCTTTGAAGGAATTACATGAAAAATATAATATAACTATTATTATAATTACACATTTTATGGAAGAAGCTGTGCAGGCAGATAGAATTATTGTCATGAATGATGGCAAGATAATACAAGATGGTATGCCAAAAGATATTTTTAAACAAAAGGAAAATTTAAAGAAAATAGGTCTTAGTGTGCCTTTAGCTGTAGATATTGTAGATGCTTTGCAGAAAAAAGGTTTGAAATTAGCTAATGTTTTTGATAATGAAAATTTAGCTAAAGAATTACAACAATTAATATGTAAATAATATTAAATAGATTTTAAAGTGGTGAGAAGATGCCAATAGAGGTAAAAAATATAAGTCATATTTATATGGAAAATACGCCATATGAAAAAAAAGCATTAAATAATGTTAGTTTAACAATAAATGAAGGTGAATTTGCAGCTATTGCAGGTCATACAGGTTCAGGAAAATCCACACTTATGCAACATTTTAATGGTTTATTAAATCCTACTAAAGGTGAAGTTTTTATTGATGGAATTGACATTAATAAAAAGAAGGATAAAAAGACTTTAAATGCTAGACGTAGTGTGGGTATGGTGTTTCAATATCCAGAACAACAATTATTTGAAGAAAGTATTTTTGCAGATATTGCTTTTGGCCCTAGGAATTTTGGTTGTAGTGAAGATGAGGTAAAGCAAAGAGTCAAAGAAGCAATGGATTTTGTAGAATTAGATTATGAGGAATATAAAGATAAATCTCCTTTTTTATTGAGTGGCGGTCAAATGAGACGTGTGGCAATAGCTGGAATAATAGCATTAAAGCCTAAATATTTAGTTTTAGATGAGCCGACAGCAGGTCTTGACCCTAGACTTAAACAGAATTTATTGCAAAAGGTAAAAAAATTACATCAAAAAGAAAAGATGACAATTATTATGGTATCGCATAATATGGACGATATAGCACTTTTGGCAGATAAGGTAGCTATTATGAGACAGGGAAAATTAATGATATATGGCGAGCCACGTGAAGTTTTTACACATAAAGATGTAATTGAACAAGCAGGTTTATTAGAGCCAGAAGTGATGCAATTATTGCGAAAAATAAAAGAATATGGTTTAGATGTGGATATAAATGCTTTAAATAAACAAGAAGCTTTAAATAATATTTTAGTAGCTTTGAGAAAGAGAGGGATAAAATGCTAACTGATATAAAAATTGGTCAATTTTTCCCAGCAAATTCTTTATTGCATAAATTAGATGCTAGATTGAAAATCGTAAGTTTATTTATTTTAATCGTGGGGATTTTTATTTTTGATAGCCAATTAGACTATATTATATGGTGCATGTTAATTGGCTCTTTGATGTATATGTCAAAAATTCCTTTAAAGATGTTTTTTATATCTATAAAGCCAATTATCTGGATTATTTTATTTACTTTTATTTTGCATTTATTTACAACACAAGGAAAAGTTATTTTTGAAGTTTGGAAGCTCAGTATTACATGGGAAGGTTTGGCAAATGGTAGCTTTGTCTGTCTTAGATTGTTATTATTGATGTTTGGAGCATCTTTATTGACATTTACAACGCCACCACTTGTATTATCTGATGCTTTGGAAGATTTGATGAAGCCATTAAAAAGATTTGGCGTGCCTGCTCATGAATTAGCTATGATGATGACAATAGCACTTCGTTTTATTCCTACTTTATTGGAAGAAACAGATAAAATTATAAAAGCTCAAAAATCTCGTGGTGCTGATTTTATGACAGGGAATATCTTAAAAAGAGTCAAAGCTTTTATGCCAATATTGATACCGTTATTTATCAGTGCTTTTCGTAGAGCAGATGATTTGGCTATGGCTATGGAAGCAAGATGTTATCATGGCGGAGTAGGTAGAACACGCTTGAAACAATTGAGTTTTGCCTCTAGAGATTATATAGCAATGACTGCTTTTATAGGGATTTTGTTAATTTTGACAGTTATAAAAATAGTTTTTCCCCATATGGTATTATTTACTTTATAAAATTAAATATGTATAATCTAAAAGAACTAGTTTATTTTAAATGTATATAATAGACTAGTTCTTTTTTGAAGCGATAAAATAAAAAATTAAACGAGGATAGAAAATGAAATCTGAACATAAGGAAATGATGAAAGCTAGAAGACGTAATATAAAACTTACGCTTAGTTATGATGGGACAAATTATCATGGTTTTCAAAGACAGACTAAAGTTGTAGCTGTACAAAATGTATTAGAGGGTGCATTATTTAAATTATTTGGCGATAGTATTGAGTTAGCGGCAGCAGGTAGAACAGATGCTGGTGTTCATGCTATAGGTCAAGTGGTGAATTTTTTTACGGATGGAACTATTCCTATTCAAAATGTAGTGCGTGCAGGAAATCGCTTGTTGCCAGATGATATAGTTTTATTAAAAGCAGAAGAAGCTGACCGTGATTTTAGTGCACTACATAGTGTAAAATCTAAGATTTATATTTATAAGGTTTTTGAAAATGAATTAGCAGACCCATTTATGAGTAGATTTTATTGGCATGTAAATAAAAAATTAAATTTAGAAGATATGCAAGAGGCTTTAAAATATATTGAAGGAGAGCATGATTTTTCTTCATTTCGTTCTGCTGGCGGAAATGATACAAGCCCTATTCGTGAAATTTATGAAGCTAGTTGTACAAAAGAAAATAATGTATATACTTTTAAATTTTGGGGCAGTGGATTTTTATATCATATGGTCAGAAATATCATGGGTTTGATGATAAATATTGGGCTTGGTAGAGTAGATAAATATGAAGTACCCAAAATAATAGAGGCTAAAAATAGAGCTTTAGCGGGGAAGATGGCGCCAGCAAATGGCTTGTATTTGCAAAAGGTATATTATTGATAATATTTTGTTTAAACTATGGATAATAAAGATGTAGAGGTATAAATGATCATTTTAATTGCAGGTGCTAGTCATACAGGAAAGACTTTGTTTGCACAAAAATTATTAGAAAAATATAAGTATCCTTATTTAAGTATAGATCATTTAAAGATGGGTTTGATCAGAAGTGGGCAAATTAATTTAACAGTGGAAGATGATGAGCAATTAACGAAATATTTATGGTCAATTGTTGTAGAAATGATAAAAACTGCTATTGAAAATAAACAAAATTTAATTGTTGAAGGCTGTTATATTCCAGCAGATTGGATTAGGTATTTTAAACAAAGATATTTAGAAGAAATAAAATATTGTTGTTTAATTATGAGTGAAGAATATATAAAAAATAATTTTAGTACGATAAAACAAAAAGCTAATATCATTGAAAAGCGTTTAGATGATAGTTATTGTACAAAAGAATTGTTGATAGAGGAAAATAAACGTAATTTAGAGATATGTAAGCAATATAATTATAAATATATATTAATTGATGAAAAATATAATATAAGTGATATATAAAAAAAGCAGTAGATTTATATCTACTGCTTTTTTGTTAGCGAATAATTTGATTAGTTACCAGAACAACCATGTTTATCTTCATGGCAAGCATGTCCATGACCACCGCAAGAATGACCGTGACCATGATGATTGCATTGTACATTAGCATTATAGTTTAATGTGCCATTAAGATATGCTTTTACAGCTTCATCAGCATTTCCCATAACGCCACCGAATAATTTAATACCAGCTTGAGCTAAAGCATTTTGAGCTCCACCGCCGATACCACCACAGATTAAGATATCTGCTTGAGCGTTATTTAAGAATGTAGCTAAAGCGCCATGTCCTTGACCTTGTGTATCAATGATTTGTTCATTTATGATTTGATTATTTTCAATATCATAAACTTTAAATTGTGATGTATGACCAAAATGTTGGAAGATATTTCCATTATCGTATGTAACAGCTATTCTCATTGTATTTACTCCTTTTTTAGTTATAATTTGTTGTTTGTGAATTTTTCGTTTAGGGCAATTTTGTAAACAGTTTTGTTCTCCTTGGCAAAGTTGATAATTGCCACCAGAAATCAATAGTGGACGACCATGTACAAGGCTATTGGCTATTTTATAGCGAGCCATTTCATATATTTCACTGACTGTAGTGCGAGAAATATTCATTTGTTTAGAAGCTTGTTCATGGGTGAGTTTATTTAAATCTATTAGGCGAATTACTTCATATTCATCTAAGGTCAAAATAATTTTTTCACCATTAGAGATGCCTTCAGGAATAAAACTATCATAAGTGGGTTCAAAACAAATTTTGCGACAGCGACTAGGTCTTGCCATAAAATCATCTCACTAAAATTTATTTCCGACATATGTCGATTATTATTATAAGATATTAGTTAAGAAAAAACAAGTTTAATTAAAAAATTTTTCAGATAATCATTTGACTTGGAGTTTACTTAAAGTTCTATAATAATAAAAAAATACATAAGAAAAGAGTGGTTTTTATGGATAACGGAGAAAAATATCAGGATAAATTATTAAATGATAAAGCTATATTATTTAGTGAAACAGACCCAGATTTTGCAAAGTTTTTTGCTGATTTTGCTTTTGATGATGTCGTTAATCAAAATGATTTAGATGATAAAACTCGCATGATGGCTATACTTGCCACATTGATTGGTTGTCAGGGCAGAAAAGCTTTTGAAAGTATATTGCCAGATAGTTTGAAGATGAATGTTACACCTGTAGAAATAAAAGAAATAATTTATCAAGCTGTAGCTTATCTAGGAATAGGCAGAGTAGCTGATTTTTTAGAGATTGCAAATGATTGTTTTAAATCTTTAAATATCAATTTACCATTTGAAGCACAATCAACAACTACAAGACAGACTAGATTAGAAAAAGGAATACAAGCTCAAGTTGATATTTTTGGCGAAAGTATGAAAGATTTTTGGAAATCTGGAGATAGTGAAACTAGACATATAAATCGCTGGCTTGCAGAAAATTGTTTTGGTGATTATTACACTCGCAAAGGTTTAGATTTAAAACAAAGAGAGATGATAACTTTTTGTTTTATCTTGGCACAAGGTGGTTGTGAAAATCAATTGACAGCACATATTCAAGGTAATTTGAATATTGGCAATGATAAAGAATTTTTATTAAAAGTTTTAACTCAATGTTTGCCATATATTGGTTATCCTAGAAGTTTAAATGCTCTAGTTTGTATAAAAAAAGTTTGTGATAAATAAAGAAAGAGGCTGTTATTAATGAAAGATGTTTTATTACTAGTAGGTGCAGGTCAAATAGGCATGGCTATCGCCAGACGTATTGGCTTTGATAAAAAAATAATAATTGGTGATAAAAATTTAATTAATGCTAAAAAAATTGCAGATATTATGTATAATGCAGGTTTTGATGTAAATTATTTAGAAGTAGATTTAGCAAATAGAATATCTATAAAGAATTATATACAGGAAGCACAAAAATATGGACAGATAGGAATGCTTATAAATGCAGCTGGTGTATCACCTAGTCAAGCATCAATAGAAAGTATTTTAAAAGTAGATTTATATGGAACAGCTGTTTTATTAGAAGAAGTCGGAAAAGTAATCAAACCATATGGCACAGGTGTAACGATTTCTAGTCAATCAGGTCATCGCATGGAAGCTTTAGGTAGTGAAATTGATGAACAATTAGCAACTACTGATTGTGAAGATTTATTATCTTTACCTGTTTTACAAGCAGAAAATATAAAAGACAATTTACATGCTTATCAATTAGCAAAACGTTGTAATGTAAAAAGAGTTATGGCAGAAGCTGTAAAATGGGGTAAGAAAAAGGCTCGTATGAATTCAATTTCTCCAGGGATTATAGTTACTCCACTTGCTATAGATGAATTTAATGGTAAAAGAGGTGCTTTTTATAAAAATATGTTTGCCAAAGCACCAGCAGGACGACCAGGTACAGCAGATGAAGTGGCAAATGTAGCAGAATTATTGATGAGTGAAAAAGGTAGCTTTATTACAGGCGCAGATTTCTTAGTTGATGGCGGAGCTACAGCAGCATATTTTTATGGCGATTTAAATAGATAAAAAAGGAATATTTTTCTAAAGATGGAAATAATATTTTTCAAAAATTTATAGCACAAATTCTTTTACGTTGGTTATTACAAAGAAATATTGTATGTATATCAAAACCTGTAAGAATCGAATACTTAAAAGAGAATTTTAATGTATTTGATTTTGAATTATCTAGTGAAGATATGAATTTAATATCAACATTAGATACTAAAAAAATTGTTTCTTTAGTCATTATGATCTTAAGATAATAGAATGGCTTTGTTCCATGAAATAAGAAAAATAATAAATAAAACAAAATATTAATAGAGATATAAGTTTTATAGGAATTAAAAAATACACTTTAAAAGTTAGATAAAAAACTTTTAAAGTGTAGGATATATAATGTTATTTATTTTTATTAATATTTAGTTTAATAGTGTATTTATAATCATCTGAGCGATAAAACATTTCAACATATTCAACAGGAATATCATTAATATCATAAGTTAAACGCTCTCTATAAAAAATTGGAATATTAGAAGGTAACTCTAAAAGGTTCTGAATATAGCTAGAAGGCATAATAGCTTCAATATTTTCTTGTGCGGAATTTAATTGAATATGCTGTTTTTTTAATAGTTCATATAAAGATGAATGTTTATCTGTGAAATCAGAATTTCTTAAAATTATATTGTTTTTTTGAGTTATATAACTTTTATGGACACCTATTTTAGAATTGTTCATACAACGAATACGTTCTATATAATAAACCTTATCATTACTTAATAAATTTAGAGCATTTCTAACTTTTATAGGAGGCAATATATTTTCAAATTTCACTAAAATTGAATAAGAATCAATTCCTTTTACTTTGGTTTCATTACTAAAACTATCTAATTTTTGTAAATCTAAAATAAATTTTTGGGACTGTATAATAGTTCCTTTTCCGGAATATTTCATTACATATCCATCATTTTGTAAATCTTGAATAGCTCTACGAATAGTGATTCTACTTACACCATAATATTTTTGTAATTCTGCTTCAGATGGAAGTTTATTAGTATCTTTAAATTCGTTATTAATAATTCTATTTAGTAATTTGTCATAAATAACAGCATGTAGACATTTATTACTCATGGCTCTCCTCCTCTGCCAATATTGTAACATTTCTTAGTCTATTTTTCTATTATTATTAATAGTGTCCATAAAATGTTTTGCTTTTTGAGGATTAATAGGATTTCTCATATTGCCATCTTTTATCCAAGTAGCAATAGATACTCCATCATAATATTTTATTAATGTAGAAATATTATCTCCGTTAGCTCCTCCACCTAAATATATTGGAGTATTAGGAACACGTTGTTTAATTTCATTTACGATAGAGATATTTTCTTCTATAGTTTTACCTGAAACAAATAATCCATCAGCAAATGCTTCATGTACAGCTTCCCAAGCGGCATCTCCCAAGCTTTTTTTACCTATTGGAACACCATGTACTTCGTAAATATCAGCAAATATAGGAACTTTTGAACCAATTTTACGTTTTAATTCTAATATATCAACACATTGAGCTTGTAGAATACCAGCGCTAGTAACATTTGCACCTGTGTATAAATGTTCTACACGTATAAAATCTGCTCCACAAGCATCAGCAACAGCAAGGGCTGCTTCTCCATCCCAATTGACTAAAATACCTAATAATAAGGAAGGATAAGCATTTTTGATTTCTTGAGCAATTCTCGTCATATAAGCTACTGTTTGAAAATTTGAATGTTGCTTTATAGGCATATCATTCATATTTTGTAAAATAATACCATCAAAATTATTTTCAAGTATCATTTTTGCTTCGGATAAACAATCTTTTACAATTTCATCAATAGTTTTGCCAGTATATGTGTAAGTACCAGGTAAAGGTGGTGGTTGAAGCATAGCTAAAGCAGGTTTATTTAGTAATTTTTTATTCATTTAAAATCACGTCTTTCTGTAAATTATTAATATAATTTAAAGCAATATTATACATTTGATTAGCCGGTATAATGCCATATTCTGTTATATAAGCATAAATGAAATTAGGATTGACAGGAACTAGTTCTGGAGTTTTAAATTGTATATTATCTTTATTGATATCTAAGTCCCAATTTTTAGTTAATTTTATATATAAATCATCAATAACTAATTCTTTATGAAAACCTTCTATACTACGAGTATCTAGTTTTATCATTGGTGTCAAGAAATATAATGGTATATGATAATAGTTGCAAATTAACCCTACAATATCTGAACCTGTGGTATTAAATCCAGTACCATCAGCATATAATGTTTCAGCACCCATAAAACAAGCATCTACATTTTTCATAAAATGGAATAATGAACAATCTGGAATAAAATGAATATCATAATTTTTTATAGAGTATAGTTTTTTTATAAAAGGATATCCACCATCAATAATTCTACTTTCAGGAATAAATAATTTACGAGAAATATTATCTTTAGATAAATTTATTAAAAATTTTTCAACAGTACTAGAATAATCATATGCTAAAATTGATTTAAATTTTTTAGATTCATTAGTTGCATAAAATAATATTTTTTCTAAATTTTTTGAAGAAATATCAAAATAGTTATTTTTATTATTAATAATATTGATACGAAATTCTGAGGAGTTTAAGTTAATTTTATCAATATTAGAAATCATAATAAATATTGCATTAGAAATAGCTTGACTAGCTTTTCCTCTTGTTTGTATATAATAATTACAAACTAACTTTATATTATGAATAATTTGATCTGGAGTATTATCACTATTAGCAAGATTTTCAATCATTGTACCAATAGCTTTTATATGATTAGAAGCTCCTAATAGAGTATGATTTTCAATTTGATCAAATATTATTTGATCATTTGATGATAATAATGAGCGAATATGTTCTTTAGTATACATATTATATTTTCTCCTAAATGAATTGATAATAAATTTAAATTTTTAATATAGAACGAGCATTATGATTAAATATTAAATTTAAATATTGCTTCTTTAAGTTTAACATATCAAATATTTTTAAACCTGTAGATGTTAAACGATAAGGATACATAGAACCAAATAAAATTTTGTGACTATCTAATGTATTAATGGATTTTCGTAAAATTTGTAGTTCATATTGATTAGATGTTTCTATAAAAATATTTTTATTTCTAGAAGCAACATCAATACAAGTATATCCATAATCAAAACAACCCATATGAAGAAAAATAAATTTTATTTTAGGATATTTTTTAGCCCAAAATTCCCATTGTTGTGGTATAGAACGAGCACCAATTCCTACAAAAACTTTTACAGGTTTATTTGTAGTTTCAATTATAGATAGTATTTCATTTAGATTATATTGTAAGTCGGGATAATATCCATGTTCGAAAGAATTAAATTCGAACATGGATATATTTTCATTAGTGCAAGCTAACTTTACACTATCAATACACGACGGATCTTTAGGATTTATAATAGCACAACCTAATAAATTATCATGTTTATTGACAATATTGATAATATTTTTTGTATTTTCAATATTACTTAAATTATTTAAAGAACCAACAACTCTATAATCAATATTATATTTTTTCATATCATTTAGTAATGGTAATAAATTATATTGTCCATTATTATATTTTATATATGAGTGGATATCAATATACATAACTATACTCCTAACCCAAAATACCTATATATGTTCCAGCTACACCAATTATCATAGTAGAAAAAATTAATATAGTTGCAGAAATTTTCTTTTTAGTGATTAAAATATACATTAATAGAGTATACATTAATCCAAGAAAACCTGGCATTAAGCTATCTAAAGTATCTTGTAAGACTAAAACACTTTCACCACTTCCTATTGAGATAGGTGTTGTTATTACAACTAAGGCAGGTATAAAACCACCAACAATCATGAAAGCTGCTAAAGAAGCTAAATCTGTTATTTTATCAATTAATCCACTATTTTGAATAGTATCTAATAGTTTTATACCTTGAGAATATCCTTGAAAAACACCTACATAGCGAGTACCTAAAGATACTACACACATACCTAAAACAAAAAATAAAGGACCAAACCAACCTAATCCACTTTGAATAAAAGATATAGCTAAACTAGCTAGTATAGGGCGAGCTGTACCATTTAATAAAGAATCACCAAGACCTGCTAATGGACCCATTAAAGCAGTTTTTATGTCTGTAACAATAGAACCATCAAAATCATCATTATTAGCATTTTCTTCTTCCATTGCAGCACTTATGCCTACAGGTATAGCAGAAGTAATGTCATTAGTTAGAAAATATTCCATATGACGTTCATAAGCTTCTTGTTTTTTTTCTTCTGTATCATATAGTTTTTCAATAGCAGGCATCATAGCTTGGGTAAATCCTGCATTTTGTTGACGTTCGTAGTTATTACAAGTACGAATAGTCATTTGATTCCAAAAAATTTTCCATAAATCTTTATTTGTAAGTTTCTTTTCCATATTAAAACCTCTTATTCATTTATTTCTTTACTACCAAAATAATAATATATTGCACAGCAGGCAACAGCTAATAAAGCTATGCCAATCATGTTAACATGAAGGTAAGATGCAAAGAAAAATCCAATGATAAAGAATGGCCACATTTTTTTAGACTTTATGGTAGAAAGCAATAAAGCAAAACCAACAGCACCAATCATTCCTCCACCAACAGCTAGACCAGATATAATTTTTTCAGGAATGGATTCTATAATATTTGCTACAAAATCAGCACCAAAATAAACTGCTAAAAATGTTGGAACACCATATAATAATATATTCATTAACATAGGATATATAGTATTGTTACGAATAATAGCTCCACGATTCATTTTACTAACAGCATTATCTACTCTATGCATAAAATATACATTTATTAAAGAATTTTGAAAAGTTGTAGCAATTTGACCAATAAAAGAAACTGGTAAAGCTGTTGCAACTGCAAGATCAGTACCACCTCCACCTAAAATGGCAATTGCAGTAGCAATTGCTGTAGAAATTGTAGGATCTGGAGGAGTAGCAGTACCCACAAATATTACAGCTAAAAACATAAGTTCAATACTTACACCTACAGCAAATCCAGTAGCTGTATCACCCATAATTAATCCAACGATAGGACCTACTACAATAGGTCTAAAAATATGTGTTTGAAATGTATGAGAATCAATAAACGCAATAGTAACAAAGAGAGAAACTAATAAAGCTTGTTCAAAAATACCCATAATATATACTCCTTTTAATTTAAATATTATAAGTTAGCTTTTCTTATTAATTCGAAAGTATTTTGACTATGATCACTAGGTACTGTTCTAAATTCACAAATAAAGCCTAATTCTTCTAATTGTTTGAAGGCAGAAATATCCTCATCAAAGAGCCAGAAATTATCTAAAATTTTACTTTTTCCTTTTTTCATGTTTTGATTTCCAATATTTATATTTTTAATAGTTAAAACATTTGCTAATTGCAATGCAGTAGATGGTGATCCAGCAAGTAGAAGTGTATTATCAGAAGATGTATCATCTTGTAAAATTTTAATGGCATCTGCAATAGTTAATACTTGTAATTTGATATCTTTAGGAGTAGCCATACGTAATAATTTTTGTCTTAACGAATTTTTAGCTGCATTATCATCAACAACAACAATTTGTTTGGCATCTGCATATTGAAGCCAAGCTGTAACAATTTGTCCATGGATTAATCGTTCATCAATTCTAAATACAGTAATGTTCATATTAAATCTCTCCTTATAAATCGCTGATACCAATTGTTTGGCTAGCATTTTCTAAAATATGTTTTTTCATTTTATCTAAAGTTAAAATATCTTTATTCATATAACATTCAATAAATGTAGGTAAATTTATACCATATAAGATAGCAATATTATTTTTTTCAAAGGCTGCTAATGTAGAAAGATTAAAAGGAGTTCCGCCTAAAATATCAGTAAAAATTAAAAGTTCTTTAGACTGATTGTCATTAATATAATTTGTTATAAGTAGCTCTAAATCTTCATTTCCCATAGTTTCTTTGAATGATATAAAGTCAACCTCTTTTAATTCACCTATTAGCATTTTAGCAGAGTGTAATAAGCCTTCAGCTAAATTGCCATGTGTTATTAATAAAAATTTCATTTTACATCCTCCATAAATATTCTGCATTTTTATAAAAAATTTGTTCAAGTTGAGTATCATTAAAACCTAAATGATAGAATTTATCTATTTCAATATTTACAGGCTTATAAGGCCAATCAGTACCGAAAACAACACGATTAGCTCCTAAAATTTTTACAGCATTTTTTAAAACATCAACATCCATTTGACCAGATGTTTCAACCCATACATTTTTTAAATCTTTAACTGCCATAATTGTAGACATGCCAAATTCATAATAACCAATGTGAGTAAAAAGAAAATCTATATTAGGAAATTTTTTTGCCCATTCTGCCCAAATATATGGAGTACTTAGAGGTGCAGTTCCTACATGCATTTCAACATGAACATTATATTTACTGATTTCTTTAAAAATTTTTGAAAGTTCAGGTCTATTATCTGGATAATATCCTTGTTTCCAAGAATGAAATTTTACGCCGTTCATTTTATATTCATCTAAACATAAATTAACTTCATTAATAGCATCTGAATCTTTTGGATTAATAAAAGCGTATCCTTCTATCTCATTAGGAAATTCTTTCATAGTATTATAAATTAAATCATTTTGTTCTCTTGTAGAATTTCCAGAGAGACAACTAATTCCAACTTTTGAAATACCATAAGATTTTAGTTCTGAGATCATGTTATTAGCTGAAACAATTTCACCAGAACTAGTAGGACCAAAATGAGAATGAATATCATATATTTTCATACTGTTCCTCCTTGGTTATAATGTTATAACGTTATAATGTTTACAAGAATAGTATAGAGCATTTTATTTAAAAAGTAAATAGTTTTTTATAAATTTTAAGAAAATATAAAAGAATTAATACAAATAAAAGCTCTTTGATTAAAAACTAATCAAAGAGCTTTTTTGTTAGTGAATAAAAAGGATTTATAAAATTTTTAGATTTTATTTAAGGTTATTTTTGAAGAATAATTCTAATTTATCAAATGGTATTTTATCAATTTTATCATATAAATCAATGTGTTCAGCATCATCTACAACATATAATTCTTTAGGTTCAGAGGCTTTATTAAATGCTTCTTCACTGAAAAATTTAGAATGAGCTCTATCGCCAACGATAAATAATATTGGACGAGGAGAAATTTCATCAAGATAATCAAGTAAATGATAATTCATAAAAGCAAGATTACTAGTTGTAGTAAATCCACCTAAAGCATTGATATGATGTCCTCTTTTTAAAGCGTAAAAACGGAACCATTCAGCTGTTGGTTCTGTTAAATCTTCAGGAACTTTTTCAAGTGGTTTATCTGGAAAATATGGAATGTATTCAGGATAGCCGTTTTGAGCATCAATCCATCTTTGTTTAGATAATTTTTCTTTAGTAGCTTGAACAGTTTCTTTATCCATGCCTAAGCGAGAAGCTACAGTCATATCATACATTGAAGCTGTAGCTACAGCTTTTATACGTGTATCCATCTGTGTTGCAGATAAAGCGAAACCACCAGAACCACAAATGCCGATAGCTCCAATTTGCTCACGGTTTACCAAATGCGAGCGTAAAGCCCCTAAATTTATTTATGGGGATATAAGCTCGCTAAAAAACAATGATTCGATATCATTGTTTTTTATTGTATTATATTTTTAATAGTTATATAATACTTTTATGAAAT